>RCUK01001524.1_pt1 | contig 14551 bp, 14 predicted proteins | sample 2166381 | NCBI WGS metagenome assembly RCUK01 (sample SAMN09932809, study PRJNA488358) | compost metagenome | isolation source: compost soil in an enriched community | place: Germany: Experimental Botanical Garden | reverse complement strand
ACTTAAGCGGTAAAAAATGGGATGCGTCTATGAAAAACTTATCTAAACACGGTTTCACTAAAGTTGTCGTTGACGGCGAGTTTAAATTTGTGGAATTGGTGGGGTAAATTTTGTCTTATTTTATTATAAATACAACCCGATAGGTTTATAACTTATCGGGTTTTTCGTTTTATTTACATAACTTTGATTAATAAAAATGCATTATTATGAGCACTTTAGAAATAAAATTAGAAATATTTGATAAACTAAAAAATGTTGAGGATGTCAGTTTATTAGAGAAAATCAGAAATCTTCTAAAAAATGCAGACTCTACAGATTTTTATCAATTTGATCAATATGAATTGGATATGCTGAGAGAAAGTGAAGAAGACATAAAGTATGGAAGAGTAATTTCCCAAGAAGATTTAGACAGAGAGGATCTAGAATGGCTGTCAGAATAATTTGGACTAATACTGCAGTTAATCAAAGAAGAAAAATATTGAATTATTGGAATAAAAGAAACAAATCAAAAACGTATTCAAGAAAATTAGTTTCGGAAATAACACAAAGAACTAAGTTCCTAGCTGACAATCCGGAAATTTACGTTAAAACCTCCTTCCCAGACATCAGAACCACAACATTAGGTCACTATAGTATCTTTTACAAAATAACTCCAAAAGAATTAATTATTATAGCATTTTGGGATAATAGACGAAATCCAAAAATCCTTTCTAAAAAATTTTAAAAACGTAATCATAGAAACCCCAACAGGTTTTAAAAATCTGTCGGGTTTCTTTTTTTTAAACAAATATTTCTTCTCATCAATATTTAAGACCGAAACCAAAAATTTCGGCTTAAAAAACTGGAAAACAACACCTTACTTTTTCTAAATTGTTTTACAAGAAAATACTTTCATAAGCCTTACTATAACATTAAAAAACAAAACAAATTACGGTTCTAAGTTAATATACAATTGATACGGTTTTTGCTTTTTTTAGCAAACAAATTACTACATTTGAAAACAAAAATAGACTTTCAATAAAGTCTATTTTTTTTTAAACCCAAACCCATTCAATTAACATTTTTCAACCAATAATCTAAATGAAAATTAGAAAAATCGCTCCAAACGAAGACCTAGAAACAACAATCAAGAAAAAAAGAAATCGTTACAAATTTGTTATCATAGCTATTATAGTTCTTTCAACTGCTGGCTTTTTAGGATTTAAATATTTTACCCCTAAAAAAGAAGCTGTTTGTTTAGCCACAGATACCAAAATCTATGATGCCTACAAAGACGCAGTTGTACTAATAAAGCATCGATATGGCTATTTTGCTAAAATTAATGGGAAAGAAATTCCACTTAATGTTGAAGACGCTAAGGAAGAAACCATTTACGGAACAGGCTTTTTTGTAGATACGGAAGGAGACATGATTACCAATAGACATGTTTTACAACCATGGAATTCAACTGAAGAAGAAAGTGAGAAAGTAAATACTACTATTCGAAATCTGCGAATGAAGATTGCTTCTATCCTTACTACCGATGTTTCTGAAGAGGATTATGAAAGTTTTATTAGCAACAATTGGTCACATGCTTCAGTCTCGTATGATGAAGGCGAAGGAGAGGGAGAATATGAAGAATCAGGTGAAGAAACTACTGAGTCAGCGGGTGAAGAATTTGTTAGCTCTAATGAAACAGAAACAGATACAACTCAAGCATCAACAGATATTGCCGCATCTATTCCTGTAAAAGAATATGTTTCTGCAGAAAACATTGAGGTATATGTAAAAACGGTAGACATTCAAGTTGCACTTCATAATTCTGATAGCGAATGGATTAATTGTGAGATTAAAAAAGTTTCAGATGACAGTAATATTGATTTAGGAATTTTGCAAGTAGCCGATCATAAAACTCCACAAACTGTTACCAATATTATTAGTCTTGACAATATTGTTAACAATGATACTTCTCTAGCTCCAGGGCAAAAAGCGATAATGGTGGGCTATCCAATGGGAATAGATTTGGCACAGACCAATTCTGGTATAAAAGTACAGCTTTACAATGGTCAAATAAGTAAAGAATCTGACGGCAATAAAATTCAATATAGTATAACTTCTACACATGGCGCTAGTGGTTCACCAGTTTTTAATGAATGTGGCCAACTGATTGCGGTTAATTTCAGTGGATTCGATCAGGTTCAGGGTTTCAATTTTGGAATTGTAGCTAAGCATATTCAATCACTTTAGCAAAAAAACAAAGACTCTTAAATCTAAACTGATTTTGACATTTCAAATCAAATAAAAAAATCACGCTTATCAATTATGAATAAATTTTTTAGCATCTGTGCACTACTGTTCTTTAGTGTCGCTTTTTCACAGATTCCAACTCTGGATGTCGAAAATCAGAAAAAAAATTCGGTGATCTTACAGGAAGTACAAATTGAAACCAAAATTTTAGGAAATCTTGCGTCAACTACAGCTACTTATATATTTTACAATCCTGGCGACAGAATTTTAGAAGGAAATTTTACCCTTCCATTGCCAGAAGGAGTAAGCGTGAGTGGTTATGCTTTGGACATTAATGGAAGATTAAGAGACGCTGTTCCCGTTCCAAAAGAACGAGCTAAAGAAGTATTTGAAAGTATTGAAAAAAGAAATGTAGATCCAGGTATTATTGAAAAAGTAGCTGGAAACAATTTCAGAACCAGAATTTATCCAATTACAGCTAGAGGCAGCCGATTTATTAGAATTACGTACAATCAGGAATTGAAAAATTCGGCCGCCGATTATCAGTATTTTTTAAGTTTTGCCAATGCAGTCAATATTCCAAAATTTAATCTGAAAGTATTAGTTAATGAAAGTCTGAGCACTCCTAAAATTACGGAAAATCCCGATGGAAGTTTTGCTTTTCAAAAACAAGGAAACCAATGGATTGCGGAAATTAAAAAAGTAAATTTCACACCAAATGAAAGTCTAAAAATTAGCATTCCAAAAACAAATGAGTCATCGAATGTGATGCTTCAAAAAGCTTCTGACGATAAATCTTATTTTGCGGCAAGTGTTTCGATGAATTTCCCTGTAAAGGAAAAAGCAAAATCTCAAAAAATTGCTATTATTTGGGATAATTCATTTAGCGGATCAAAGAGAGATCGTCAAAAAGAACTGGACTTTCTTAATGCTTATTTTTCAGACAACAAGAATGTTGCAGTCTCTTTTGTTCTTTTAAATAATATCCTTGAAAAAACAGAAGAATTTGCTGTTTCTGGAGGAAACTGGAATGCATTAAAAGACAGAATTCTTAATCTGAAATATGATGGTGGAACTGACTTTAGTGCTTTAAAAGAAATTTCGCAAATAGACGAATATCTTTTATTTTCTGACGGAATTTCAAATTTTGGTGATTTAACTTTAAAATTCAAAAAACCGGTCAACACTATAACGAGCACACCAACTTCTGATTTTAATCTGCTGAAACTTTTAGCATCGCAATCGGGAGGAAATTTTATCAATCTTAATGAATCAGACACGCAATCTGCTCTAAAAACGTATAAAAGACTTCCAATTGTATTTTTAGGCTTTAAAGAAACCAATACTCTTCAGGAATTATTTCCAAATATTGGAACCGCCGTAAGCGAGCCAGTGAATGTATTTGGAATTTCATCTTCAAACTTGAGTAAACTTACTGCTGTTTTTTCAGTAGGAGATAAGAAATTTGAAGTGCCTGTAGATTTTACTAACGCTGTACAAGTAGATAATTGGCCTATTGCACAATTTTGGGCGCAACGAAAAATTAATGATCTTGAACTTAATTCAACACAAAACAGCGATGAAATTAGAAATCTGAGCGAACAGTTTGGAGTTGTAAGCAAGAATACCAGTCTTATCGTATTGGAAGATGTTAATGATTATGTACGTTTTGGCATCACTCCTCCTGAGGAATTAGTACCAGAATACAACAAAATCGTTTCGCAAAACAAAAGAGAAATTTTAGAAAAAAGAAGAAATCTTCTATCTAAAGCTTTTGATAAAACGCGAGAACTGACAACTTGGTGGAATAGCGAATTTAAACCTACAGAGAAAAAACAGTATCCTACCATTTCTAAGCAGTCACAAAAACTGTCGGCAGAAGGTGTGAGTTCACGCAATGGCGATTCAGATGCTGTGTATGCTGCAGAAAGTAATTTTGTTGCCTATAAAAAAACAGCTACAGGCAAAATAACTTTGGTAGATGTAGAAAGCGCTCAAGAGTATATGAAAGATTTTCAATCTTTACAGTCTCCTGAATTGATTTACCAGAAATATCTTGAAAATCGTCCGAAATACGAGAAACAAGTAACGTATTATTTTGATGTTTCTAAACTCCTATTCAAAAAAGGAGACAAAGCGCTTTCGCTAAAGGTTTTAAGCACATTAGCAGAACTTGATTTGGAAAATGAAGAATTATATAAAACGATATCTTATCTGTTGAAACAGAGAGGTAATTATGAAAAAGAATTGTGGATTACCCAAAAAATTCTAGAATGGAGACCGTTTGATCCTCAAAGCCATAGAGATTATGCATTGGCTTTGGTTGACAATAAAAAACCTCAAGAAGCGCTTAATATCTACAAATCTATGCTTTATCAGGAATATACCGATGAGATTTCTGTAAGAGATAATGGTATTGAAGAAATCTTGATTATGGAAATCAATAACATTTTGAGCCAAAATAAAAATGTTGATGCAAGCAAAATTGATAATCGCCTAAAAGCAAATCTCCCAGTCGACATTCGTATTGTTATTAATTGGAATAAAGACAATACAGATATAGATCTTTGGGTTACTGACCCAAGAGGAGAAGATTGCTCTTACTCGCATAAATCTACAGAAATTGGAGGAAGATTAAGTAACGATTTCACTCAAGGTTTTGGTCCTGAACAGTTTTTACTAAAAAAAGCAATAAAAGGGAAATATAAAATTAAGACTAATTTCTTCGGTGAGAGACAGAATATTCTTTCTGGTCCCACAACTGTGATGGCAGAAGTTTACCTTTACTATTCTGATGGCAGACAGGAACGAAAAATTGCTGTTTTCCAAAGTCAAAAAGAAAACAAACGTGAAAGTGATAGTAAAATTCTAATTGGAGAATTTGAGTTTTAGAAAAATATAAAAATTCCAAACTCCAAAATTAGGATTTATAATATTTCAAACCCGACAGATTTTAAAATCTGTCGGGTTTTTTATTTTAAAACGAATACTTCTCCAATTTTTTTCCTTGAATATCCAAAACCTTTGTGCTTTCTTTTGGAACATCGCCTTTTATAACTTTCTGAACAGACGGATTGGATGGATATTTTCCTCCTTTTATTTTTAGAAGATGAAATTTTCCTCCGCTTTCAAATATCAAATCATAAAATTTTTCCGTTGATGAAGTGGTTACATAAATTGGAAAATCGGTTACAGAGAAACGATTGATTACACTTCCGTTATTCTTCAAAATATAACCTGAACAGCCTCCGCTTCCACAGAAATAAGAGTTTGAGAAACCAACAAAATATTCGTTTTTCTTATCATTGTTTAAATCAAAAGCTTCATAATAAAAATATCTATCGTCTTTTGTTAGTGCAGGAATATCATTTTTTAATAAAACCAATAATTGTTTACGGATTAATGCTATTGCTTTATCTTCTTTTGAAGTAACTTCACTCAAATCTGCTGTTCCTCCAAGTGTTTTAGACAAAGTATCTTGAACAACGGTTTTTACAATATTTTTTGAATTTTCTTTATTCTGACAAGAACTTAATGCCAAAATTGCAATTAGAATTAAAATTTTATTTTTCATAACTCTGATATTTTATATTCATTATAATTTACACCAGCAACGCCGCTTTATTTTCAATATCATTTTTAGTCAGCAATGATTTTATATTATCAAAAGTCACCAAAGCAATCTGTGTTAAAGCCTCATTGGTAAAAAACGCTTGATGTGCCGTTACCAAAACATTCGGAAAACTCATTAAACGCTGAATCGCATCATCCTGAATAATGTCTGCAGAAAGATCTCTAAAAAAGAGTTTTTCTTCCTGTTCGTACACATCAATTCCTAAATAGCCAATTTTCCCTTCTTTTAAGCCTTCAATAACCGACGCCGTTTCTATTAATCCGCCACGGCTTGTATTGATAATCATCACGCTGTCTTTCATAAGAGAAAGAGAACTGGTATTAATGACATGTTTTGTCTGTTCATTCAGCGGACAGTGAAGCGAAATAATGTCACTCGATTTAAAGATTTCTTCCAACCCAACAAAAGAAACGCCGTCTTTTTTCATTTCTTCGTTTTCAACAATATCATAAGCCAAAACTTTACAGCCAAAACCTAGTACAATTTTAGAAAATGCTTTTCCGATATTTCCAGTTCCTATAATTCCGATTGTTTTTCCGAATAAATCAAAACCTAATAATCCGTTTAAAGAGAAATTCTGTTCCCGAACTCTATTATAAGCCTTATGTGTTTTTCTATTTAAAGTTAAAATCATGGCCATGGCATGTTCGGCAACTGCTTGAGGAGAATATGCGGGAACACGGCAGACTTTTATGTGGTGCTTTTTAGCCGCTTCCAAATCGACATTATTAAAACCAGCGCAACGTAAAGCAATTATTTTTACTTTTTTTTCTGCCAATTGTTTAATGACCGTTTCGTTTACAATATCATTTACAAACACACAAACAATTTCACACTCTTCAATTAAAGCCACAGTCTGCGGATTTAACTGTGTTTCAAAAAAGTCCAGCTGAAAACCAAAGTTTTCGTTGTATTTATTGAAAAACGTTTTATCGTAAGGCTGAGTAGAAAAAAAGGCGATTTTATTGATTATTAAAGTCATAGGATTTGATTTTGAATAGTTCCTTAAAATTACGGATTTTAAAGTAAATTTAAGACATAAAAAAAGAGCTTATTAAGCTCCTTCTTTATCTTATGTTTCGGCTATTCCGCCAACTTCCACTACTTCATTGTTTCTTAATTTAATTTCAATACCATGCTCAGTATCTAAATCATAACGAATTGGTATTTTTATCTCATTTCTTTTTAAAATTCGTATGCATAATACTTCTCTAATATATTCAAAATGTTTTTCTTTTGTATCAATATTTAAAGGTTCCTCTCCTGATTGTTTAGGGTCTTCGTAATATTTCGCATAAATCTTTTTATAGCGAAGAAAAGTTTCTTCTTTTATTTGAAGTATAACATCTTCAATGTTTTTTAAAAAACTATTATACGTTTTCTCAAAATCATCTAATTCTTCATTTGTTGGAAATTCTTCGATTTCTTCTCCATCTTCATCAAATTCTTCTCCTAAAAAAATTTGAATTTCATCATCTTTAAAATGAGAAATTTTAAAAAGCTTATCACCTGAAATTCCTGCCCAGTCTTCTTGAATTTCTCCCCAAAATTTATGATTCATAATCTATACTTTTTTTACAAACTTAAAGCTTAATCAAGTTTGTAACAAGTTATAAATATAATATTAAAAGCTTATTTATTCTTTTTAAAATTTCCTTTTGGCAGATAATACAGCCATCCAAAACCAATTAAAAATAAAATAAGCGAACCTACAAATGCTGGAATTAAAATCTCTTTATTATTATCTAATGCATTGTTTAAAGCAGCATATAATAACCAAATCTGGATGCTTACATTTAAGATTAAAACAAATATTAAAGTAGACAGAATAACATTCAACTTATTTGGATTTGCCTGATTTTGACTTTTTCTAAATGTACTCATAATCTCTATTTTAAGCTATTAACTTTCTTTATTTTCAAAAGCTTTTACAAAAATCTTTTCTCCTTTTAAAACCACTTCCAACTGAGGCAATGCTCTTGGCGGAGGTCCTGCAATAACATCTCCGGTTAAAGCATCAAAAGAACCTTCATGGCAAGGACAATGAATAATTCCTGTTCCTGGTTTGTAATAAACGGCACACGAAAGATGTGTACATTTTTGTTCAAAAGCTCTAAACATGCCGCTTTCTAAATGCACCAAAATATACGGAATGGTGCTTCCTTCAATCACAAAACCTCTCGTTCCACCTAACGGAATATCTTTTATTTCGCAAACAAAATGTTCTCCTACGACTTCTTCTCCTGGCAGCAAATACGCTTTTGCGGCTACCAATCCACTACCGACCATTAAACCTCCTGAAACCAGCGTAAGGAATTTGGCAAAATCACGTCGGCTGACTTGTGTTGACTCTTGCTTTTTATAAGGAAAATCTTTTTTCCAATTTTCTTTTAAATTATCTTCTTTAGACATGGATTTTAGATTTAGAATATTCGTAATTCGCTGCTTCCTTTTGGCATCATGATATTCACTTTTGTATTTACGCGCTCTTTTCCAAATACAAACGAATTTACAGGAGTACTGTTTGGACGCATTTCTTCAATCTCAGCACGGGTTCCATAAAACAGTGCACCGCTCGGGCAAACCGTAGCACACATTGGTTTTTTTCCCACGCTGGTTCTATCGTAACACATATTGCATTTCATCATTAAATCGTATTCTTCCATTTTCTTTGGAACTCCAAACGGACAAGCCATAACACAATTGGAACATCCAATACAGCGTTCGGTATTTGCAGTATGAACTACTCCGAATTCGTCTTGCGAAATCGCATCGGCTGGACAAACATTCGCACAAACCGGATCTTCGCAATGCATGCAAACCTGAACTGTGGTCTGAATGGTAACGGCACGTTCGACATAATTAACATGAATCATCGATTCCTGTCCATTCGTTTCACATTCAGAACACGCCATCTCACACGCTTTGCAGCCTATGCATCTTTGTAAGTCTACAAAAAACTCTTCGTTTTTATTATAATTGGTTAAATTCATAATTGTTGCTTTTTATAGATTAAACACTCGCATAAGCATTTGATTTGTCTGATGAATTTTCGATTTCTCCCAATGGCTCGAGTTTACAGGCACAAACTTTAAATTCCGGAATTTTAGAAATCGGATCTAATGTTCCGGGCGTTAGCTGATTGGCTGACTTTTTCCCCGGCCAGTGATACGGAATAAAAACGGTATCTTTTCTAATGGTTTCTACAATATTGGCTGGAAAAATTCCTTCCCCCCTTCGGGTTGAAACTTTCACTAATTCTCTCTGCTGGATATTGTATTTCTGCGCCATTTCGGGATGAATTTCCAGCAAAGGTTCAGGAAACTGATCTACTAGTTTCCCAATTCTTCTAGTTTGCGTTCCACTTAAATATTGAGAAACGACACGACCAGTTGTTAATGTTATTGGATATTCTTCATCTGTAACCTCTCCTGGCAGTTTATAAGGAGCGGGATTAAAATGCGCTTTTCCGTCTGGCGTTGCAAACTTTTTATCTTCCCATAATCTTGGGGTTCCAGGGTGATCTTCGGTTGGACATGGCCAGAAAACCCCCATATTATCTTCTACTTTTTTATAGGTTATTCCGTTGTAATCGGCAGTTCCTCCTTTTGAAGCAACTCGAAGTTCATTAAAGATAGCTTCGCTGTTGGCGTAGGTAAACTTATCTTCTTCGCCTAATCTTTTAGCCAATTCCAATAATATTGAAGTATCTGTTCTGGCATCTCCCGGAGGTGTTACGGCTTGACGAATTCGTATAACACGGCCTTCAGCTGAAGTAGTCGTCCCTTCTTCTTCTTCCTGCAATGAACCCGCTAAAACAATATCGGCATGACGCGCTGTTTCATTCAAAAAGAAATCTATCGCAACATAAAACTCTAATTTTTCTAGAGCAGAACGCACATAATTATTATTCGGCAAAGATACCAGCGGATTAAAACAGATCGAAATCAATCCTTTTATTTCACCACTATGAATTGCTTCAATAATTTCATAAGCTGTAATGCCTTTATGCGGCATATCTTCTTCTTTAATCTTCCAGACATCGGCAATATATTTGCGATGTTCCATATTTTCTATATCGCGATTTCCAGGCAATTGATCGCATTTGTGACCGTGCTCTCTTCCGCCCTGTCCGTTTCCTTGTCCCGTAATGGTTCCGTAACCGCAATACGGTCTTCCAATTCTTCCTGTTGCCAAAACCAGATTAATGCATCCCAAAACATTATCGACACCTTTTGAGTGATGTTCGATTCCTCTTGCGTGCAGTAAAAAACTCGTTTTAGCTTTTCCCCATAATTCGGCTGCTTCTTTAATTTTTTCTTTCGAAATTCCAGTAATTTCTTCTGCCCATTCTAACGTATACTCTTTTACAGCATCAATCGTTTCCTGAAATCCTGAAGTGTGATTATCAATAAAATCGTGATCCAGCATATCGTGATCTACGAGATATTTCAGCATTGCACCATACAAAGCAGAATCAGTTCCCGGTCTTACATCCAGATGAACATCTGCGGTTCTCGCCAATGGAATAACACGCGGATCAACAACAATCAGTTTTGCACCTCGGTCTCTGGCTTTCCAAATCCAATGGGTTAAAGTGGGAAACGTTTCGCTGATATTCGCTCCAGCAACTATAATAACCTCAGCATATTCTAAATCTGAATAATTGTTTGAAGCGCGATCTAAACCAAATGCTTTTTTATTTCCCGCGCCCGCACTTACCATGCATAGACGTCCGTTGTAATCTAAATTTCTTGTTTTTAAAGCTACTCTAGCAAACTTCCCAACCAAATAACTTTTTTCATTAGTTAACGAAACTCCAGATAACATCGAAAACGCATGTTTCCCATATTTTTCCTGAATTCTTTTGATTTCAGAAACGGTTTTATCCATTGCTTCATCCCAAGTGGTTTGTTCAAAACCTTTGCCTTCCACTCTTTTTATTGGATGCAATAATCGGTCGGGATGATTGTTCTGCATATAACGCTGAACACCTTTTGGACACAAACGCCCTTCGTTGAACGGAAATTCCATCCAAGGTTCAAAACCAACCACTTTATTGTCTTTTACAGATAATTGAATTCCGCACTGCATGCCGCAAAAACAGCAATGCGTTTTAACCGTTTTGTCTGGTTCATCACGTCCTGCATACCCTTCTTTTGGCGTATAATTTAGATGCGGACCAAATGCTTCAATTATTTTTTCAGTTGATACAGGTAGTTTTGCCATGATTTTTTTTGTTATTTTTTGGTTTCAAGTTTCAGGTTTCAAGTTCTACGACGAAACTTGAAACTTGAAACCTTAAACTTGAAACTATATTTTTATCCAAATAAATTTCCGCCTTCAATTCTGGCTTTTAAATGTGCTTTTGCCAAACGATCTCGCTTTCCTTCGGGACTTAAATCTAAGTGTGAATTTCCTTGATCATCACTAAAGTCAAAACCTAATTGTTTGGTTACTATTTTTAAATCATCAATATGAAGCTGAGTGGTAAAAGGTTTTCCTGTTTCTTTGCAGATTGCCATTCCTTTTTTTATCCCTTCCTTTTTATAAATATGTGCACCTATTTGAGCCGGTCGTTGAATAATGTGGAAGAACTTGCCAAACGGAATCCATATCAAAAACATAATAACCGTTACGGCATGAACTACTGCGAGAAAATCATATGCAAATCCTTTCATGAATTGGTAAGAATAAGTCAGGCACAAACCCGTAACAGAAATGGCAATTAATAAAAGGAGTGGCAGTAAATCGCCTTCAAAAGTTTGTGTGGCAATTAATCCGGGATTAGTTAAACGTCTTCTTAAATAATAAAGAGATCCAAAAATAACTAGATAAGAAGACCAGTTTAAGGCATGGAAAGTCAAAAATGCCATAATAGAATCCAATCTGAAATCCATTACTTTAAAACCAAAAAAATGGGCTTCGTAAACGGAAATGGAATTGGGTGCCAAGGTAAAATGAATCCATCCAAATGTGAGTGGAAAAGTAATCGCAAAAGCAGAAAAACAGCCAATGGCAATACAAAAATGAGCCAGCCATCTGTATTTCCCTCTTGGATAAATGAATTTCTGAAAAGCAATATTCTGAACCGATTCTTTTCCTAAAAACCACAAATGCGAAAATACTTTTCCTGTAAAGAGAAAATGAATGCCGCGTTTGAAATACATCCAAGTTGGCGGTCGTTGCAACCAAACCGTATAGCGATACACCACTCCGAAAAATGCAAACAGAGTTCCGAACAGATAGGTAACCAAAGCCGCATCAAAATTTTGCAGTTTTCTTGATCCATAAAAAACCAATACGACCATAAAAACCGAAGCTGCCGTTGCAATTAATAAAGCTTTTGCATTAAATGTTTTTTCTTTCATGACAGATTTATTTTCGATCAATATCTTTAGCCATTTCAGGCAGTTTTTCTTTTGTCATTTTCACAATTACACGATGCATCCAAATTAGACAGGTTAATGATAATGCCAGAATAAAAAGCCACGAACTTGTCCAAAATCCAGTAAATGATAATAAATACCCGAAAATAATTGGCCCGAAGAATCCGCCTAAACCGCCTAAGAGTCCAACCATTCCGCCAATTACACCAACTTCATTGGGAAAATAATCTGGTATATGTTTGTAAACAGCAGCAGAACCAATTCCCCACGAAATTCCTATTAGAATAACCAAAACTAAATACACCCACATATTGGCTTCAAAATGAATTTGTGTAATTCCTTCTGCCAATAAATCTTTCTTTTGCACTTTTTGGTTTTGCTCTACAACCACTTCCTGCCATGTTTTTTTGGATGGAAAAAATTTAGAATGCGGCTGACTTTCATCTTTCTGGGCTATGTTATATTCTTTATCATCTATTACTATTTTATCTGGTGCTACAGACGTAACTGTTCCTGCTTTGCTAGATAACAACCCGCTTCCTGATGTTGTAATATCCATTTTTGGAAATAATAGTAAAAAGCTTAAAACGACTGAAGAACTCAAAACCCAGTACATCACTTTTCTAGCCCCAAATTTATCCGATAAAAAACCTCCAAACGCGCGTACGACACCTGCAGGCAAACTAAAACAAGAAGTAAAGATTCCGCCTAAAACTAAAGTCGTGTGATAAACATTCATAAAATTTGGCAGAAGCCATTGTGAGAAAGTAACAAACGAACCAAATACTAAAAAATAATAAGTTCCGAAACGCCAAACGCGCACACTCTTTAAAGGCTGTAGCAATTGTTTTACCGTTTTAGATTGTGCTTCGCTTTTTTTGTTTTTGGCAAAAATCAGAAATACAATTCCCATCAATAACAAAGCAGAACCGTAGAGAATAGGAAGCCATTTCCAACCATTTTCAGGATCGCTTTCTGAGAATGTACTCAAAAGTGAAGGTGCTAAAAAAGGTGTGATAGAAGCACCAGCAGTTCCCATTCCGAAAATCCCCAAAGCCCTTCCCTGCCATTCTTTAGGATACCATACAGAAGTTGAAGCTACTCCTACAGCAAAACTGGTTCCAACCATTCCAAATAAGAAACTTAAAATAGCAAAAACAGTAAAAGAAGTCGCAAATGGCAAAAGAAATAGCGGAATTGATGCTAAAATCAATAAAGCAGAATGCACAATTTTGCCTCCAAATTTATCAGTTAAGATTCCCATTGGCAATCTCATAATTGATCCCGTAAGAACAGGAATTCCCAAAAGCCAGCCAATTTGTACGACGCTCCAATTAAAAATTTCTTTATCAACTAAAAAAGTAACTAATACTCCGTTGAGCGTCCAGCATGCAAAACAGATTGCAAATGCCAAAGTGTTTAAAAAAAGGATGCGGTGGGCTTGGGAAAGATCTGCCATAGAATAAAGTATTAAATTGTGTTTTTGAAAATCTATTACTGCAATATGGGAATCATGGGGAATTGCTTTTCATAAACAGCAGAAAAGCAATAGTTTACTAAAGTTAAAAAAAATATTTAAAGCAAGACACTTACCATCAAATATTTAGCGTTATAATAATCTTATTTAAATTCATTCTTCAAAAAAACTAAAAATCAATCTGTTAAATAAAACACAATTTTAAAAGGCTGATTAAACCAGTTTTAATTAATAAAGTCTAATCTGAAAACAATTAAAAAACTTGAATATGAAAAAATTATTTATTGCAGCTATGTTATTTGTTGGAATAGCAAGTTTTGCACAAGACATGGATCAAAAACCAGCGCGTGAGCAAAGAGAAAGAATGACTCCGGAACAGCGTAATGAGAAACAGCTTCAAAAACTGACTACAGAATTAAGTTTAGATGCTAGTCAGCAAGCACAGGTAAAACAGCTTTTAGCAGATAGAAGTGCAAAAGCCGAAAAATTTAGAGAAGCTAGAAAAGAAAAAAAAGATAGCAACACAAAACCAACTGCTGAAGAAAAAGCCGCTTTCAAAAAACAAATGGAAGACGAAGTTGCTGCAAATGACGCTAAAATGAAATCTATCTTAAAAGCCGATCAATACACAAAATGGAAAGCCCTACAAGAAGAGAAAAAAGACAAAATGAGGGATAAAATGAAAGAGCGCCAAAAAGATAAAATCTAATTTGGCACATAAAAAAAGAGGCTTTTAAAGCCTCTTTTTTGTTATTTAAAATGTTTTTGATACTTTATCAATCGCATTGATTGTGAAATCTAAATCTTCATAAGTCAATGCATCTG
>RCUK01001523.1_pt1 | contig 14552 bp, 14 predicted proteins | sample 2166381 | NCBI WGS metagenome assembly RCUK01 (sample SAMN09932809, study PRJNA488358) | compost metagenome | isolation source: compost soil in an enriched community | place: Germany: Experimental Botanical Garden | reverse complement strand
CAGAGTAATACTAGCATTTAACGACCATAACCGTCATCCCAGATTTAGTCTGGGATCATAATGCTGTAGCTAGTCAATCTTTTTCAACGCTTAAGATTCTCGCCTATGCGGGAATGACGTAGAGCAGAAAAAAATAACACAAAGGGATAACGCAAAATAGAAAGTAGGTAATAGAAAAGAAGCCTACAAGTCTTCACTATACAAATCTTTAAAGTGTGGATTATCCTTTATAATTAAATTGATTTTCCAATCTCTATTCCACTTTTTTATTCTCTTCTCCTCAGCGATTGCCTCTGTTATTGTTGTGTAGAAACAAGAGTAAACTAATTTATTGCAATTGTATTTAGCGGTAAACGAATTAGGATATAACTGTTCTTTATGTTCTGTAACTCTAGAGAACAAGTTAGAGGTAACACCAATGTAGAACACAGTATTGAAAACGTTGGTCATAATATAGACGCAGCCACCTCTTTCCATATAACTAAGATAATTAATTGTGAGATAAAAAATTCAGTTATCTTACCGCTTTAAGATCCCCGCATACGCGAGGATGACGGAGGAGCAGAGAATGACGGGGTGGAAAGAAACCGACCATCAAATAACACCATCACTAATAGTTCTTCATCCCGTATTCTGTAAGGGATCGTTGCGGTAGTAGGCTTTATAATTAGAGCCTTTACAACGCTTTAAGATCCCCGCCTACGCGGGAATGACGGCGAGCAAAACATGGCGAAGATCAAAGATACCAATCATCAAACCGACAACCCAAATCCCAAGAACGTCATACCCAACTCGATTGGGTATCGTAATGCGATAGCTAGTCAATCCTTTTCAACGCTTTACGATTCCCGCATACGCGGAAATGACGGCTAGCAAAACATGGCGAAGATCAAAGACACCAATCATCAAACCGACAACCCAAATCCCAAGAACGTCATACCCAACTCGATTGGGTATCGTAATGCGATAGCTAGTCAATCCTTTTCAACGCTTTACGGTTCCCGCATACGCGGGAATGACGGCGAGCAAAACATGGCGAAGATCAAAGACACTAATCATCAAACCTACAACCCAAATTCCAACAACGTCATACCCAATTCGATTGGGTATCGTAATGCGATAGCTAGTCATTACGATTCCCGCATACGCGGGAATGACGACTTAGTGAGGAGCACTGATTAAAGCAAACACAAGAAATAGTGATGCAGAGTAATACTAGCATTTAACGACCATAACCGTCATCCCAGATTTAGTCTGGGATCCTAATGCTGTAGCTAATCAATCCTTTTTAACGCTTTACGGTTCCCACTTATGCGGGAATGACAAGAATAAAAAAGCCTTCCAGTTTTTACTGAAAGGCTTTAATACTTTATATTATATGATTAGCAAACTATATAAGAAACGTAATACTTATTACTTACAACTCGCAACCCGTAACTTAAAAACCTACAACGCTGCTAAGCTTTCCTTAATGATCGTAATTTTCGACTCTGCATCTGCTTTTTTATTGCGCTCGTTTTCAATGATTTCTGGTTTAGCATTCTGCACAAAACGTTCATTGCTCAATTTAGCATCTACCGATTTTAAGAAACCTTCTAAGTATTGCAATTCTTTCGCTAAACGTTCTTTTTCTGCATCGGCATCTACGTTTTGGCTTAGCGGAATAAAGAACTCATCCTTACCTACCATAAAACTAGCTGCCCCTACAATTTTATCACTTACAAAATCAGCTTTGCTTACGTTAGCTAACTTGTAAACAATATTTAGCCAAGTGGTATAATCAACCTCAGAATTTGCTTTAATGCTCAATTCTAAAGCTTCTTTCGGAGAGATCTGACGGGTATTTCTTACGTTTCTAATTTCTGACACCAATCCTTTTACCAATTCTGCTTCTTTCAATAAACTCTCATTTACAGCACCAACCACAGGATAATCAGCTACTATACAGCAATCCATTTCGGTACGTTCGCCAAACAATTCATCGTGGTAAAGCTCTTCGGTTAAGAAAGGCATAAATGGATGTAATAACTTCAAGATTTGCTCGAAGAAATTAACCGTAGCTGCTTTGGTAGCCGCATCAACAGGTTGCTGATACGCTGGTTTTACCATTTCTAGGTACCAAGCACAGAAATCGTCCCAAACTAATTTATAGGTAGCCATTAAAGCTTCAGATAAACGGTACTGCTTAAAGTTATGTTCAATTTCTACCAATGCTTCGCTAAAACGACTTTCGAACCAAGCAATAGCCTGCTCGTTAGGGTTAGCTAAACTCGCATCAGTTTCCCAACCTTTAACCAAACGGAAAGCATTCCAGATTTTGCTGGCGAAGTTTCTGCCTTGTTCGCAGTAAGATTCATCAAACATTAAATCGTTACCAGCTGGGCTCGACATTAACATCCCTACCCTAACACCATCGGCACCGTATTTATCAATCAAGCCAATTGGGTCTGGTGAGTTACCTAAAGATTTAGACATTTTACGACCTAACTTATCACGAACAATACCCGTAAGGTATACATTAGTGAAAGGTTTCTTGCCTGTAAACTCACGACCAGCCATAATCATACGTGCTACCCAGAAGAATAAAATCTCTGGAGCAGTTACCAAATCATTGGTTGGATAGTAGTAATTGAAATCTTTATTATCAGGATTTTTAAAACCATCGAAAACAGAAATTGGCCACAACCAAGACGAGAACCATGTATCCATTACATCTTCGTCTTGCTTTAAATCGGCAGGTGCAAGATTTGGATTTTTTAACTTAGCCTCTTCAAAAGCTTCTTCTCTGGTTTTAGCAATTACAAAAGTTTCATCAGGTAAATACCAAGCCGGAATACGCTGCCCCCACCATAACTGACGAGAAATATTCCAATCGCGAACATTCTCCATCCAATGTTTGTAGGTGTTCTCGAATTTATTAGGAATTAAGTTTACCTCGCCATTTACTACATCGTCTAGGGCTGGTTGTGCAAACTCTTTCATTTTCACAAACCACTGTAACGAAACCTTAGGCTCAATAACCGCATCGGTACGTTCCGAAAAACCTACCTGCGATTTATAATCTTCTACCTTTTCTAAATTACCAGCTTCTTCGAGCATTTTGGCAATTTTCTTACGAGCCACAAAACGGTCTTCGCCAACTAAAATCTCGGCTTTCTCGTTCAGTTTAGCATCATCATCTAAAATATCTAAAAACGGCGTAAGGTTATATTTCAAACCAAGCTCGTAATCATTCGTATCATGTGCTGGCGTTACCTTTAAGCAACCCGTTCCAAACTCCATATCTACGTACTCATCCGTCATTACCTCAATTTCGCGGTTAATTAAAGGAATAAGCACTTTCTTACCTACTAAATGTTTAAAGCGCTCGTCGTTCGGGTTCACAAAAATCGCCGCATCGGCCATAATCGTTTCCGGACGGGTGGTGGCTATAGTCAGGAAGTCATTAGTCGGCAAGTCCGAAAGATTGCTTTCCGTCTTTCCGTCTTTCTCACTAACAAAATACTTGATATAATACAACTTCGAGTTTACTTCTTTACGGATTACCTCTTCGTCAGAAATAGAAGTTTTTCCCTGCGGATCCCAGTTTACCATGCGGTAACCACGGTAAATCAAACCTTTTTTATACAAATGGATAAAACTATCGATTACCGCTTCAGAAAGGTCTTCTTCCATCGTAAAACGAGTTCTATCCCAATCGCAACTAGCGCCAAGTTTCTTCAACTGTTCTAAGATGATACCACCGTATTTCTCTTTCCACTCCCAAGCGTAGCTCAGAAATTCTTCACGAGAAAGGTCTTTTTTGTTGATGCCTTTTTCTTTCAACATGGCCACTACCTTTGCTTCTGTAGCAATAGAAGCATGGTCTGTACCGGGTACCCAACAAGCATTTTTGCCCTGCATACGAGCTTTACGAATCAACACATCCTGAATGGTATTGTTAAGCATGTGGCCCATGTGCAATACCCCCGTTACGTTTGGTGGAGGAATTACGATAGTATAAGGCTCACGCTCGTCTGGCTCTGAGTGGAAAAAACGCTTTTCCAACCAATAACTGTACCATTTGTCTTCAGTTTCTTGTGGATTGTATTTTGTAGCTGTGCTCATTTATAGGGTAAAATTTGATGCAAAAATAAGGTTTTGGTTGGTTAGTTAGTTGGTTTTTTGGTTTTTTAGTTGTTTGGGCTATGAGTTATGGGTTATGAGTCCATAGTTGCGGGTTGTGGGTATCGATTAGCACCACCTATCCCCTCTCATTTTTAAGGAGAGGGTTAGGGAGGTTTGTAATACATAAGTAATTACCCTCTCTGCCCTTTGGGCATCTCTCCCTAAAAGGGCGAGAATAGTATATATAGAAAGTCACTGCTGAAACTCAAACCTAATATAATGTGTAATTATAAACCGCGAATCAATTTCCCACATTAACAAATAATCAATTATCAAATTTCAATAAACTAACCAACTAAAAACGAAAACCATTACTATTGCACCAACCTAGAGAGCACCTCAGAATTTGCCTCTTGCCCTCTCCTACCAATAGCCTTAATACGACCATAAATACGAGCGCCGCTGCGTAATCCTTTTAACGTAAGCTCTCTGCTAGATGCTGGTTGCACTTTCCATTTGGTTTCTTCGGTAGGTACCTCATCTGTATATTCAAACAAATACGACACCGCATTTACCACCCTTTTACAGGTCAGCTTTAATTCGCCAGCGTTAATGCCATCCAACATTCTAAATTCTGTTGGCGTGCTTATCGTAGTCGAGTTTTCGCCACTTGCAGCTAAATCAAATCCGCTACTTAGTAATTTAGCCCTATCTCCATTTGCCTGCGCATTAATATCTAGCGCCAACTGACGCATTGCTGCCAATAAGGCTACACGAGCTTGGTTCTTCAGAGCAATCTGAATACGATCTGCCGAAACCGTTTTACTTAATGCTAAATCAAACGTTTCTTGTAGTGCTGTGAAATCTACCAAGCTAGGTACAGTGGTAGGAAAGTTAGCATTATCAGTTAAACCATTTTTAATGTTGATTGCTTTTACCGCTAAGGTAGCATCCGAAAATCTGTTGTAATCAAGAATTAGTTTTTGATTTTTCATACGATATAAGTTTAAGTCCAGAATTTATTTTCCAGACACAGCAACTAAATTACTGTGTTACGTAATCCACTCAAAACCAAGAAGACAGCATTTGTACAGCTTTGACTTATCTATAGCCAAACTGACCTAAAATGACATAATTAGACTCCTAATGGTATAAAATTGAATAAAATTGGCAACATATGGGTAAAAATGACCCATTTGTTAATACACGTAGCGTTGTTTTTGATCAACATTTAAGCATGCACATTACTAAATACGATTTGTTAGGTAAATTTTGATAAAGTTGCACCAAATTTAGTGTGTAGTGTAAAAAGAAAAGCACATAATGAAGTACAGCAAGACTATTTCTTACTACAAAAACTAGGTTATACCAGAAACAATAGTCTTCTGGTTATAAAAAAGCCGTACAGTGTAAGTAGCGATGCTAAAAGAAGCAGTAGCAATTATATCTAATTATTCTTTTGTGTAAAAATAGCGTGTACCACATCTTCTAGCGTGATGTGAAAATAATCTCTTACATGATAAATGGTGATACGAACCTTTTTTTCTAGCTGAAACTTAGAACGGATGTCGTTATAAAGCCGATAATTAGTTTTAGTGCCGCCACCGCTAAAACTCCGAAGATCTTCGGGAAATAGGATAACCCTTGAGCATGTTACTTCCATAATTTAGATGTTTAGGATATTAAATTTACTAAACATTTTTAACACGCAAACAATTGATTACAAAAACTTTACAACCTAAAGTGATAAAAGAAAACAGTACGACTTCTAATGATTAGATTTGTCTAACCTCTATTGTTTATGTATTTAGCTAAATTTATTACCCACAAGAAGTTAGTGAGAATTGCTGTTTATTTTGAAAACGATGCACAGTTAATAGCTAGATTTAAAAAATTGAAGGGTGCAAAATGGAGTGCTAGCTTAAAAGTATGGCATCTGCCCAATACCGTTGAGTATCGTACAAAATTTAAGTTGCCCGAAAAAATTATCGGCAAACAAAATATTCTTAAAATAAACGAGGTAAACAAAAAAGCATATCAAGCTTATATTGATACGCTTTACTTGAAAGCCTACAGTCTAGCTACCATAAAAACCTACACCAGCGAGTTCGCACAACTACTCTATGTAATTGAAGCTAAACCAGTAAATGAACTAACGATTGAGCAATTAAAAAGTTACCTTTTATATTGTTTGCGAGAACTTAAATTGAGCGAGAACCAAGTACATAATCGCATTAATGCTATTAAATTCTATTTTGAGAAAGTATTAAAACAAGCTCAAGTAGCAATAGAGATACCTAGACCCAAAAAACCTAGTTTACTACCAAAGGTTATTGCGTCAGAGGATATTGCAAAAATGATTAATGAAACGAATAACCTGAAACATAAAACAATATTGATGTTAGCTTATGGAATGGGTTTAAGAGTTAGCGAAATTATTGATCTTGCTATCAGCGATATAGATAGCAAACGTATGCAGGTTCATATTAGAGGTGCTAAGGGTAAAAAAGATAGATATACAAACCTGCCTGAAGCAATCTTGCCTATTTTAAGAGCTTATTATATTGCCTATAAGCCTAAAAAATATTTATTTGAGGGTCAGTTCAGCGAAAAATATAGTATTCGCAGTGCACAACAAGTTTTTAAACAGAGCTTATTAAGAGCCAAAATAAATAAAGAAGTTAGCATACACAGTTTACGCCACAGTTTTGCCACGCACTTACTAGAGCAGGGTACAGATATTAGCTATATTCAAAAATTGCTAGGACATAACAATATTAAAACTACCTTAATATATGCACAAGTAGGCAAAAAAGATTTACGTGGAGTGATTAGTCCTTTGGATAAAATCAAATGGTAACATGCTGCGTTTTTTAGGTACGATTTCTTAAAAGACTACTTAAAAAACGCAATAAGTAAAGTTGCCCAAAGTGCTTTTTTATTAACTTAAAGAGGATTTTATTTTTTTTACTAACTATATTGTATTGCGTATATTTGAGAGTTATATGCCACTTTAGGACGACAGAGAGACAGACAATGCCAAAACGTAAAAATTTAAACGGACTTCCTCACAACCTGACAAAGAGTTTTTTCGGGACGGAACGCTATTACAAATGCGGTTATATGGCTGACTGGCTTTTAAACGCAGCAAGAAAATTGCAACTGACAGAAGCGACTATTGACATTTTAAATCAAACCATTCATCCAACTGAATTAAATTTATATCCGCTGACAGTTAATCTTAAAGACTTACCCATCATTATTGACAAGGAATTAAAAGCAAATGGTTTTCCTTCAGACTTTATTACTGACGCAAAAATCCGTGTTGAATTTCTAAATCCAAATACTCACAGCAAGACAATATATTGCTTTCCAACTCTAACGGACAAAGAAGGACATAAATATGAGCCAGGACGAATAATTGAAGATGCTTATGAAGACAAGTTCGACCCGTTTGATCCAATAAATATTTATCCTGACAAACCATCTTTTTTTGACAAAATAAAATCCATTTTCAACTAATGGGTATGACATCAGAACATAAAGAACTTTATAAAGCAATTGACGAAATACTTTGGAATGACTGGGACCCAATTGGCGTTAACGACATTGCACCAAGAGACGAATATCAAAGTTACACACCGACAATTTTTAGTTTGAAAATTAACGGGGCAGACACAGAAACAATTGCTAAAAAACTATACGAAATAGAAACAATTACAATTGGTTTTTCTGGTAAAATTGACCACTGCCGACAAATTGCGAACAAAATAATAAACCTAAAATGACAGAAGAAAAAGCGGCATATAACAGCACATTTGCAATAGGCGGGGTTTCGTTCTCCGCAGATAGTTTAGTGGTAGCCGAAAGTTTTGTGCTCCGCATCAACATTGGTGGTAAAAATCCCGTCCATCGCAAATCTGCAAAACGTTAGCGGTCAGGCTACAACGACCAAGCATCAACAGACAGAATGAGAGAACAAATAGACAATTTATTTAAGGACATAGACGAAAAACCACTTTTCTACATTGAGAGTGGAAGCCGACTTTGGGGCATAGCAAGTCCTGATAGTGATTATGATGTTCGTGGTTTTCATCTTCAATCAAAGAAACAATATTTCGACTTCAAAAAACACCGTGACATTATTGAAGTTATGGACGGTGATTTCGACTTTGTTTCCTACGACATTGACAAAATGTTTGGACTTTTAGTAAAAAGCAACCCGACAGTTTTTGAATGGATAAGAGCAAATATTGTTTATTTCAACGAACTTCCCGAATGGACTACCTTTCAACAAGACATAATTAAGAATTTTGACTTTAAAGCATTGTTTCATCATTACGTTTCGCTTGCGAAAGGAAACATCAACTTAATGGAAACAGGGAAAAAGTTTACTTACAAGACTGCATTTTATTGTATTCGTGGACTTTTATCGGCTGACCTTGCAACAAAACAAATCATTCCAGAGCTTTTAATTGACAACCTTTTTAATCAGTTCGACAACGACAATGAAGTTTTAAAGATTGCAAAAGACAGTTTGGAAAGAAAAAAGCAACAAACAGAAAAAGAAGAAGTTTTAGAAAGCGACAAGCAAAAAATACTGCAAGCGATTAACGACTTTACAAGACAACTTGAAAACAAAGCACCTGAAAGCAGTAACAACAGACAAAAACTTGAAGGTATTTTGACAGAATATAATTTTAACTTAAAAACAAAAATATACGGACACTAAAAGCCCGAACCGCTAACATCGGTTTGGCAATATGGCGGCTGACGTGCTTCTATGAAACATTTGTGCAAGGTTCAACATTTGTAATTCTATTGAACTTTAGTGCTAAAAATCCGCCACATCGCCAAGCCGAAAACCGTTATAGAGCATTTTAAAAGACGACAGAAAACAACAAGAGACAACCAGAAAATGACTAAATATTCGCTTGATGACATAAAGAAAAAAGTTGACGAGTTGGCTATAAAAATCAACGCACCGACAAATTTACTTCCGAGCTACGGACAGCAAACTTGGGACGCTCATCCTTACATTGAAGTCGACAACTTCGGATTTATGTTTTACATCATCTCAGAACGTGGACAAGAATATGAAAGAAAAATGACGGACAAAATAGACGATTTACTTTATTGGATTTTTGCTAATGTAACTTTTTCTATGGCTTGTGACTTTGAACTAAAAAATAGAATTGAAGACAAGGATTGCAGACGAATAATGTTTGAAAAACAAGAAGAATTACTTGGACAACTTAATGAGAATTGGCAAGTAAAAGAAAATGCTGAACATCAAAGAATTTTAAAAAGTAGTCCATTTGACGACTTGGCAGGGTTAAGAGCAACTTACTGTGGACAACTAAGAAAACAAGGACTAACTGAAACAGAAATAGATAAATTAGCATATGCAAAATATCCAGAGAACTGAAAGAAAAACGCCCTATAACAGCACCTACCCAAAAGGCGGGTTTCGTGTTACAAAGACAGTTTTGTGGTTAATCAAACATTAGTTTTTCAAATCAAGTTTTGTGGTAAAAGTCCCGCCCTTAGGGTAGCTGCAAAACGTTAGCCGTAATTTTACAAGAAACCGTATGATAGAACGAATAATAATTATTGAAAGCATTCCAGAAGACGAAAAAAAAACTGGAAAAGAATTGTATGATGACATAATTACAAAATATATTCAATTTTTTAATTCGGAAATTAAAGCTGAATATTATAAAGTCACATCTAAATCAGAGTTTCTAGAAATCATCGAGAATATTACGCAGAATATTTCTAATGAAATAGAAACAATTCTTCATATCGAAGCTCACGGTGGAAATGAAGAAATACAATTCTCAAATTATGAACTACTTAAATGGATTGAACTTGAAAAAAAATTGTCAATAATCAATGCAAAAAGTAAAAATAAATTACATTTAAATTTAGCAACTTGTCACGGAATGCACGTTGCTGAAAAAACATCACTTATCGATACAGCACCGTATAAATCATTTATTTCTGCTTTAAATGAATTAAGCCCATATGAAATTATTGAAGACAATTCCATTTTATATGAAGAGATTATTAAGTCAAAAGATATTTTTCAGGGATTCGTGAATTTTTTGAAAAGACAACAAAAAACACAGTTAAGAATTAAAGACATAAAAACAGTTTTAGATTATATTTTGTCTATTCAAATTTTAAGATTTATTGTTCTTGACCCGAACTTTGACTTAAAAATGTTTTTTGACAATTATCTAAATATTGTAATTGATAAAAGCCATCTAAATAATCTTAAAACATCAGATGAAAAAATCAAATATATTCTGGAAATTTTTTATCAACGATATTTTGTAAACTAAAAAAACTACGGCTAACAAGGGTTCCTATGTAAAGCAGTTTTCCTTGAACCAAGTTAATCATTCATTTTAAACATTCCAATAAATGGGCATTTGGGGGCTAAATTAATGCTCCTCAAACACCTCGATAATCATTAAGCTCAGGCTCCTATGTGTGGCTGTTTTTAACTTGAAACACCACAAGCACCCGTATGGTTATATTGATTTAAAAAACAGCTACCTGCTTTGCGGTGTGGCTCCCGATTGATAACATCGGGACCACAACCCATGTTTTGTAGTCTGAATCTTTGTTTTTTGATGAGCTTTTAACAATTATTTTTTCTTTTATATCCGTTTCTTTTATACCATAGCCTATGGTTTTTGATGATTGATCTGATAAGGTTTCCCTGTTTTGATAACCGATAGGATACGGTTCAATAACTTTCTGGCTATCTTAACCACGATACTCTTGGGGTTTCTGCCAATATGTGTCCGGTAGTAGGCCTGCATCTGTGGGTCTAGCCGCAGGGCAACCCAAGCAGCTTCTATAATATAGCTACGTAGCAACCCCCGGCATCGTGGGGTTACCCCAAATACATTTTCTGTTCCTCCGCTATTGCGCATCATCGGGATCAGTCCAATGTAGCTCGCAAAACTCGCCTCGTTATTGAAACGCCTTATATCCCCCAGTTCGGCCAGCAAAGCTGAAGCTAGGTAACCGCCAATACCGGGAATACTTTTTAATAGATAATAATCCTGTTTATGGTGTTTGCGGCAATGTGAACGTAGCTGGTTGGCCAGTTCCAGATATTCGCCATAGATAAACTCGTAAACACGCAGCTTACTGTTTAGGCATAACTGGCCAGTAGCAGAATGCCATTCGATATCCTTAAGCCATTGGATAAACGCCTTTGTCCAATTGGGATTGTCATGGGCCTCGGGAATGCTTATGCCCTGGTAAAGCAGCAAGCTCTTGATGTGCGCCTTGGCCGACCGTAGTTGGCGGGTAATGGCAGCCCGATGCCGTAAAAGACTTTTTAGTTCATCCTCAGCATCGGTAGGAATATGGATGGCCTTCAGTTCGCCAAGGGATAGTTGCCTGCTCAGGTTACGGCAATCAAGTTTATCGGTCTTCTGGTAATATTGCCTGTTGCTGGTGGGCACATCAGCTGGGTTTACTACCGTAACACCCCAACCCATCTGCATAAAATAACGTGCTGCGCTGAAGCCACAACAGCCGGCCTCGTAGGTTAAACTAATAGCATAGCCTGTAAAATTCCGTTCAACGTAACCATAGACCACGGCAGGGTCTGCGGGAACGGTAAAACATTTATGGTCGCTGATATCGCTACGGATATGGACCGACCAGCTTTTCTTGTGAATGTCGATACCAATGTATAACTTCGGTAAAGCAGTAGTTTCTGTTGCCATATTTCAATTGTTTTGGTAGCTAACTAACGTTAGACTACATCTTTTTTGGATGGAACAGGATTGCTGCTTTTACATGGGTGCTTTGCAATAGTGGGGCGAATCCCGAAGCGTCGGGACAAGATCTGCAAAGTCCAACGGTAGTTCTTCGATTGAATTTTTGTACAAAATTGAAGATTTGTGCTTCGATTACCCCACCATCGCAAAGCCCCAAAACGTTATGTGCAATGCTACCGACCGCACTAGAACAAACATCTTAAAGTATGAGAATTGAAAATAGACGAATTGTTAACCGAAAATTAATCAACAAAACTATAGTCGAAGATGACAAGAAAGGCTTGTTTTTGACTGACAGCAATTTGAATTTAATAGAGAAGCTTGGCTTTGACGATTTCCGACTTTTAGATTTTGCACCAAATGGCAATATTGTGCTTTTAAATTCAAAAAAATGGTTGACAATACGAAATGCCAATAAAACTAAACTTACAGCTTTTGACATTAGTACAAATAAACAGCTATTTTCAATTGACAAATTTTTGGCTTACAGAAGTTTTATTGACAAAACCTCACAATTCTTTTTATTGGAATATTATGGGGGCTTATGCTCCATAAATATCAACAATGGAGAAGTAATTTTCAGAAAAGATAAAATTGACAAAAGTTTATATAATGCCGACTTACATATCGAAAGCAATGTTGTTTATATTCCAACAGAAAAAAAGTCTCTTCTTACTTTTGACTTTAATGAACAAAAAATCAGTGAACTAAAACTTGAAAAAACAGGAGGAACAACTTGGCTTAAATTCAACAATTCACAATCTTGTTTATTAATAAGTGACAAAAAGAACTCATTACATTGTTTTGAGCATAACAATTTTACAAACCCAATTTGGACGATAAATTTTTCAAAGTTAAAAAAAGACAATAGAATTTGGTGTTACAATATTTTAACTACAGAAAGCAATTTGGGTTGTATTCATGGTTTTACACCCGCCAGTGACCAAAATGCCAATGCAGGAGGTACATTGTATATTTTCAATATCGACAATGGAGAAATTATTGACACTTATGATTATTCAAACTTTAAGGAAAAAATAATTACAGATTTTAAAAAGGATGAAATAATAATTGACGATTTAACTTCCTTTTCACTAACAAGTAAAACCATCAAACAAACACAAATTACAGAACTATTAAAATAAAAAAGCACTGCACATAACAAGGGTTCCTATGTAAAGCAGTTTTCCTTGAACCAAGTTAATCATTCATTTTAAACATTCCAATAAATGGGCATTTGGGGGCTAAATTAATGCTCCTCAAACACCTCGATAATCATTAAGCTCAGGCTCCTATGTGTGGCTGTTTTTAACTTGAAACACCACAAGCACCCGTATGGTTATATTGATTTAAAAAACAGCTACCTGCTTTGCGGTGTGGCTCCCGATTGATAACATCGGGACCACAACCCATGTTTTGTAGTCTGAATCTTTGTTTTTTGATGAGCTTTTAACAATTATTTTTTCTTTTATATCCGTTTCTTTTATACCATAGCCTATGGTTTTTGATGATTGATCTGATAAGGTTTCCCTGTTTTGATAACCGATAGGATACGGTTCAATAACTTTCTGGCTATCTTAACCACGATACTCTTGGGGTTTCTGCCAATATGTGTCCGGTAGTAGGCCTGCATCTGTGGGTCTAGCCGCAGGGCAACCCAAGCAGCTTCTATAATATAGCTACGTAGCAACCCCCGGCATCGTGGGGTTACCCCAAATACATTTTCTGTTCCTCCGCTATTGCGCATCATCGGGATCAGTCCAATGTAGCTCGCAAAACTCGCCTCGTTATTGAAACGCCTTATATCCCCCAGTTCGGCCAGCAAAGCTGAAGCTAGGTAACCGCCAATACCGGGAATACTTTTTAATAGATAATAATCCTGTTTATGGTGTTTGCGGCAATGTGAACGTAGCTGGTTGGCCAGTTCCAGATATTCGCCATAGATAAACTCGTAAACACGCAGCTTACTGTTTAGGCATAACTGGCCAGTAGCAGAATGCCATTCGATATCCTTAAGCCATTGGATAAACGCCTTTGTCCAATTGGGATTGTCATGGGCCTCGGGAATGCTTATGCCCTGGTAAAGCAGCAAGCTCTTGATGTGCGCCTTGGCCGACCGTAGTTGGCGGGTAATGGCAGCCCGATGCCGTAAAAGACTTTTTAGTTCATCCTCAGCATCGGTAGGAATATGGATGGCCTTCAGTTCGCCAAGGGATAGTTGCCTGCTCAGGTTACGGCAATCAAGTTTATCGGTCTTCTGGTAATATTGCCTGTTGCTGGTGGGCACATCAGCTGGGTTTACTACCGTAACACCCCAACCCATCTGCATAAAATAACGTGCTGCGCTGAAGCCACAACAGCCGGCCTCGTAGGTTAAACTAATAGCATAGCCTGTAAAATTCCGTTCAACGTAACCATAGACCACGGCAGGGTCTGCGGGAACGGTAAAACATTTATGGTCGCTGATATCGCTACGGATATGGACCGACCAGCTTTTCTTGTGAATGTCGATACCAATGTATAACTTCGGTAAAGCAGTAGTTTCTGTTGCCATATTTCAATTGTTTTGGTAGCTAACTAACGTTAGACTACATCTTTTTTGGATGGAACAGGATTGCTGCTTTTACATGGGTGCTT
>RCUK01001512.1_pt1 | contig 14697 bp, 14 predicted proteins | sample 2166381 | NCBI WGS metagenome assembly RCUK01 (sample SAMN09932809, study PRJNA488358) | compost metagenome | isolation source: compost soil in an enriched community | place: Germany: Experimental Botanical Garden | reverse complement strand
CGATCGTCCGCTACCCGGAACAGGTCGCGGTCGCCAGCGGCTGGGCCATCGGCCCCCAGAAGCTGTCGGGTTCGGACGCCGTTCTGGACCTGCCCCACGGCGAAGGCCGGGTCATCGTGCTCGGCCCCGACGTGGTCAACCGCGCCCAGGCCCGGTCGTCGGTCCGGCTGCTGTTCAACGCCCTCTTCTACGGGCCGGCGGTCAGCGCCGAGGAATAGCATGGCCACGGCGGCGGTCTTCGGGCCGCCGTCAGCGACCATCACCGCACAGCAAAACGGCCGCCCCATCGCTGGGGCGGCCGTTTCATTTTCAGCGCCTGACGCCTCAGGCGACGGCGGTCTGGGGCGTATCCGGCCCGCCTTCGGGGATGTCCTCCAGTTCGCCTTCCCACTTGGCGACCACGGCGGCGGCGACGGAGTTGCCGACCACGTTGGTGGCCGAGCGGCCCATGTCGAGCAGGTGGTCGACGCCCAGGACGATGGCGATCCAGGCTTCCGGCAGGCCGAAGTAGGTCAGGGTCGCCATGATGACCACCAGCGAGGCGCGCGGAATGCCGGCGATGCCCTTGGACGTCACCATCAGCAGCAGCAGCATGAAGACCTGCTGCGAGACGCTGAGGTGCACGCCGTGCGCCTGCATGATGAACATGGTGGCGAAGGTGCAGTAGAGCATCGAGCCGTCGAGGTTGAACGAGTAGCCCAGCGGCAGGACGAAGCTGACGATGCGACGACGCACGCCGACGGTGGGCAGGGCGTCCAGGATGCGCGGATAGGCGGCTTCCGAGCTGGCGGTCGAGAAGGCCAGCAGGGCCGGGGTGCGGATCACCTTGAACAGCGGAATGACGCGACGGCCCAGCACCACGGCGGCGGCCAGGAACAGCAGGCCCCACAGCAGGGCCATCGAGCCGTAGAAGCCGAGCACGAACTTGGCGTAGACGGCCAGCATCTCCAGACCCTGGGTGGCGATGGTCGAGGCCAAGGCGGCGAAGATGGCCAGCGGGGCCAGCTTCATCACGAACTCGGTCACCTTCAGCATGATGGAGGCGGCCTGTTCGACCAGGTTCAGCACCGCCGGCGCCTTGTCGTCCAGAGCGGCGACCGCCGTGCCGACGAACAGGGAGAAGACGACGATCTGCAGGATCTCGTTCTTGGCCATGGCGTCGAAGATCGAGGTCGGCACCAGGTGGGTGACGAAGCCGTGCAGCGAGAAGGCGTCGGTCGAGGCGGCCGGAGCCGTCGCCAGCGCCGCCTGCGGCAGGTGCATGCCTGCGCCCGGCTGCAGCAGCTGCACCATGACCAGACCCAGCAGCAGCGACACCACCGAGGCGCCGATGAACCAGGTCATGGTCTTGACGCCGATGCGCCCGACCGAGGCCGCGTCTTCCATGTGGGCGATGCCCGCCACCAGGGTCGTAAACACCAGCGGCGCGATGATCATCTTGATCAGACGCAGGAAGACGTCGGTGATCAGCGACAGATTCTTCGCCGCCGCAGCGGCCTGATCGGCGTCGAGGGACTGGTTTACGCCCCAGCCGACCAGCACGCCGAGGATCATGGCGCCGATGATGAGGTAGGCGAATATTCGGTTCATATTCAATGTTCCAACTGCACTCGGCTCACCCCGTCGGAACATTCCCCCCCGACCGTACGAGCCTCATCCGTTCATACAAAAGCGGGGCAGCAGACGATCGAATGTCCGCTGCCCCGCCCCGTTCATATCTTTGCTAAAGCCAATCGGCCCGCGCGACTAGATCAGAATTCCTTCCGGATGGTCGCATACCACCAGCGACCACGGTTCGAGTGGACGCTGCCGTCGTAGCCGTAGCGTTCATTGGCCAGCGGCGGGTCTTCGTTGGTGATGTTCCGCGCGCCGACACGAAGACGCGTGCCGTCCATGCGACCGCCCTCGAATTCGTACTGGACGTAGAGGTTGTGGGTCAGCCAGTCCTCGACGACCCAGTAGTCGCCGCTGCCGACCAGGTTGGCCGAGGTGTCATAGTAGTCGCTGACATAGCTGGAATAGAAGCCCGTGCTCCACGGACCATTGTCCCAGGTCAGGCTAGACGAGGCCTTCCACTGCGGGCGGCCGTTGCGACGGACCAGTTCCTCGACGCCCGAGACGGTGACTCCAGAGATGACGCCGTCCTTGAGCCCGTCCAGCAGCATCTGGTGGTTCTCGTTGGCCTCCTGATACAGCTTCAGCCACTGGCTGACGTTGACCGTCCAAGTGAAGGAGCCGACCGGCGTGTCGCGCAGGCTGTAGTGCATCCGGTAGTCCACGCCTTCGGACTCGCGCGGCTGCAGGTTCAGATAATCGTCCTTGATCGACAGGATAGTGCCGACCGGCGCCAGGCCCGCCGCCTGACCGTCAGCGATCTGCTGGGCGTCCGGGTCGGCGCGCACGACGTTCTCGTTGAAGCTGCCGATCTGACGCAGATAGTAGTCCATGATCAGCTGGTTGGTGGCGCCGAAGATGCCGACCAGATCGGTCTGGTTGATCTTCCAGTAGTCCACCGCGAAGGTGAGGACGCCATAGTCGGCCGACCACAGCTTGGGCTCGAACACGATGCCGGCGCTGAGGTTTTCCGAACGCTCGGGCTTCAGATCCGGGTTCCCGGCGCGATTCTCGATCCGCGATTCCGACGAGCAATACTCGTTGTCGCCCGGCACGCCGATCGCCTTTTGAACCGCGCACGCAGCGTAGTCGCGACGCGAGTTCGAGCGCTGGAAGTCCGGCTGGTGCAGTTGCGTCAGGTTCGGCGCGCGGAAGCCCTTGGACCAGGCGGTGCGGAACATCAGCCAGTCATTCGGACGATAGGCCAGGGCCACCTTGGGCGCCCCGACCAGACCGAACAGGGAGTAGTCCTCCAGACGACCCGCCACCTGCATGTCGACCGACTTGACGAAGGGGATGTTCATCTCGGGCGAGATGACCGGGATCGCCAGCTCGGCGAAGGCCGAATAGACGTTGCGCGCGCCCGAGCTGTCGGGGGTGTAGGTCACGCCCATGATGTCCGACTGGCTGACGGCGCCGGCCAGATCGGTGAAGGTGATGGTGCCGTCCAGGCGGTCGTCGCGGTCTTCGGTGAAGCTCTCACGACGCGCCTCGATCCCGGCCGCCAGACCGACGTCGCCGGCCGGAAGCGTGTAGATGTCGGGGCGCGAGACGTGGAAGTCCCACTGCATCAGCTCGGTTTCCGCCGTGCGGCCGACCCGAACTAGGAAGCTGTCGATGGTGTCCTGATTGTTCACGCCGAAGACGGCGTTGCGCGGATTGTTCAGGTCGCCGCCGACGAAGGGATTGTAGGCGTCGGGCGTCGTCTTGTTGATGGCGGCCTGCAGGCCGGTCATGCTGACGCCGTCCATTTCGTCTTCGGTGCGCGCCTTCGAGTAGAGCAGCGCGCTTTCCCAGTCGAAGCCGCGGAACTGACCGCGCAGACCGCCGACGAAGCGCGTCGTGACGTTCTCGACGTCGACGGCGCGATAGCCCAGGTCGGCGAAGCGGTAGTCCTTGATCTCGAGCGCGGCGCCCGACAGCGGCACCGAACCGGCGCCGGCGACGATCAGGCCCGGCAGACGCGCCGTGACGCCCGCGGCGCCCAGCGGGTTCCAGTAGGCCGTCGGCGACATCAGCACGCGCTGGAAGTCCAGCGGCGTGTCCTGCTGACGCTGCGACCAAGTGCTGGCCTGATAGTAGCCGATCTCGCCAAAGGCCTCGATGCCGTTGTCGAACTGGTGGTTGATGAAGGTGAACAGGTTGGCGCGATCGACGGCGGAGCTGATCGTCCGCATGGTGTCCAGATCATAGCGCAGGTTCTGGTCTTCGTTGCCCGTCGTCGCCGTCAGCGACAGCGTCGAATTGTCAAAGCAGGTGCCGGCCACGAAGCCCGCCGCCACGCAGCCCGGGTTCGTGCCCGGCTGGATGTGGAACGAACCGGCCGAGGCGGTCAGCGGCTTGCCGCCCACGGTCGTCGTCGCCTTGCCCGGCGCATAGGTGCCCGGATCCAGGCGGAAACCTTCGGCCCAGGCCGTGACCGAGCTGTAGGTGACGTAGTCCAGGCTCGTGGCCCGGTCGCCGAAGCGGTTGATCCGCCCCTCGACGGTGGCGTAGTCGCGCTCCCAGATGAACAGGGCGTCGCGGGTCAGATAGTCGCCCATCACCGAGATGTTGGTGCGACCGTCGTTGAAGTCCCGGCCGGCCTGGAAGTTGAAGGAGTACTCCTCCATCCCGCCTTCATCGCGGCCCATGCCGGATTGAACGGTGAAACCGTTGAAGTTGCCGCGCAGGACCGTGTTGACCACGCCCGCCACGGCGTCCGTGCCGAACAGGGCCGCGGCGCCGTCGGCCAGAACCTCGACGCGCTGGACGCCCATGACGGGGATGGAGTTGGTGTTGACGGTCGTGACCGGCACATAGTTTTCGATCTGGGTGCCGGGGTGGGCCACCAGGCGGCGGCCGTTCAGCAGCGCCAGGGTATTGCCGGTGCCCAGCGCCCGCAGGTCGATCGAGGCCACGTCGCCGCGCGCGCTGTTGATGCCGCCGTTGTCGGTGTCGGCGTCGTTGAAGTTGACGTCGCCCGCCTGCGAGATGGCGCGGTACAGGTCGTCGCCGTCGACGGCGCCGATGGCGTCAATGTCCTGGGCGCCGATGACCGTGACCGGCAGGGCTTCGTTGATGCGGGTGCCCTTAATGCGGCTGCCGACCACCACGACTTCGTCGACCTGAGCGGCCTCCTCTGTCTTTGGGCGCTGGCGCAGGACGAAGGTCGACCCCTGATGGCTGACGATCTCCAGATCCGTGCCCTGGATCAGCAGGTTCACCGCCGCCTCGACGTCCATCACGCCGGTGACGGCGCGGGTGCGAACACCCGAGAGATGCGCCGTCGGCGCCGAAATCTGCACGCCAGCCTGACGCGCCAGCTCCGTGATGGCCTGGCTGATCGGCTGGGCCGGGACGTCGAACGTCCGATCCTGAGCCATACCGCCGCTTGCCGCAAACAGCAGCGCCAAACCTGCGGCGCTGCCCGCCAGGCCCTGCTTCCAAGACGCTTTCATAACCCCGACCCTTGTACTTTTTGGACGTCCGCCGTGCGACGGATCTCCTCCAAGACGCGGGGCGCGCCCGAATCCTCCAAAAAAAGCAATTCGTGGTCGGAATTTAGACCAGACGGCGACTCAGCCGGATTTCCTCGGCGTTCACGGCCACGTCCAGATCCAGACTGCCGGCCGCCGCGTGGGCGAAGCTGACGGGGTCGTTGGCCACGAACAGGCCGGTGATCCGCAGGGCCGCGACGGCCGGGTCCGCCGGCACGATGCGGGTGGGATTGTAGCGCGCGAACTCCCGCGCGGCGCGCATCAGAGTCTCGTCTTCCAGCTGGATCCGGCCGTGCCGCCAGGCCAGTTCACGGTCGGCGTCGATCTCTCCGATTTGCACCGGAGGCGCTCCTTCGGACAGGAAGGCGCGGGTATTGGCAGCCAGGTCCAGCCCCTCGCCGTGCGGACCGTTCAGCTCGACCTCGCCGCCGAAGGACACCACCTGCAGCGGCGACTGGCCCAGACGCCTCACCAGAAAGCTGGCGCCGTTGGCGATCACCGCCGCCTCGCCCGAGCGCACGACGAAGGGCCGGCTGGCGTCGGCGACCACGTTGAACAGGGCCTCGCCCGTGTTCAGCACGATCTCGCGCGCCTTGCGGTTATAGCGGACGTCGCCCTCGGACAGGGTGTTCAGCGTCATGACCGAGCCGTCGTCGAGCGGCACGACGCGGGTCTCGCCCATGCGGGTCTCGAACGGCTGGGCGCGTTTCCAGACGGCGGCCAGACCGCCCGCGCCGCCGACCGCAATCACGGACACCGAGGCCGCGATCAGGCCGCGCCGGCTCAGGACCGGCTTGGGCGCCGGGCGTGTAAAGGGGATGGCCCCGCCCGCCAGGGCCGCCGCCCGGCGGCTGTGCACCGCCACGGCCCGCGCCCGCGCAAAGGCGCCGAGGCGCCGCACGTCGCCCTCCAGCCAGGCGTCCAGCTCCGCCTGATCCGCCGGTGACAGCGGTCCGTCATCAAGCCTGGCCGCCCAGAGGCAAGCGGCCCGCTCAACCTCCTGGCTTGTCTGCCTGACCATGAACCTTACCGCGTTGTTGTTTCTCAGTCTTAGACGCGACCACCGCGCCAAATCCGCCATTCGCATAGGCGGCCATCAGCAGCCCGAGCCCCTTGGCGATGTGTTTTTCGACCGTGCTTTCCGCAATCCCGGTCCGACGCGAAACTTCCTTCTGCGAAAGCCCCGAGACCCGGCTCAAAAGGAATATCTTTCGCGTTTTCTCCGGCAGGCGAGAAATCATCTCAGCCAGGACCTGAAGCTCGTTGCGGGCCATGACCGTGTCTTCCGGCGTCAGTTCATCGACCGCCAGTTGCAGGCTCTCGACCTCGGCCAGCGAGCGGATCGACACCACGCTCTTGCGCCGCACCCGGCTGACCACCACCGAATAGGCGGTGCGGAAGAAGTAGGCGCGGACGTTGCGGATCTCCGACACGTCGGCGACGGTCACCAGCTTGGCGTAGGCTTCCTGGATGATGTCGTCGACGTCGCACTCGGCCTGACGCCCACGGCGCAGCCAGCCGCGCACCGCCGGCTCGTGCGGCATCACATGCGTGGCAAGCCACAGCGCCCGTTCGTCAGAAACCCCCATGCGCCGCTTCTGCATGAGCGAGGCCGTAGGTTTCAACCGCTATTTTCGCCCACCGTCACAGGGCGCGTGATGAAGACGAATCCGCTCGCCCTTGCCCTCGACGCCGGCCTGAGTCACATCTTAACGGGCCCCAAGCTTCACCATTTGAGGATCTTGAAGTCGTGGAACAGGTGTCGATGCTGACCGAGAGAGAGCGTCAATGCCTGCGCTTGGTCCATTCGCACTTCAATTCCAAGCAGATCGCGCGCGAGCTGGGCATCAAGCCGGGCACCGTGGATCGCCATTGCGAAAACGCCGCCAGAAAGCTGAACGTCGAAAGCCGCGTGGCCGCCGCCCTGGTTCTGGTGGCCCGCGAGGGCATTCCGAACGGCTCCCAATATGAAAGGGTCGCAATAGCGCCGACGCCGGTCGAGGCGCTGGATGGGGGGGCTGAAAGGACACCCCATGACCCAAATGGACGATACGCTTCCACAGATCAGCTGGCGCGAAATGGAAGTCATTCTTCAGGGAATGGCGACCTCCGACACCAAGCGTCGGATGGTGCATCACTTGATCGAAGGGACGCGCAAACAGGCCGCGTTTATGACAGCGGGCGGCGTGGTGACGGAACTCGCTTACATCACGGCAGCGATGCTGGACGCGAACTTCTGTCCGTCAACATTGGAACTGGGCGTCTCGGAAGTCTCCTTATCGTCTTCGGCGTCGCCGCCGCAGCCGTCTGGATCGTGACAACCATCGCCGGCGCCGAACAGTTCGCCTTCCTGCTGCAAGAGTTGCGGTACGGCGGCTGAGGGCGCTCGCCCCACCCAGGTAGCGACACCATGAAAAGAACTGAACAAGCGGCGCTCATCGCCGCCCGGATCCAACGCGCCCTGCAGCGCGCCGAAGACGGCCATGACCAGTCCATCGACCGCATGGCCAAACTGGCCCAGGCCCTGACGCGCGGCCGCAAGGACGCCGGGCTTTCCTCGACCGTCGGCCAGCCCGTGTTCGACGCCCTCGCCCGCTCCATGGCGGCTCAGGTCGCCGCCCAGAAGGCCATGGTCGAGCTTCACGAAGCCCTGGCCGAGGTCAAGGACAACACCCGCTTCCGCGGCATCCGGATGCTTGGGCTGGACAAGGTCGATCACCCAGTGCCGCGCGAAACGCGTCTGACCCTAGTTGAACGCGCCAGCTGAATGATGGATGGGTGATATGGTCTCGCCATGTCACCCACCTACCTTTTTGCACTCGCGTTTCTGGTCCTGACAGGGCTTCTCGCCCTGCTGCGAGGCGGCGCGTGGGAGCGAGGCACGATGGCCGTATTGGTCACAGCCCTGCTGATCTCGGAGCTAACGCCATTCGATCATCAGTCACCGCCTTGGCCAGCCATCGCCGCTGACGGAGGCGTCTTCCTATTTCTGCTTTATGGCACGCTTCGGTCGCGCCACCTCTGGATCCCGATTGCGGCGGCCTTCCAATTCCTCATCCTAGCGACCCACTACGTTTTCTGGATCAGGCCCGCCCTGGACCAGTGGGCCTATATCTCAGCCTACTTCGTCTGGAATATCGGAGTGATCGGCACGTTATGTGCTGCTAGCCTTCTGAGGCCCCGAAAGGCTAGGCTATAGGGCAGGCTTGGCGCCCCAAAGGAAGACGATGGACAGTCAACGGAACATCCGCAACCCGATCGACGCAGAAGTCGGGGCGCGCCTGAAGGAACTCCGCGTGCAGAATCGCATGACGCAGGTCGACCTTGCGACGGCGCTTGGCGTGACGTTCCAGCAGGTGCAGAAATACGAAAAGGGCCAGAACCGGGTCGCGGCGTCCACGCTCGCCAAGGCGGCGGCCGCTCTGAACTGCAAGATCACCGACTTCTACCAGCAGGACACGCCGTCCACGCCGGAGCCCGCCGACGCCCTGCTTGAACTGTCGGACCTCTACCACCGGATGGCGACACGTCAGAGAGAAGCCCTGCTGACGACGGCGCGCGCCCTGGTCGAGATCCAGCGCTAGAGCGCGCAAGCCGCCTTCCCTAGAAGAGCACCGGAACCCGCAGCACGAACCGCATGTCCGGCGCATCCTCGGTGACGCCGAACTCGAAGTTTCCGTTCAGCGAGAACCGATCTGTCACACGATAGGACAGGCCGAAGGTCAGCGCGCCGACCTGAAGCGACTTGGATTTCTGGGTCGTGTCGTTCAGTTCGGTCTCGGTCGGCCGGATATAGTTGTGCTTGTAGCCCAGCGAATAGGAGAAGCGCTGGTTCAGCGCGAAGGCGAAGCCTAAGCCCAGGCCGATCGAGTCGCCAGGATCGACCCGTCCAACCCGAACATCGCCCTCCACCTTGTCGATGTCCTTGGGCAGGTGGGCGAAGTAGCTCAGGCTGGCGAAAATGACCGCCGGGTCGCTGGGATACAGCATGCTGATGCTGGGCTCGACGCCCCAGAAGCCGGACCCGGTCGCCAGCCGTGTGGCGACCCCGAATTCGTCGCGCGGAATATCGAACGGTCCCTCGCCGGTATCGCTCTTGGCGCGCAGGCCCGCCACGAAGATGGGGCGCCCCCTCTCGCCGCCGTTGAGCTGATAGCGGACGCCCGCCTCGACATCGCCGATGCCGCTCCCCTTCAGGTCGATGGTGCGGGACACGGCTTCATCGCGCTGCTGCACCGTGGTGACGGTGTCGTTGCGCTTCAGGAAGGGAATGCGCGCATCCACCTCGATCCGGTCGGAAATCCCGTAGCGCCCGGCGATCGTGGCGCCCAAGGTGTCGCGGTCCGCCTCGCTGGCCTCAATGACGCCGATCTGAAGACCCGGCACGATTTCAACGCCCCGGAACACCAGCCGGTTGGCGGAGGAGCGCGTATACTCGGCCGAGATGTCGAAACTCGCCTGCCCCTTCGGGCTCAGCACGGCCACCTCTTCGGGAATAGCCGAAAGCTGAAGCCCCCGCTGGCTCAGGGTCGGAGGCGGCGGCGCCTGAATCCCCGTGCCCACCCCGGTATCCTGACCGGCCCGCCAGGCCTCCAGTCCCTCAGGGTCGAGAACCGTCGCCCCGGGCAGGGCGACCAGCCCCCCGGTTGACGCCAAGGCGGCTGTCTCCGCGCCCGCTGGGTCCACGCGCCAGCGCTCGTCAATTCGACGCGACTGCGCCTCCAGCAGTTCCGCCTGTCGCGCCAGCAAGGCCTCCTGGTCGTTCAGGCGTTGGCTCTGCGCGGCCACCAGAGCCTCCAACCGCGCCAGCCGCGCTGCGGGGTCTTCTTCCTGCGCCTGAACCACCCCTTCGGACGCGCAGACAAAGACGATCGCAAGCGAAGAGACGCTCAATAAATGAATGGCTTTTCTAAAGTACACGCCAGCCTCCCTTGCCAAATAAGGTTAGACAAACACGTTGAAAGCGCGATCACATTGCTTATTGATAAGTGTCGAGATCCAAAATCGTACAGACAATGATCAATCAGACATGACGTTGATATTGTGTCGCGACTGATAATCACAAACAAACTTCAGCCGACCGACATCCAGAAGGTCCACCCACCCCCGCTTCATCTCGATCAAATGCTCTCTCCGCATGTGCTGCAGGGTGCGATTGAGATGAACGATGCTCAGGCCCAGAGCGTCGGACAACACCTCCTGGGTCAACGGCATGGGCAGACGTTCGCCGTCAGCGAGACCTGCGAGCCGGCACCGCTGGCGCCACTCCAGCAGGAAGTGCGCTGTCCGTTCGTGCGCGGACTGACGGCCCAGACGCACGACATGGTCAAGCAGACAGGCCTCCTCATTGCGACGCACAACCGCCAGCGCCTTCTGCAGGCCCGCATGCCGCCCATCCTGGATCGCCAGGATCTCGCGCAGCATCAAGGCGTCCACGCATTCGACGCGCGTCACCGCCACCGTCGACACCTCATCCAGAGGCCTGGCCTTGAGACCGATGCCGATCGCGTCTCCCGCCATCAGGAAGCCAAAGATCTGACGCCGCCCGTCCGGCAAGGCATGCTGCCGGCAGGCCCACCCACTGACGATCAGACGGGGCGGGGCGGCCTCGCCTTCCCTTGCAAACTCCGCCCCCGCGGGAATGGACTCCCGGTAAAGGCACAGCTTGCGAACAAGATTGCGCTCGTCCTCGGTCAGGGTCGTGACAGCGCTCAACACCCGCAGGGCCGCGACATCGGCAGGCGGTCGAAGCGGCCGTCGCGACGTGGCCGACACCGGCGCCGTCACGCGCGGACGGCGCGCGGCATCAGATTCGCCCGCGTGGGTAAAGCCCGTATGCATTGTCGCCCCTCCCCGGGCCCGAACGCATCCTGTTAACGAAACGTGAAACGAAGCGGGACCAGACCAGTTCCAGAGCAGGCCGCCCGCCGCCCGCCGCCCTCTCCAGCGAGCGACGATCGCGCCGTCAGGGCCCCGATCCTCGAATTCCGCCCCAATCGACATCCTGGAAGATCTGCGAGCCCAGCCGAGCCAGGGCGAAATCCTGCTGCATCGTGTCGAAAGCCGGCAAGGTCAGCATCACCTGCATGTCCTGACGGATGTCGCGATTGTCGGCGGCGTTCACCACCAGGTTCTGCAACTGACCGTTCAGGACGTTGTGCACCAGGGCCGTCGTGCCGTTCGCGTCCGTGAGCACCAGACCGCTCGACCCGGGCGACAGGCCAGTCAGGTCAAGCCCTCCCACCTGGCCAGGCGTCAGCGGCGTCCACCCCGGCAGCGAGCCCGTGACCTGTTCCGTCACCGGCCCCGTCGGCGTCCAGGTCAGCCGCGTCTCCAGCGCGAGCTCGCCGTTGACGTAGGTGCGAACGATGGCTCCAAAATCGAAAACCACCCCTCCGGCCGTCAGAAAGCCGCCTCGCATCTCGCCCAGGTCCTCGTCGGACATGGGCTCCAGCGTGTCGAACGGAGACGCGGACTGGCCGAGCGCGGGCTGCGCCAGCAGCAAGACCACCGCGCAGACCCCCAATTCGAATAGTCGAATACGCAACATCGTCATCACCGCAGATACGGGTCTAGCGTGAAGGTGGTCGTGATCTGATAGAGCGGCGGCAGCTCCCGCGTCAGCTCCGCCAGGGAGCTCGCAGGCAGGACCCGATCCATCGGCGCCTTGGCGAACGGACGCCACTCTTCGGCGGCATTGAAGCGATCGGCGGAGTTGCGGATCAGGAAGGCGATACCGTTCCACATCGACGCGAACTCGGCCTGGCTGTAGGCCTTCAGCCCCAGAGCGGGATCCCCGACCAAAACGCGATCGCCGACCACGCCCTTCAGCACCACGAAATGCCGATAGCCTCGCTGGTTGATGACCACGATCGCCGGCGCCTGGGCCTCCTCCAGCGCCTTCAGGCTCATGCGGAAGCCGTCCGCCTGAAAGCCGTGCGTTTCGAGGTAGCGCTTCATATCCAGCAGGGAGAAGCCGACGCGTTCGATCGCCTCGCGGTTTCCGTGCTCGTACATGTAGACGAAGACGTCGTGCTCCTTGACGTCCCGCCCGTAATGATACCGCAGCAGCGTGGCCAGCGCGGCTGAGCCGCAGCTGTAATCGTACTCCTGACGCACCACGGTCCGGAAGGGAATGTCACGGTAGCTGACGACTTGAACCGAGTAGGCTGCGCTCCCCTGGTTGACGGTGACCTGCGCCGTCGCTGACGCGCCATAAAGAAGCGCGGCCAGACCAACCGCCAGCCCACCCCACGACATCCAGGTTCGGCTCACGGCGTCACGATCATGATGCTGAGCGAGCCCTGCAGATTGTTGTTGTGGCCGCTGTTGATGACGAAATTGCCGATACCCGCGAAACCCGCGAACGCGCCCTCGGTCAGCGTGATATTGCCCGAGCCGACATGATCGGCGGTAATGCTGTTGCCCGAGTTGGTCGCCGTCAGAGCCTGAGCGGTGTTGGCGTAGACATAGACGCCCTGCCGTCCGTTCTCGTTCTCCAACTCATCAAGGCTGAGCGCTTGAGAAGAAGCCGCGCTCGAACCCGGCGCGGGGCCCGGAGTCACAGGCGCAGCCGACAGCGCCTCGACAACCATGTCAGACACCCCCGGCGCTGGCGCGACCTGGGCGGAAGCGATGGTGGCCAACATGATGATCGGCGCGCCCAGAACGGCGCACCCGAGATAGCGCTGCATGATTTCCCTCCTTGTAGACCCCAAAAGAAAACCGGCCAGACGATCGTCTGGCCGGTTCAGGTCTTTTAGTGTCCGCCACCATTGCCGAAGGTGACGTTGGCGTTGGCGCTGATCGCCGTCGCCGCCTGGTTGTTCGAAGCAAAGCCGGTGTTGTTGCTGGCGGTCTGAATGCCCGCGAAGCCGGCGAAGGCGCCGCCATCGTTGACGATATCGCCAGTATTGATGCTGCCGCCATCATGATGATCGCTGCCGGCGGTGAAATCGATGCCGCTCACGGTAGCGTCGAGATCCTGAAGCGACAGCGCCACGCGCACATTCAGCGTGTTAGTCGAGTTGTCGGAATTGTCGTTATACGAATCCGACGTGTTGTACGAATCCGTTGCGTTGTAGGATTCGTAGGCAATATCCTTTGAATTATTATCATTCGAGTCGTTGGTAGAGTTGTCATTATACGAATCAGTGACAGCTACATCCAAGGTTTTCGAGTTGTCGTTATTCGAATCATTAGTAGAACTATTGCTCGAATTGTCGTTGAACGAGTCCGTCGCCGTCTTGGAATTGTCGTTGTAGGAATCTTCGACGCCGGGATGCACCGGATCGTCATGCGCCAGAGCGGCGGCGGGAATGGCGCCCAGCGCCAGAACGGCGGTCAGGGCAAAGGCCGAAGTCATGAGTTTACGAGTCACGATGAACCCTCCAAGGCTGGTTAAAGGAAGGCCCCTCGGCCTCCGCATCACCAAATCGGGTCGCTCCCCGCCTGTTCCCGCCCCTTGAAAACCCCGCGAACGCATCGACGCCTTTCAAAAAACGACGAGATTGGGCCCGCTCCGATCAAATGGTGTTTTCAGAACAGATGAAATCAATAATCGGCATGAAATGAGGACAATTTTCCAAAACTAAAACGTCCATTTCTTAATACAGTAACATATTCGTGATATACTATAGGTTACAGAATCGCGCTAGACGCGAACAAGCAACCTTCGCCATAAACGCCGAAACGATGACCGCAGGCCGATCGAGGTCCGCGTTTCTCTGGCGCGCGCCTATCGCCGTTTCCGTAGCGTTCGAGCCCGGCGGATGCTAAGCGCGCCGGACCATGACGACGCCCCCTATCGAACGCATCCGCAATTTCTCGGTGGTCGCCCACATCGACCACGGCAAGTCCACGCTGTCGGACCGGCTGATTCAGCACACCGGCGGCCTGACCGCGCGGGAGATGTCGGCGCAAGTCCTTGATAACATGGACATCGAGAAGGAGCGTGGCATCACCATCAAGGCGCAGACCGTGCGCCTGCACTACAAGGCCCAGGACGGGCTGGACTATGTGCTGAACCTGATGGACACGCCGGGGCACGTCGACTTCGCCTATGAGGTGTCGCGTTCGCTAGCCGCCTGCGAGGGCTCGCTGCTGGTGGTGGACGCCTCGCAGGGCGTCGAGGCCCAGACCCTGGCCAACGTCTATCAGGCGATCGACAACAACCACGAGATCGTCCCGGTCCTGAACAAGATCGACCTGCCGGCCGCCGAGCCCGAGCGCGTGCGAGCCCAGATCGAGGACGTCATCGGCATCGACGCCTCCGACGCCGTCATGGCCTCGGCCAAGTCGGGCATCGGCATCGAGGACGTGCTGGAGGCCATCGTCACCCGCCTGCCGGCGCCCAAGGGCGACATCAACGCCCCCCTGAAGGCCATGCTGGTCGACGCCTGGTACGACCCCTACCTGGGCGTGGTCCTGCTGGTGCGCGTCTTCGACGGCGTGCTGAAGACCGGGATGCGGGTCAAGATGATGCAGCACGGCACGACCCACCTGGTCGACCGCGTCGGCGTCTTCCTGCCCAAGAACACCCCCGTGGACCAGCTTGGCCCGGGCGAGGTCGGCTTCATCACCGCCCAGATCAAGGAAGTGGCCC
>RCUK01001511.1_pt1 | contig 14705 bp, 13 predicted proteins | sample 2166381 | NCBI WGS metagenome assembly RCUK01 (sample SAMN09932809, study PRJNA488358) | compost metagenome | isolation source: compost soil in an enriched community | place: Germany: Experimental Botanical Garden | reverse complement strand
TTATTGGGCAGAAAAAGCTTTGACAAAAGCACTTCCAAAAATGGCTAAAAATGCAACATCAAAAGAACTTATTGATGCCTTAAACAATCATTTGACAGAAACAGAAGGTCAAATAAGCCGTTTAGAGCAGGTTTTTGAACTTGCCGGACAAAAAGCCACAGCAAAAAAATGTGATGCAATGGCGGGCTTAATTGAAGAAGGAAACGGAATTCTGGAAGAAACTGAAATTGGCGTTGTTCGCGATGCCGGAATAATTGCCGCCTGCCAGAAAATTGAGCATTATGAAATTGCTACTTATGGTACCTTAAGACAATTTGCAGAAACATTAGGAATGTCAGAAGCTGCCTCTTTATTAGAGCAAACGCTTGAAGAAGAAAAAGGGGCTGACAAAGCATTGACAATTGTTGCTGTAAACGCCGTAAACTTTGAAGCTGCAGAAGCAAATTAAGTTTTTTGAAAATACAATATAAAAGTGCAGTTCTTAAACTGCACTTTTTAATTATAATTTAAAAGCCATATTATGCCCGAAGGTCCATCTATAGTGATATTAAAAGAAGAAGTGCAACAATTTACAGGAAAAAAAATCATCGAAGTTTCCGGAAATAGTGCTATTGATATTCAGCGCCTTAAAGACAAAACTATATTGGAGTTTAAAACCTGGGGAAAACATTTTTTAATTTGTTTTGAAGGATTTACCGTCAAGATTCACATGCTGATGTTTGGAACGTATCGGGTCAATGAGCGAAAGGAAACAACACCAAGATTGAGTCTGATTTTTTCTGATGGAGAAATCAATTTTTATACCTGTTCGATAAAAATTCTGGAAGGTGATATTAATGAGTATTATGATTGGAGCGAAGATGTAATGAACGACGATTGGGATCCAAAAAAAGCAAAACAAAGTCTGGAGAAAATCCCAAATGAAATGATTTGTGATGCGATGTTAGATCAGAACATATTTGCCGGAGTAGGGAATATCATTAAAAATGAAGTTTTGTACCGATGCCGCATTCATCCGGAATCTTTGGTGGGTAAAATTCCGTTTGATTATCTTAATGAGATTATTTCAGAATGTTCTATTTATAGTTTCGAATTTCTTTATTGGAAGAAAAAATATGAATTAAAAAAGCACTGGGAAGCTCATACAAAAAAAGTCTGTTTGCGTTGTAATTTACCACTGATAAAAAAATATACCGGTCACAGAAAAAGACGAAGTTTTTTCTGTACTAATTGTCAAAACCTGCACACATGAAAAATGAAATTCAAATAGGATGCTCCAGCTTTAATAACCGATTTTGGAAAGGCATTTTCTATCCGGAAAACTTGCCTGCTTCAAAATGGTTTGGCTTTTATTGCCAGCACTTTGATACATATGAGTTTAACGGAAGTTTTTATAGATTTCCAACAGTAAAAGTATTCGAAAACTGGTATAATAAAGCACCGGAAAATTTTATATTTTCAGTCAAGGCACACAAAGAAATTACGCACATTAAAAAGTTTATTAATTGTGAAGATTTGATTTTTGAATTCTACCAAATTTGCAAATTAGGTTTTAAAGATAAACTAGGAGCGGTTTTATTTCAATTTCCACCAAGTTATAAATTTAGCCCTGAAAATCTGCAGTTAATTATCCAAAACCTGAATACGGAGTTCAAAAACGTGATTGAGTTTCGACATGAAAGCTGGTGGATTCCAGAAGTTTGGGATGCTTTTTTAGCAAATAATATTACGTTTTGCAGCGTTAGTCATCCGCAATTGCCCAAAACTATTTTCACTAATTTCCCTTTGGTATTTGTTAGATTTCATGGCGTTCCTAAAATGTTTTATTCGAGTTATGATACTCAGGAATTACTTCAGATAAAAAAAGAAATTGCTTTAAAACCAGGATTTGTCTATTTTAATAATACTGCAAGCGAAGCTGGGATTTTGAATGCTTTGGAGTTTAAGGCCATGAATTTTTAACCGCAAAGTTCGCAAGGGTTTACGCAAGGTTCGCAAAGATTATTAATTATTTTCCTTGTGCCCTTTGCGTAAACCCTTGCGAACTTTGCGGTTAATTTATTTATTCCAATGTTAGATTACCTTCAATCCCATCATCCATAGTTTTTCCGGTAACATACGCAGCTGCCATTTTTGCAATAGCAACCATTGAACCGTTTTTATTATTCCAATAATAACCATCTTCAGGAACGACTTTAATAACACTTAAATTAGGATCATCTTCGCCGCCTGGCATCCAGACTTTAACAATCGGATTCCATAATTCTTTTATTGTTTCGCGATCGTAAGAGATAGTCGCAGTTCCATGTAAGGTTAGAAATTTATCATGCGGTTCAGAAAAGAAAATCTCAACTTGTGGATTCAGTCTGATTTCTGCATTTTGACTACTGTTTCTATCGGATAAAAACCAAAGCTGACCCAAATCATCAATTTTTTGCACAGACATTGGTCGCGATTGTAATCTGTATTCATTGTAGGTACAAAACATACATGTTTTTATGTTTTCTGCAAGATCTTTTATTTTATCTACAGCAAATTCGTTCGTAAGGTCTTTATGATCTCCCATGACATTTATTTTTTAATTAATAATTTTTAAATAGTTGTAAGTGTCTTATTTACTATGAGTTATGTTGTTTTTTGTAAAGACTAAGTTTATTAAAGTAAAATTGCTTTTTATATATTATTTTGGGTTATATAATTTACTTTATTACTTATGAGATTACAACCATTAATTTTAATGCGAGGATTTGTAAACAAAGTTATAAATCTATAAATTTGACCTATCTTTGATCAAACTTAAATAGTTTCACTTAATGCAATGACAAATTTGACGATATTTTACACGGATGATGATGAAGACGATTTGAGCATTTTTGCAGATGCTGTAGAGTCATTACCAGAAAAAATACAACTAAAAACTTATAATGGAGGAGATAAATTGCTTGTAGCAATTTATAATCCGCCACCTACACCACACGTCGTTTTTTTAGACCTGAATATGCCTGGTAAAAATGGTTTTGATGTTTTGACAGAAATAAGAAAATCGGAGAAAAAGGATATTCCTGTTATTATTTTTTCAACTTCTAATGAACCTGGTATTATAGAAAAATGCCGTTTGTTAGGAGCGAATTTATTTATAACTAAGCCTGTTTTAATGAAAGATATTGTAAAATCTATCGAACATGCATTAGGAATTAATTGGAAAGAATTTGTTCCGGACACTAAAAATTTTGTGTACAAATCTTAAAACATTAAAAGAATTTAAACTTCTATATAAAACACATAAGTACTAACGCTTATGTGTTTTTTTATTTTGCTATAATTCAGGTAAGTAAATTTCGAACGTGGCGCCTTTGCCTTTTTCACTGTGTGCTGTAATAACACCTTTATGATTTTCAACAATTTTTTTCACAATTGCTAAACCAATTCCGGTACCAGAAAATTCACTTTCAGTATTTAATCTCTGGAAAACTTCGAAGATTCTCTCTTTATATTCATCAGCAAAACCAATTCCGTTATCAGAAATAGTCAAATGATAATACATTTTTTCTGGGTAAGTAACCGGAATTCCAATCTCTTTTCCTTTGATTCTATTGGCTTTAACTTCAATATAGGGCGTTTCTTCTTTTTTAGAAAATTTCAGGGAATTTCCAATAAGATTGTGGAGTAATTGTCTAAACTGAAAAGGAATAACAGTTGCTTCTCCTAAAGGATCAAAAGCGATTACTGCATTTGTTTCCTCAATACGTTCAGAGAAATCGCTTTGTATTTCTTCTGCAATTTCGTCCAGATTTGTCTTTACATATACCCTGTCGGCAGAATTGGTTCTGGAGTAAGCGAGGAGATCTTGTATCAAAGTTTGCATTCTTTTAGACGAAACTTCAATTCTGTTTAAATAAGTTTTGGCTTTCGCCGAAATATTTTCATCGTCCAAATCGGCTAAACGACTGGCAAAAGTTTGAATTTTTCGTAGTGGTTCCTGCAGGTCATGACTCGAAATATAGGCAAAAGACTGCAGCTCGATATTCATGTTTATTAAATCTTTATTTTTAAGTTCGAGTTGTGCAGTTCGTTCATAAACCTCTTTTTCGAGTTTGTCGGTAAAGTTTTTCTGTTCGTGAATATCAGTGCTGGTTCCAACCCACATCTGTATATTGCCTTCTTCGTCTTTTTGAGCGATAGCACGGCTTAATTGCCATCTGTATTCGCCATCATAACGACGGAAACGATGTTCCAGCAAAAAGTCGTTTCCGGTTTTTATCGATTCCATCCATTTGTTTATGTTTAGCTCACGATCATCAGGATGTACAATCTGCAACCAGCCGTCTTTATCAATTTCTTTTTCAGATAAACCAGAAAAAGTATAGACTGATTTATTGAAATAATTTAGATTTCCCATTCCATCACCAGTCCAGATAAATTGAGGCATAGAATCGGCAAGAAGTCTGAATTTCTCCTCGCTTTTCATTAATACCTGCTGGCTGTTTTTTTCATCGGTAATATCCATAATTGTACCAATCATTTGTACTGGTTCGGCATTATCATCAAAAAATAGTTTACCGTGCGCTTTAATCCAGGCAGTAGCATTATCAGGCTTTATAATTCGGGCTTCATATTTATAAATACTGGTTTTGAGCGCGACCTTGTAGGCTTTTTCTAAAATTGAAATATCATCGGGATGAATTTGATGTAATATATCGGGTCGGGTTAACTTTTTGTTTTTTTTATGGCCAAAAAGAGTTGGCAAATTTTCAGAATAAATTAATTCCTGAGTAGGGACATTTAATTCCCAGGTCACAATTTGGGCAATTTCAGCAGCTAATCGGGCTCTTTGTTCCGCATCTTCAAGTTTCTTGCGGGCATCAACTTGTGCTGTTACATCATTAGCGACAGCTACAATCCCGGAAATCGTTCCGTCTGGTTCTTTTAAAGCTTCATAAACAAAATTGATATATACATCTTCTATTTGCCCTTCACGAGGCAATTTTACAAGTCGTTCATGCGCTTCAAATTTTTCACCCGTTTGATATACATTTTCAAGAATAGTTTCTAAACCCTGGCCTTGTGCTTCCGGAAGCGCTTCAAAAATAGGTTTATTTTGTACTTCATCATTTTTTCTTCCCCATAATTCGAGCATAAGATCATTGGCAATTTCAACAACAAATTTTGGTCCTCTAAAAATGCACATGGCACTCGGCGTTTGTAAAATGTTATTAAGATAACGCGTATTGCTTTCTTCGAGCTTTTTAAACATTTTTACTTTGTCTGTTGTTTCATTACAAATCACCAAGACTCCGTCAATCTTTCCTGAATCATTATTTACGGGACTATAACTGAAAGTCCAGTAAACATCTTCCATTTTTCCGTTGCGATATATGGGTAGAAATTGGTCTTCATGCCAAGTTGCTTCGCCTTCAGTAAGTACCTGATCGATTAAGGGTTTAATAAAATCCCAGATCTCAGACCAGAAATCGGCTCCTTTTTCTCCTAAAATAAAAGGATGCTTTCCTTCCTTTCCAAGACTTGGACGATAAGCATCATTATAAAAGCAAATATGTTCCGGTCCCCAAAATAAAAACATGGGGAATTTGGAGTTTAAAAGAATTCCTAAAGTGGTACGTAAGCTTTGTGGCCACGATTCAATCGGACCTACAGCAGTTTTACTCCAGTCTTTAGCACGTGTTAGGGCACCCATTTCACCACCTCTGGCCAGAAAATCCTGATTTACCTTGGTCATTCAAATTTTGGTTTTTATTATAAAGAATAAATCGTTTTTTTAAATAAAACTTCTAAAATCATTTTTAGAGAATTTAAATTTAGTAAAATAATTATTGATTTGATTTCGGCTTTTTTAATTGAGGCAAGATTTAAATCTATTGAGTTAATTTTATTTGATATCAATGATGAAATTTGATAAAACAAAGATTTACAAAACAATCTCGCTTAAAACTTAAGTCATGAAAAAAGAACAAAAACACGAAACCGATTATATTAAGAAATATCAGGAAGAGGGTTACACTGCAAATTTTTTGTTTGAAAACGGCTGCCTGTTAGACTCTGAAACAAAATATGCTTATAAACCAGAAGAAATTTTTATAGTTGCCCACCATCGCTACGAAGGTATGAGCGATCCTGACGATATGTCTATTTTATATGTAATAGAAACCGGTGATCAAAAAAAAGGAACTCATTTAATAGGATACGGTCCAACGGCGGATTTAGAAGAAGCGGAATTCTTTAAGGACATCCCCGAGGAAAATTATTCTGTTAATGCAGATATCCATAAACTTACGTAAGATAATTTAAGTAGGTATTTTTATTTTGCTGAGAAGCAGCTGTTTTCGGATTTTTCTGAAGACAGCTGTTTTTTTTTTGAGGTTCTGAGGAACTAAGGTTCTAAGGTTAGGAAAATTAGATTTACTGTATTTTATTTATAAAAAAACCTTAGAACCTTAGTTCCTTAGTTCCTCAGAACCTTCCTCCTAATAATTATGAAAATTCTCTCCAAAATTGTGTAATAATTTGATTTGCAATATGTACGAACTTTGAAATATCAAAATAACAAAGTAAAAACCAATAATAGGTTTGTAGTACATTATACTAAACCACTTTTATTTAAACCAGACCAACATGAAAAAACTATACTTAAATACTGGAGGATTTAATGCTATTTTTAATGACCTTAAAGAAAGTCTTGATGGTGAGTTATCAGTAAGCAACAATGAATACACATTAAATATAAAATCAAAATGGGCGAGAGGCACCATCAAAGCGGTACGTTTTGAAAAAGAAATGTCATACCTGAATTTTGATCTTGTATTTAATCATGATGTGACTTTAAGTATAGAATCGCTTCAAACAGCTCCTGTATTTTTTGCTTATTGCGAAAAAGGAACCTTGACACATAGTTTTGGTGCAAATGGAACGCAAAGAAAAATTAAAAAGAATCAGACAGCGGTTTTAAATAATACATCTGTTATAAATAGTGTGTTGTTTTTTGAAAGCCATAAACCTATTCAGTTTTCATTAGTTGGAATGCCGACAATAGCTTCTGTTGAAGGAGATAAAATCGAAATGGTTTCTCAGCTTAAAAAAAGGTTTACTACAGATTCCGGACAGTTTTTATATATCGGAACTAAAAATCAAAAAATTGCTGAAAAATTACAAGAACTAAATAATATACCTCAAAAAGGAATTGTTAGAAGCTTACTTCAAAAAAGTCTGTTAAACAATATTTTAGAGATGGAGATAGCCCAACATAGTTACAATTACATGAATACTTTTGAGCCAATAGTGAATTTGGCTAACAGACAAATTAATGAAATCAGAAGAATTTCGAATCTTAATTTTGCTGATGTAATCAGTGCTGCAAGCCGAAACTATCTGTCGCGTATTTTCAAAGAAAAATATCACTTTTCATTTAAACCATACAATCAAAAATTAGCTAGCTAATAAGCATCACATATTCTTAACTTACTAGTATGAAAAAAACAGCTTTTATCGGGCTGTTTTTTTTATTTAAAGGTACTAAGCTGTTATCCCGAAGCCTCGGACTGAATTACTAAGATTTTTATACACCATTAGCTTAAAACCTCAGAACCTTAGCATCTCAGTACCTTAGAACCTTTTTTCTAAGATTCCTTTTCATAATAAATAATAAAATAAACCATAAGCAGGTTCAGACAAAAAGAAACACTGTTGGTAATTATTATAGGAAGATCATTTTTGAGAATGCCATAAATAATCCATACCAAAATTCCGAAAGTCAGGATGCTAAAAGTCTTCAACGAAATCGCTTTAACTTTTTTAGTTTTCCAAACTTTCAAGATCTGAGGAATCACGGATATTGTAACACAAGTCCCTGCAAATAATCCGATAATATCTATATAGTTCATTTTTTTTAAGTTGCTAAGATTCTAAGGTTCTGAGATTCTAAGGTTTTTTTGTGTCAGCCCCAGTTCTAGTTGCAAAGTGAAGCAACCTGAAACCTGAAACTTGAAACTAAAGAAACATTTTTTTTCACCCCCCAACGAGTTCTCCACCATTAATATGAATAAACTGGCCGGTAATATAACTACTGTCTTCGCAGGCTAAAAACACATACGCAGGCGCAACTTCTGAGGGCTGACCAGCTCTTTCCATTGGATTATCTTTTCCGAAATCGGCTAATTTATCAAAACTGGCAACAATCAATGGCGTCCAGATTGGTCCTGGAGCAACACCGTTTACTCTTATTTTCTTTTTGGCAAGCATCGATGATAGCGATCTTGTGAAACTTACGATGGCACCTTTTGTACTCGCATAATCGGCTAAATGTTCGCTGCCGCGATAGGCCGTAACTGAACTTGTATTGACAATAGTGTCACCTTCTTTTAAAAACGGCAACGCTGCTTTTGTGATATAGAAATAAGGATAAATATTGGTTTCAAAAGTTTTATGAAGCTGTGTAGCGGTTATTTTCTCCAGTTCATTTTGAGGAAATTGTGTTGCTGCATTATTCACTATAATATTTAGTTTTTTGAAATGGGTATGGCATTTTTTTACAGCACTTTTGCAGAATTTTTCATCTTTCAAATCACCGCTTATTAGTAAACATTCCTTTCCTTCTTTCTCAATTAAGGCCTTTGTTTCAAGTGCATCTTTATCTTCTTTAAGGTAAACAATGGCAATACTAGCACCTTCTCTGGCAAAATGAACGGCTACACTTCGGCCGATACCGCTGTCGCCTCCGGTTATAAAAGCAACTTTTCCCAATAATTTACCACTTCCTACATAGTTTTCTCTAATAATTTCCGGCTCCGGATGCATTAAATGTTCGTTACCTGGAAGCTCTTGTTTTTGTTCCGGAAATGTTTTTGTCTTTTTCATAATTCATAATTTAGAACAAGTATTCAAGCTCTAAAATAGAAAGAGATAAGAGAATAGGTTGACTGAATTGATTTTAAGATTGTCTCAATAAAAAATATTTAAGATCTAAACATGGATATTCTGTAAAATAGACATGGGAATTATGTAACTAATTTTTCATGCAATAAAAGAGCTTGCATTATAATTTTTATAAATTTGGGAGTTACACCGAAACGAGTAATTAACGTTTCGGATTTCATAAACAAACAAATATTTATCTGAATCGAATTTTAAACTAACAATTTTAATTCATAACGCTTTACCCCAACAGCATGGTATTAATTGTAGACGATATAAGAGCAAATATAATTGCCTTAAAAAAGACATTAGAATTGCACGATATCGATGTTGACACTGCTGAATCAGGAGAGGAAGCCCTGAAAAAAATCCTCAAGACGAATTATTGTCTGATCATCATGGACGTTCAGATGCCTGGACTTGATGGTTTTGAAGTGGTCAAAATTCTTTCCGGAAACAAACGCACTAAAGATATTCCAGTCATTTTTCTTTCGGCATTAAATATTGAAAAGAAATACATTTTTAAAGGTTATGAAACCGGTGCCGTAGAATACATTACCAAACCTGTAGATTCTGATTTACTTATTCTTAAAGTAAAAACATTCATAAAAATTTACGAGCAGCAAAATGAATTAAAAGGCATGAAAGATCTTCTTTCCAAAGAAATTAAAATTAGGAAAGAAGCGCAGGATAACCTCGAAATAAAGATTGCTGAAAGAACCAGAGAACTGGTTTTAAAAAATGAAGAACTGGAACTTAGAAACCACGAATTGCAGCAATTTTCCTGGGTAGTTTCGCATGATTTGAATGAACCCATCCGGAAAATCCAAATCTTCATAAAAATCATCAAAGAGCTTTATCTAACTACTGATGAAAAAGCAATAGATTATGTAGATCGTACGATTAAATCGGCAGAAAGAATGCAGACTTTAATTACCGATTTGCTGGCATACTCAAGATTGTCATCGCAGGTAAAACCTGAAACGACCGACTTAAATGAGGTGCTACAGGAAGTGCTTTCAGATTTCGATTATCTGATTGAGCGCAAAAATGCAACAATCAAAACCACTGAACTTCCAACTATAGATAGTATTCCAAGTCAGTTGCGACAGGTTTTCCAAAATCTAATTGGAAATGCACTTAAATTTTCCGGAAATACGGATAAACCGGTAATCGAAATTACATCTGAAATCATTGCAGAAAAATCTTTTGAAAGTCCGGCTTCGGCAGATGGAAAATTTTGCCGAATAACAGTAAAAGATAACGGAATTGGTTTCGATGAAATTTACCTTGATCGTATCTTCATTATTTTTCAGAGTTTAAACGACCGACAGAAATACGAAGGAACCGGAATTGGTCTGGCAATCGCCAAAAAAATTATCGAAAAACACAACGGATTAATCACAGCAAAAAGTCAAATAGGAGAAGGTGCAAGTTTTATTATTGTCCTGCCATTAAAATACGAATAATTATAATTTAAAAGATGAAGAACAACTTTAAACGGAATTTATTAATCAGTTCATTTGTTTCATTAGTAGTATTAATGATCAGTTCTACTGCTTCTTATCTGAGCATCAAAAGCCTGCTTGATAGCAATTTTTGGGTAAAACATACCCAGGAAGTAATTTATAATCTAAACGAAGGTTCAGCGATACTTACAGAGGCGCAAACCAGTATGCGTGGCTATTTGATTACCGGCAACGAGCAGTTTGTAGAAAGATATGAGGATTCCGAAAGAAGATCTAATAATTATTTTGATAAATTAGAGAAGCTTACCGTTGATAATCCTTCGCAGCAAAAAGAATTAGCGATATTAAAGGATCTTAGATCTAATTTTTTTAAATATCTGAACAATCAGATTGTAAAAAAACGAATAGGTAAGAATGTGCTTTATTTTGATCTCGATGAAGGGAGAAAGATGATGGATGAATTGCGTAATCGAATTAAAATTGTAGAAACTACTGAACAAGCACTTTTAAAAGAAAGAAACGAAACGTCAGATCGTTACGGTACTTACAGTATTGTTTTAATTATTGTTGCTTTTATCATTGCGTTTATTATTTCGATTGTCTTTTTATTTAGAATTTTAAAAGATTACAATGAGCGTTTACTACTTCAAAATGAATTGGAGAAGAAAGACAGAGAAACTGCCGAAAGAATTGAAGCAATTAGCATGATCGCCAGTAATATTTCGAGCGGTAATTATGATATTCGTGTCGATGATACCCAATCTGATGCATTGGGAAGCGTAGGAGAATCTTTAAATAATATGGGTATTTCGCTAAAATCGTCTTTCGAATTATTATCGCAGAAAGAATGGATGCAAACCGGAGTTGCAAGTCTTAATAATGTGATGCTTGGAGATAAAACACTTCAAAAACTATCAAAAGATGTTATTGAGTTTTTATGTAATTATACGAATAGCAGTGCCGGAGTTTTATATGTATTAGAAGGAGATGAACTTCATTTTTCTGGTGGATACAGCTATATACCAGGCAAAAATCGTCAACATATTCAAAAAGGAGAAGGTTTGATTGGACAGGCTATTATTTCTAAAGAACTGCTTGAGTTAAAAGTTTTATCACCAGAGGATATACAGATTAATTATGCTTTGGGCCAAATAAAACCAACTCATATTGTAGCTCTTCCTTTGTTGGATACCAGGGTTGAAGGCGCAATCGAGCTGGCTAGTATTTACGGATTCTCGAATCTTCAAATAGAATTTTTAAAGACAATTGCCAACAACATCGGAATTGCGATTAAATCGACTCAGAATAGAAAAAGAGTGATGGAGCTGTTGGAAGAAACCAAATCACAGTCAGAAGAGTTACAGGCACAACATACGGAACTAGAGGCAATAAATGCTGAACTTGAAGCGCAAACAGAAAAACTTCAGGCATCAGAAGAAGAATTGCGCGTTCAACAGGAAGAACTGGAGCAAACTAACGAAGAATTGTCTGAAAGAAGTGTTTTATTGGAAGAAAAAAATAATGAAATTCAGAAGAAATCTGAAGCATTAGAATTGACAACCCGTTATAAATCAGAATTCCTTGCTAATATGTCCCATGAATTGAGAACACCACTGAATTCAATTTTACTTTTAAGCCGATTGTTATCTGAAAATAACAATAAAAGCATGGTTGCTGAGGAGATTGAATTTGCAAAAGTGATTCAAAGTTCAGGAAATAGTTTGTTAGGTTTAATTGATGAAATTCTGGATTTATCGAAAATTGAAGCCGGAAAAATGGATCTTGAATTTTTAGATGTTTCGACAAAAGAAATTACTGAAAATCTTTGGAATCTGTTTAACCACGTGGCAAAAGAGAAAAACATTAAGTTTGAAATCATTGCTAAAGAAGCACCAATTGTCATCAAAACAGATAAAATGCGTTTGGAACAAATTCTTAAGAACCTGATCTCGAATGCTATTAAATTCACCGATAAAGGATCAGTAAGTTTAGAAATTAAGGTAAATACAGACGATGATAAAATTATTTGTTTTATAGTAAAAGATACCGGAATCGGAATTCCGTTAGGTAAACAACCTTTAATTTTTGAGGCTTTCCAACAAGCAGACGGTTCTACCAAACGTAAATACGGCGGAACAGGTTTAGGACTGTCAATTAGCCGTGAATTGGCCAAGTTGCTAAGAGGAGAAATCATTTTGCATAGTAAAGAAAATGAGGGAAGTACTTTTACATTGTGTGTTCCCGTTTTTGGATCTGCCGTTAAAAAAGCTGAAATAGAAACAATGCCTCCATTAGAAATTGTTGCGACTGAAGAGATTGAGACTGAAAAACCTAAAAATAAATATTTAAGTGCTATAATTCCTGATGAAATTGAAGACGACAGAAATTCAATTGTAGAAGGCGATAAAACAATTTTGATTGTTGAAGACGATATCAATTTTGCAAAATCGCTTTTAAATTTCACCCGTAAAAAAGGATATAAGGGAGTTGTTTCTGTTAGAGGTGATTATGCCTTAAATTTTGCTTTGATATACAAACCTGTTGGTGTTTTATTGGATATTGAACTTCCGATAAAAAGCGGATGGGAAGTTTTGGAGGAATTAAAAAACAATTATTACACCAAACATATTCCGGTTCACATTATGTCATCACATAAACTGAAACAGGAAAGTTTACTAAAAGGAGCGGTAGATTTCTTAGATAAACCAGTGGCTTTTGATAAAATTCCGGAAGTTTTTCTTCGAATAGAAAGTATCATTAATAAAGAAGCGCAAAAAGTACTTATCATAGAAGATAATCCGAAACACGCTAAAGCATTGTCCTATTTCTTAGAAACATATAATATCAATTCTGAAATAAAGAGTGAAGTTTCTGAAGGACTAGATGCACTAAATAAAAAAGAGATTGACTGTGTTATTCTGGATATGGGAATTCCGGATAAGCAAGCCTATGAAATTTTAGAAGGAGTAAAGAAAAATCCGGGTCTTGAAAATCTGCCTGTAATTGTCTTTACAGGAAAAAGCTTGTCGATTAAAGAAGAAGTGAAAATTAAAAAATATGCCGATTCAATTATTGTAAAAACGGCACATTCGTATCAGAGAATGCTGGATGAGGTTTCTCTTTTCCTTCATTTGGTGGAAGATAAAAAAGATCCAAAAGACAAAAAGGAAAGTCATAAAAAGCTAAATTTACTTAATAATATCCTTTTTGAGAAAAAGGTATTAATTGTAGATGATGATGTTCGTAATATTTATTCGTTGACCAAAGCTTTAGAAGTATTCAAAATGAATGTAATTACGGCTTTTGACGGAAAAGAAGCAATCAAAATTCTGGAAGAACATCCCGACACGGACATCGTTTTATTAGACATGATGATGCCAAATATGGATGGTTACGAAACAGCCGAAAAAATACGCAGCATGCCTAAATTCCTGAATTTACCGCTGATTGCCGTTACAGCAAAAGCAATGACAGGCGACAGGGAAAAATGCATCAAAGCAGGAGCATCAGATTACATTACAAAACCAGTAGATATTGATCAGTTGCTCTCGTTATTACGCGTTTGGCTGTACGACAAAATATAAAAAAGAAAGTTGCTACAACTCAAGCGATAGCGAACAGGCGAAGCAATTACACGATTTTCAAAATTTTAAAAATGAATTAAATATTAAATTCGTGAAAATTAGTGTAATTCGTGGCTAAAAAAAATAAAAACAAACCAAATTAAAAGCAGGCGAATATGAATAAAAAAAGACTCTTAATTATTGATGATGATTCTAGAAATATTTTTGCTTTAGAAAACACTTTACGTGCCAGATCATTCGATTGTTTGTCTTGTTTAAGTGCCGAAGAAGCTTTAAAATTACTAGAATCTGAAGAACAAATTGATGCCGTTTTAATCGACATGATGATGCCGGAAATGGATGGCTATGAAGCAATTCCACTGATAAAAGCGATTCCGTCACGACGATCGACTTATGTTATAGCGGTAACAGCCCAGGCGATGACGGGCGATAAAGAAAAATGTTTAGAGGCTGGGGCAGATGCGTATATTTCGAAACCAGTTGATGTAGATAAATTGCTTCAGGTGCTGAAGGAAATATGAAATGAGTTATGATTGAGGATATCGAGTTAGAGACACTTATAAATGATGTTTACGAATATTATGGTTTTGATTTTGGAAGTTATTCCAGAGCTTCACTGAAAAGACGTGTGAACAGAATCTATCATTTAGATGGATTTACCCATTTTCATGAGTTTCTTTCGAAAGTTCGATATGATCCGGAATATTATAAAAGAATGGTAGATGAA
>RCUK01001504.1_pt1 | contig 14741 bp, 14 predicted proteins | sample 2166381 | NCBI WGS metagenome assembly RCUK01 (sample SAMN09932809, study PRJNA488358) | compost metagenome | isolation source: compost soil in an enriched community | place: Germany: Experimental Botanical Garden | reverse complement strand
GTGGCGGGGTTCGCCACAAAAGATATAGTGGACAGCAGGAAATAGCTCCTTGAAATTCCAATAAAAAAATTCCAAATTCCAAACTATTCGATTATATCCATTCTACGTTCGCTTTTCTCTCAACAAGAACAATACCAAATTTTAGTCAATTTCAACTAAAACCGGGCAATGATCTGAGTGTATAGCATCTGGAAGAATTACGGCACGTTTTAATCGGTGTTCCATAGAATCGCTTACCAAATTGTAATCGATACGCCAGCCTTTGTTATTTCCGCGGGCTCCGGCACGGTAACTCCACCAAGAATAGTGATGCGGATCTTTGTTGAAATGACGGAAACTGTCTATAAATCCGGATTTCATGAAACCGTCAAGCCAGGCACGTTCCTGGGGTAAAAACCCTGAAACCGTTTTATTACGAACGGGATCGTGAATATCTATTGCTTCGTGACAAATATTGTAATCGCCGCAAATGATCAGATTCGGAATGGTTACTTTTAATTCGTTGATATAGTTTTGAAAGTCATCCATAAACATAAATTTATGATCTAATCTTTCAATATTTGTTCCTGACGGAAGGTATAAACTCATTACAGAACAATCGTCAAAATCGGCTCGAAGGTTACGACCTTCAAAATCCATGTGATGAATTCCGGTTCCGAAAACGACATTGTTGGGTTTTATTTTAGAAAGTATAGCAACACCACTATATCCTTTTTTTGTTGCGGGATAATAATATTGAAACGGATAGCCAGCAGCCGTTATATCGTCGACCGGAATTTGTTCCTGAGTCGCTTTTATTTCCTGAAGGCAAATTACATCAGGGTTCGCCTGCTGCAGCCATTCGATAAAACCTTTAGTTATTGCTGCACGAATTCCGTTAACATTATAAGAAATAATTTTCATCAGTGTATTTTTTTTAGGATTCCAAATGTAATAAAAAAGTGGAAAGTTTGTGTTGGAATCAACGAAAAGTAGAGTTTTTTGTTATCTTTGTTCGCTGCTCTAATAAATTAAAAATAGTACATGGGTTTAGTTACCGCGAAAGAAGTTGCAAAGGCAATAAATGTTGATAAGTACGGAGTTTTCGGTACTTTTTCTGGCTGGATTCTTATGAAGGTTCTTAAGATCTCTACCCTTAATAAAATTTACGATCATAATAAACATTTAGAGGATGTTCCGTTTTTAAACGGGATTTTGGATGAGATGGAGATTAAATTCGAAATTCCTGAAGAAGATTTAAAACGTTTACCAAAAGATGGCGCCTATATTACGATCTCAAATCATCCGCTTGGAGGGATTGACGGTATTTTGCTTTTGAGATTAATGCTGGAAAGAGAACCTAATTTCAAAATCATCGCCAATTTTTTATTACACCGAATTGTTCCGCTTAAAAAATACATCATGCCGGTTAATCCTTTTGAAAACCATAAGGATGCCAAATCAAGCGTAGTTGGAATCAAAGAAACTTTACGTCACTTAAGCGATGGAAAACCTTTGGGGATTTTTCCCGCGGGAGAAGTTTCGACTTATAAAGACGGGAAACTAGTTGTTGACAAACCTTGGGAAGAAGGCGCTTTGAAGTTAATTAGGAAAGCAAAAGTTCCTGTAGTTCCGATTTATTTCCATGCCAAAAACAGCAGATTATTTTACTGGCTTTCTAAAATTGATGATACTTTGCGTACTGCAAAATTGCCATCTGAATTATTAACTCAAAGAGATCGTGTCATTAAAGTTCGTATTGGAAAACCTATTTCAGTAAACGAACAAAACGAAATTGAATCGTTTGAAGAGTATTCAGAATTCTTAAGAAAGAAAACATATATGCTTGCCAATCCTTTTGAAAAGGACAGCAAATTATTAGATACAGCGAGTTTAAAAATACCAAAAGCACCAAAAAAAATCGTAACGCCGGCAAGCGAATCGAAAATGATTGACGAAGTAAATGCCTTAAGAAACAGTGATTGTCGTTTGTTGCAAAGCAAAAATTACGAGGTATTTTTCGCCAGAGCAAAATCAATTCCAAATATCTTACATGAAATTGGTCGTTTACGCGAAATTACTTTTCGTGAAGTTGGCGAAGGAACCAATGAATCTATCGATTTAGATAAATTTGACCAATATTATCACCATATGTTTTTATGGGATGATGAAACCAAGAAAATTGCAGGTGCCTACCGTATGGGATTGGGTTCTGAAATTTACCCAAAATACGGAATTGAGGGGTTTTATTTAAATGATCTTTTTAGATTCGAGCCAGAATTGCACGATATGATGCACAAATCCATCGAAATGGGCCGTGCATTTATTGTAAAAGAATACCAGCAAAAACCAATGCCTTTGTTCTTGTTATGGAAAGGAATTATTCATACCACACTACGTTATCCGGAACACAAATTCTTATTAGGCGGTGTGAGCATCAGTAATCAATTTTCAGACTTCTCAAAATCACTGATGATTGAGTTCATGAAGTCCAATTATTACGATCCTTACATTGCACAATATATTCATCCGAAGAAAGCTTATAAAGTAAAACTGAAAGATGCTGACAAAGATTTTATTTTTGATGAAGCTGAATCAGACTTAAACAAATTTGATAAAATCATTGATGAGTTAGAACCAGGAAATTTACGCTTGCCTGTTTTAATTAAAAAGTACATCAAGCAAAATGCCCGTGTGGTAGCTTTCAACGTCGATCCTTTATTCAACAATGCTATTGACGGTTTAATGTACATCAGAATCGCAGATATTCCTGAGAGCACTATGAAACCTGTTATTGAAGAATTTCAAATAGAATTAGAACGCAAATTATCTGAGAAAGAAGATTAATTGCAAATCAATATAAAAAGAAAATCCCGTTAGAATACTAACAGGATTTTTTATGTTTTAGAACCAGGGTTTTCTACCAACCTGATACGTTTGGTAAAACTCTTCGTCGGTCTTTGTCAGGTAAATAATTCCTTCGATAAGTCCTATTAAACTACCTAGTCCGCATAAAAGATTAAGAAGTATTTGAATTATTCCTTCTTTCGTGTAACCTAAATAGAATTTATGAATTCCTAAAGCTCCAAGTAATATTCCAAAAATTCCAGCAACAACTTTTTTATTTTCTGGTTTGGCAGTTCCAAACTCTGATTGCGTATTTTCCATAATCCTTATTAAATTTAAATCAATTACTATTAAAAAGAAAAATTTCCATCCGCCATTGCAGATGGGATTTTTTATGCTTTAGAACCAGCCTTTTTTTCCAACCTGATAAGTCTGATAAAACTCTTCGTCTGTTTTCGTCAGGTAAATAATTCCCTCAATGAAACCTATTAAACTTCCAATTCCACAAGTAACCAAAGTGATTACTAACTGAATGATCCCTTCTTGTGTGTATCCCAGGATGAATTTATGTATTCCAAATCCTCCTAATAAAATGCCTAGAACTCCGGCAACAACTTTTTTATTCTCTTGTGTTGGAGTTGATGGTGTATTCCAAGCTTCTGGTTTTGTATTTTCCATTTTACTTATTTTTAATTATTGCAATTCAACGTTTCCGATTTCATTAATTTCTTCAATTTCGTTTTTTGGATCATTTCCATAATAGTTTTCACCCGAATCTCCTTCTGTGAATAACAATACCAAAATCCAAATTGGACCAACTAATGGAATCATAGCTACCAAAATAGTCCAGCCACTTTTACCAATATCATGCATTCTTCGAACTGAAACTGCTAAAGATGGAATCATTGTTCCTAGTGCATAAAGCATAAGTAAACCGTAAGCTAAACCAAGAGCCAAAGGGCCATTATCTGTAGCCGCGTATATAATAACTCCTAAAACAACAAACAATAAAAAGATAATTGTACTAGCCAAACGGAAATACCAATATTCACTTCTTCTGGCCCTTCCTTTGAAGTTTCCATAGTTTTCAAAAACAACTTTTTTGTACCATTCAATCATAATTAATAAAATTAGTTAGTTAAACCCTACTCTTTTTAGGATTTTCGGCCGCTCCTCTCTAAAAATTTTGTTAAAAATTTTCCGAACAATATTAGAAAAAAATAATCTTAAAAACTAATTCCGAATGTTACTTTTAAAGAAAAGACTTGTTATTAAAAACTAAATTCATTTTACAGAACGAATACAACTTCTTAAGTCCTAGCTACATTGGCTTATTGAGTATAAACTGCTTTTATTTTATCTACAATAACCTGCGCCAAACGTTCATGACTTTCAAAAGTCCAGCCTGCAATGTGTGGTGTTAGTAAAACATTTTTAGCTTCTAATAAATATTGAAAAGCTTCAGGCGTATTTTTATCCTGAAAAAGTGTTTCGAAAGATAATTTCTCATACTCCAAAACATCCAAACCTGCTCCCAGAATCTTTTTAGACTTCATAGCTTCAACTAAATCAGCTGTAACGATATTTTTACCACGCGAAGTATTAATGATCCAAAATGGCTTTGCAAATGCATTTATAAAATCGGCATTTACCATTTTGTCCGTTTCTGGTGTCCACGGAAGATGTAAACTCAGAACATCAGTTCTTTTTTGTAATTCATCTAAAGAAACTTGTTTAGCATTTTCGTCGCCTACATTTTCCAAAATATCATAACACAAAACTTCGACATCAAAACCGCGGAGTTTTTTGGCAAAAGCTTTTCCCATATTCCCATAACCAATAATCCCGACAGTTTTTCCGTCAAGTTCATGACCGCGATTGCTTTCACGATTCCAGTGTCCGGCTCTTATTTCGGCGTCAGCCTGATTTAAATTATTGAAAAGGGATAAAATTACACCCAGAGAATGTTCTGCAACAGCGTTGCGATTACCTTCCGGAGCAGCAATCAAGTGAATCCCTTTTACCTCGGCGTAATCACAATCGATACTTTCTAAACCCGCACCAACTCTGGCAATAAACTGTAAATTGGCTCCTTTATCTAAAAACGTTTTATCAATTTTAAAACGGCTTCGAATAACGATTCCATTATAATCCTGAATTTTCGCTTCGATTTCTTCCTTTGAAGATTTAAAATCGGCGTGGTTCTCAAAACCGGCTTCTTCAAGTTGTTGCCACAGAATTGGATTGTTGCTGTCGATATGTAGAATTTTTACACTCATGTCTAAAGTTTTATTATGCTAATGAACAACAAAAATACAGCTTATTATTAATTACTAAATGTTAGAAAGTTTCAAGTTTCAGGTTTCAGGTTTAAAATTTTGTGAATTAATCTGTTGTAAGATTAATTAAAGCCAAACTACGAGTCTTAATCTGGATAGAATTTTTTATTGCCTATATTTTTTTTAACTTTGAAAATAACTCCGCTGAGAATTCTTTCCACTATTCATCTTCAATCAGCTTAAATTCTCACCAATGAAATTGACTAAAACTTTTAAATCCTTTTTTGCTAACGAAAAATCGGGAGGCCTGTTATTGCTTTTTGTTACTATAATCTCACTTTACCTTGCCAATTCCTCTTTTCAGACTGAATATATAGCTTTTTGGGAAAAAGATTTAGGCGGACATTCCATTACACACTGGATCAACGACGGATTGATGACGATTTTCTTTTTGTTGATCGGTTTAGAATTGGAGCGTGAAATTTATCATGGAGAATTATCCAGCATAAAAAATGCTTCTCTACCCTTAATGGCGGCTTTAGGTGGAATGCTGGTTCCTGCCGGAATATTTTTAGCCTTAAATTTTGGAACTGCAACTCAAAATGGAGCCGGAATTCCGATGGCGACCGACATTGCATTTGCGATTGGAATTTTGTCATTGTTAGGAAATAAAGTTCCTGCTTCTTTAAAAGTATTTCTAACTGCACTTGCAGTTATTGACGATTTAGGCGCTATAATTGTGATTGCTATATTTTACACAAGCTCTATTTCTTTTATAAATCTTGGTATTGCCTTAGCTATTTGGGTATTCTTATTCATCTTAAACAGAAAACAAGTTCATAACTTGATTCCGTATTTAGTTGGTGGTGTCTTTATGTGGTATTTTATGCAGAATTCTGGTGTTCATGCCACTATTACAGGAGTCATTCTGGCATTTGTGATTCCGTTTGGAGACGGCGGCGAAAAATCAGTTTCCTATAAATTACAGCACTTCTTACATCAACCTGTTGCTTTCCTGATTTTACCCCTATTTGCCATTGCCAATACGTGTATTGCCATAGAATCTGATTGGCATGAGGGCCTGAATCATCCCAATACGTTTGGAATAATTTTAGGATTGGTTATTGGAAAGCCTTTGGGAATACTACTTTTTTCATTTTTAGGAGTAAGCGCCGGTCTTTGCGCTTTACCAAAGAAATTAAAATGGACGCATATTTTGGGTGCCGGAATGTTAGGCGGAATTGGTTTTACAATGTCAATTTTCATTACCATTTTGGCTTTCAAAGACCCCGAAACCATTGTTTTTTCTAAAATTGCTATTTTGATTGCTTCTGTACTTTCCGGAATTTTCGGATTTGTTTATTTGAAATATGTTTTGAAGAAGAAGAAAGTTTAAATTTTCAATATAGAAAAACCCATCCCGAAGTCTCGGGACCAACATCACATCATAACTAACTTTAAAACTTATTATTATGATTGCAAGAATCTGGCACGGAAAAACGAAACTTGAGGATTATGAAACCTATACAGATTTCATCATAAAGACCGCTATTCCCGATTATTCAAAAACACCCGGTTTTATAAAATTATCTTTTTTGAGAAACATCAAAAACAACGAAGATCATTTTACTTTAATTACGTATTGGGAAAATCTAAATGTTATTAAAAATTTTGCCGGAGAAGATTTTGAAAAAGCAAAATACTATCCTGAAGATGATAATTTTCTTTTAGAATTTGAAGAAAAAGTAGAGCATTTTGAGGTTTTTAGTTGATTTAAACTCCAGATATACCGCAATATTGTCATTTCGACGGAGGAGAAATCCCCGCTAGAAGCTCTACAAAGAGTAGACTTTAGTTGCGGAGTTACTTGCGAGGATTTCTCCTCCGTCGAAATGACAAAACTGTATGAATACCAAAAAATCGATTATTAAAAACAAAAATCCCAAACCCAAACAAAAATTTGGAATTTGGAATTTGGAATTTTCAATATTGGAATTTCTTTAAAAACCTAACCTTTGATTTGCTTCAAAGAAGTTTTAATCCCTTTTATTAAAGATGAACTGAAACCATTATGCTCCATTTCATTCAAACCAACGATTGTACATCCCTGGGGCGTCGTTACACGATCAATTAATTGTTCGGGATGCACTTTTTCCTCTAGCAACATTTTTGCGGCTCCTTTTACGGTTTGTGCTGCAATTGCCAAAGCCGTTTGAGAATCAAAACCAATTTCGATTCCCGCTTGCATTGAAGCACGTATATATCTTAAGGCGTAAGCCGTTCCGCACGCACCTAAAACAGTTGCGGCATCCATTAATTTTTCGTCAATAACCGGAGCCGTTCCTAAATCCTGAAATAAATCTACAATTGGCAATGCTTTCTCTCTGTCCTTTTCAGGAAAAGAAATACAAGTCGCGGACTCGCCAAACTGCGCCGCAATATTCGGCATGATTCGAATTACCGGATATTCATTATTTGTTTTGGATTGAAGCACATCTAAAGATAATCCGCTTACTGCAGAAGCAATCGTTTTTCCTTTAATTACTGGTAAAATTTCTGCTAAAACAGTATCAACCTGATACGGTTTAATGGTTAAAATTACCACATCAGCTTCCTGAATATTGTGTTTATTATCATTAGAAACCGTAATTCCGTATTCAGCTAAATATAGAATACTGGCCGTGTTTCTTCTTGTTACTGTAACCTGGTTGTTTTTGGAGAATTTGGCAATTCCCAAGGCAATAGAAACCCCTAAATTCCCTCCTCCAATTATATGTACTTTCATTGCTTATTTATTGGCTGGTTAATACCCTGTTTTCGGTTTGCAAATTACATAGATTTTAAGGATCTTAAATCACTGTAATCTATTAATTTGTGGCAAAAATCTAAAACCCAAGAATCAATTTGGCTACTCCAAAGTAGAGCATAATTCCAAAAACGTCATTGGTTGTTGTGATAAACGGACCTGTAGCAATAGCGGGATCAATTTTATTTTTATGAAGGAAAAGCGGCACCAAAGTTCCTAAAGTCGCAGCGAATAAAATCACTACAATCATTGAAATTGAAATTGCAAATCCAACTAAATATTGCTGATACATAATAGAATGATATCCTAATAAAAGCAATGAAATAATACTTCCTGAAATCATCGAAACGGTAATTTCTTTAGTAAAATAACCTCTACTAAATTCTTTTAACGTTCCGTTTGCCAAACCCTGCACAACAATTGCTGATGCCTGAACCCCAATATTTCCGGCAGTTGCCGAAAGCAATGGCACAAAAATGATTAATGTAGAATGGATTTTAAAGACATCTTCATTTCCTTTCAGGACAAAAGACGCTACAATTTCGATTACCATCCCGATTAAAAGCCACGGCAAACGCGCTTTGGTTAATTCCAAAACACTATCGTTGGATTCAACGTCTTGTGTAATACCCGCCGCTAATTGGTAATCTTTATCGGCTTCGTCCTTGATTACGTCTACGATATCATCGATGGTAATTCTTCCCACCAAACGACCGAGTTCATCCACAACCGGAATGGCCTCTAAATCGTATTTTTGCATGATACGTGCCACCTCAACATCTTCGGTATCAACATTTACAAAATTTAATTTTCGAATATAAATATCACCGATTTGAGTTTTGGTCGAAGTCGTCAATAAATCTTTTAATGATAATCTCCCTTTTAAGCGGTTTTCATCATCGACAACATAAATCGAATGTACTCTGGAAACATTTTCTGCCTGAATACGCATTTCTTTTACGCAAGTCAGTACATTCCAATTTTCATTGACTTTTACCAACTCCTTCCCCATCAAACCACCGGCAGAATTTTCGTCGTAACGCAACAAGTCAACAATGTCTTTTGCGTGCTCGACGTCAAGCATCTCAGAAATTACTTCCGCTTTGATTTCCTGTGAAAGTTCCCCGATAATATCGGCCGCGTCATTGGTTTCAAGCTCATCGAGCTCTTCAGCAATTTCTTTAGGCGAAAGTCGGCTTAAGATGTTTTCACGCAAATCATCTTCTAACTCAAGAAGAATTTCTGCTGTTTTATCACTATCTAAAACCCTGAAAATATAAGTTGCTTCGTCGAAATCCAGCTCGTCCAGGATTTCGGCAATATCTGCGTGGTGCAAATCGTTAAGTAAAACTTCAAGTTCTTTGTCGTTTTTATTAACAATATGCTCTTCTAATTGGTGGATTAATTCTTTGCTAACTTTGAACTCCATCGGCTTCTATTTTTTGAGTCAGTTCAATAAATTCTTCTACACTAAGTTGCTCGGGACGTTTATCAAAGATAGTGTCTAATCGCAAATCATCAGTTAAATTTAATGTTTTCAAACTGTTACGTAATGTTTTTCGTCTTTGCTGAAAAGCAGTTTTCACTACCGTAAAGAACAACTTTTCACCGCACGGAAGACTATAATCTTCCTTTCGGGTCATTTTCATCACACCCGACTTCACCTTGGGCGGAGGAATAAAAACATTTTCGTCAACAGTAAATAAGTACTCAGTAATATAGAAAGCCTGGGCTAATACGGATAAGATTCCGTAAGCCTTTGAGCCTTTTTTCTCGCAAATTCGCTCTGCAACTTCTTTTTGAAACATTCCGGAAAACTCAGGAATCTGATCTCTGAACTCTAAAGTCCTGAAAACGATCTGGGTCGAAATATTATAAGGGAAATTCCCAATTATAGCGAATTGTTTGTCTTTGTAAACCTCATTAATATTGTATTTCAGAAAATCCTGAGAGATAATCTGATCTTTTAATTTCGGATAATTTTCACCCAAATACGTCACTGATTCGGTATCAATCTCGATTACGTGCGTATTAATTGGTTTGTCAAGCAAATACTTAGTCAACACACCCATTCCCGGTCCTATTTCAAGAACCTCATTGTATCCTTCTAAACTCAAGGTGTCAGCAATTGCTTTGGCGATGCTTTCATCTTTTAAGAAGTGTTGTCCTAAATGTTTTTTAGCTTTTACTTTTTCCATTATATATTTTATTTGCCACGAAGGCACTATGGTTCTTTTGCCACGAAGGCGCTAAGACACCAAGTTTGTTTTTTATTTTTTGCCACGAATTACACAAATTATCACAAATTTTAAAATATAATAATCAGCGGAAATCTGTTTAATCCGTCAAATCTGCGGGCCAATTTTATCTGTACACTGTAAACCGAGACTGAAAACTCAAATTAATGTTCCGAAATAACTTCCAGTTCCGTTCTGAAAGAAAGCATTTTGTCTGCAAATAATTCTAAAGCTTCTCTGTGAAATGCTGGCTCATCTTCAATGTAATATTGATCCAGAGTTTCTTTGCTATCGGTAACATATTGAACAGAATAGGTAATTCCGCCCATTTCTTCTTCAATTAAAACCCTGACAATTCTTGCAGACGAAAACTTTTCTGTTGCCAGAATTTCCGGTATGTGTTTTTCTTGCATCCACTTCAACCATTGATCGTGAACGCTTTCGTGTATATTGGTGGTAACGTTGTAAATTATCATTCTCTTTTAGATTGTTAGACTTCTTAGATTGTTAGATTATCAGATCTCAGAAAAGTCTAAAATCTAAGTAGTCTAAAAATCTAATAATCTATTTTATAAATTCTTGTCTCCTCTTAACTCTCGGTATTTTTTTCTGGCATCAACAAAGTAAATACTATCCTGATGGTTAAAAATTACCTTTTCATACAAAGGTTTTGCCTTTTCAATATCTTTTAATTCGTCGTTGTAAATTTCTGCCGAAAAAAACAATGCTTCATCAACATAAATTCCGTCGCTATGGTGGTCAATGATCTGCTGGTATTGGCTTAAAGCCGAAGTATAATCCTTCAGGCTTTCGTAAATTTTACCTAAACGCAACATTGTTACAGCTTCGATTTCCTGTCCTTTATACGTTTTCAGAATGTTCTGAAACTGTGTAATCGCTTCTGCTTTTTTATTCTGATAAATTAAAAAATCACCTTTTGCAAATTGTTTCAATGCCGTTTGTGTCGAATCGGCAACGGTGTTGTCATTTATCAATAAAAAATATTCCAGTGCATCATTTGCAATCAACTGCGTGTTTGCCGATTTTAATTCTTTGAACTGTTTTAAAGCCCACTCAAAATCAGTTTTATAATAACTTGTTTTCGCCGCCTTTAAACTCGCTTCGTGCGACATTACATCATTCTTTAAATCCAATTGAATCTGCGAATAATAAATTAATGCCTGATTGAATTTTTCCTGCAAAAGCAAAATATCTCCCAACTCCATTTTAGCATCCCCTTCCTGATAATCGTTCAAATTAAGCTCTAAAGCCTTTTTTACAATTGTAATACCTTCTTCTGGCTTTTTTAAATTAAATGCCTTAAAATGTGCCTGAATTAATTGCAAAGATAAGGTAAAAGGAGTTATTTCATAGGTTGTAAGCAATTGTTGTAACTCAGCGTCGATTATTGGATAATCTTTTTCCTGTGCTTTATCAATTTTAATTTCCATTAAATAGTAATTGGTTTGCACCAATAAATCTAAATCTTTGGTATTAAGAAGAATAAAGTTCAGAATTTCAGCCGCAGTCTCAGTGTCATCTTCATTTAATGCAAACTGACTCAAATTGACAATACTAGAAAGTGATTCCGGTTCGCGCTTGTAAATCGCTTTTTCCTGAATAAAAGCTTTCCCAAATTCTTTCTGTTGCACATAAAACCAGCTCAAATAATGATTCCAGAATACATCCTGATCTTTTTGTGTTTTCAGGATTAAAGCTTTTCGCATGGCATCTTTAAAAGCGGTATTATCAGTTTCACCGTTCATGAAACGCGATAATTGTGTCTGAATTAAATTGGCGTTTTGCGGATTTTGATAAGATTCCGTCAGTAAAAGATCAATCATCTGATCCGTCTTGCCTAACTGTCCGTACAACATTCCAATTTGGAAATTGAAATTATAATTGGGCTGAACCTGCATTGCAACCTGATAAGCCTTTAAAGCATATTCTAACAATACCTTTTTCTCGAAAGAATTTCCGATTCCATAAACATCATTCGGATTTGTTTTGATTTTCTCAATAGCCTGATCGTAGTAATTTTTGGCTTTTGAATCATTTTTTTGAAGCTGGAAATTATAACCCAATTCCACTAAAAAAACACCTTGTTTGTATCTATTATAGCGATCCTGAATCATTTTTTCAGCCAGAGCAAATTGCTGCAATTGCTGATAACAATCAACCGTTCTTAAAAAATATTGGGTATTGGATGGTGCGCTGTTTAAAAGCTCTTCGTAACTGATCTTCGCTTTTTCAAAATCGCCTTTATCATAGTAATATTGAGCCAATTGCTCATTTTGAGAGAATGCAAAACCGGACCACAACAAAACGATATAGATAAAGATGTTTTTCATATTTCAGTTTTTTTAGTCACAGTTTTCAATCGCAGTTTTCAGCTTTAGTTTCATTCTCAGTTCAAAAATATAAACTGTGACTGTGACTTCAAACTAATATTTAATTTCAACATTCGATTTCCAGACTATCAAAGTTAATCCAATTAAAATAAAAGGGATACTTAAAATTTGTCCCATATTAATCAGCATACTATTCTCAAAGCTTTCCTGATTTTCTTTAAAAAATTCGATTAAAAATCGGGCTAAAAACAACAATGCGAGAAAAGTCCCAAATAGTAAACCGCTTGCTTGTTTTATCCTTTCTGATTTATACATCCAAAATAAAATTCCAAAAATCAATAAATACGAAAATGCCTCATACAATTGCGTTGGATGCCTCGGAATTAAATCATCTCGTTGAAAAATAACTCCCCAATTTCCATTTGTAGGTTTTCCGTAGATTTCAGAATTCATAAAATTACCCAGCCTGATAAAAGCTGCTGTAACCGGAACCCCAATTGCCATTCTGTCCAACAGCCATAAAAAATTAACCTTGAATTTTTTGCAATATAAGATTATAGCAATCAAAACACCTATTGTACCGCCATGACTTGCTAATCCCTGAAAACCAACAAACTTATAAACCCCGCTTATTTTCTGAATAGGCAAAAGTATTTCTATCGGATGTTTGAAAAAATATTCAGGTTCATAAAAAATACAATGTCCCAATCGGGCTCCCAAAATTGTACCTACAATTACATAAACCAGCAAACTATCCAGATTATCTAAGGGCAGCTTCTCTTTTTTATAAATATTTCTAACAATATAATACCCAAGTAAGAGTCCGGAAGCAAAAAGAGCACCATAATATTTCAAAGGAAAAGTATCTGTAATCATGATAATCACAGGATCTACATTCCAATTTAATACTGCGCTCATACTTGGTTCTTTTTTAAGTATTCAGTCGCAGTCACAGTTTGTCAGTTTTTCAACTGCGACTGATAACTGCGACTGTAAACTTTTTTAATTTATAATATCAAATCCGCAATAAGGGCGTAAAACTTCTGGAATTACAATTCCTTCCGGCGTTTGGTAATTTTCTAAAATCCCTGCTAAAACTCTTGGCAAGGCCAATGAACTTCCATTTAGCGTGTGCGCCAATTGATTCTTTCCGTCTTTGTCTTTGAAACGCAATTTCAAACGATTTGCCTGGAAAGTCTCAAAGTTAGAAACTGAACTAATTTCTAACCAACGATCCTGCGCTGTAGAAAACACTTCAAAATCGTAAGTCAAAGCAGATGTGAAACCCATATCACCTCCACATAAACGTAAAACTCGGTATGGCAATTTCAATTCTTTTAAAATATCTTTTACATGCTCCACCATTCCATCAAGTGCTGCATAAGAATTATCCGGGTGTTCGATACGTACGATTTCTACTTTATCAAATTGGTGCAAACGGTTTAATCCACGAACGTGCGCTCCGTATGAACCTGCTTCACGACGGAAACATGGCGTGTAAGCGGTATTTAAAACTGGCAATTCACTTTCGTTTAAAATAACATCACGGTATAAATTTGTAACCGGAACCTCAGCCGTTGGAATCAAATATAAATCATCAATTGTTGAATGATACATTTGTCCTTCTTTGTCTGGCAATTGTCCTGTTCCGTAACCTGAAGCTTCGTTTACCAAATGTGGCACCTGTACTTCATTGTATCCTGCAGCTGTATTTTTATCTAAAAAATAATTGATTAAGGCACGTTGCAAACGAGCACCTTTTCCTTTGTAAACTGGAAAACCTGCACCTGTAATTTTTACACCCAATTCAAAATCGATAATATCGTATTTTTTCACCAATTCCCAGTGTGGCTGCGCGCCTTCGTGTAAAACGGGAATATCACCTTCCTGAAAAACATTCAAATTGTCGTCCGGAGTTTTTCCTTCAGGAACAATATCAGCCGGAAGGTTTGGCAATGTGTATAATTTATTGGTCAATTCGGTTGCCAAAGCTTCTGCTTTTTCGCCTAATTCTTTACTTTTTTCTTTTAATGAAACGGTTTTTTCTTTTAAGATTGCGGCTTTAGATTTCTCACCCGCTTTCATTAATTCGCCTATATCTTTGGATAATTTATTAGATTCAGCTAAAGTATTGTCTAATTCTACCTGTGTAGCACGACGATTTTCGTCTAATTGCACCACCTCTTCAACAACGCTTTTAGCATCGATATTTCGCTTTGCTAAAGCCTTGATTACTTTCTCC
>RCUK01001499.1_pt1 | contig 14785 bp, 32 predicted proteins | sample 2166381 | NCBI WGS metagenome assembly RCUK01 (sample SAMN09932809, study PRJNA488358) | compost metagenome | isolation source: compost soil in an enriched community | place: Germany: Experimental Botanical Garden | reverse complement strand
CCTATCATGCGCTGCGGTCAAACCGTTGGGTGGGCTGCTATTTTCGCGAATATGCGCCGGAAACGACAGAACCGCGACTGGCGCGGCTCTCGGGGTGATTAGGTGGTCTGTTTGTCCCCCGGGGGTACATCTGAGGGTACAAACTGTTTTTCGGCCCACCGGCGGATATCGTCGGGGTTCCAGGCCATGATCTGGGCCCCGTACGGTGTGCCCTTCGGAAATGTACCGGCCTTGATGCGCCGGTAAATCTCGGTCCTCGACAGGCCGACCGCATGGGACACGTCGGCGATGCGGTAGATCAGCTTCGGCGCCGCGGCCGGTGCTTGGTGTTGGGCTGCGTGTGCCATTACTGCTCCTTGTTGTCGGTGGCGGCTTCCAGCGGCAGCGCCATGGTGTGAGCGCACAGAGGTGCGGGGATGGCCTCGCCGGCCGGAACGAATGCCGTGCAGCAGGGCTGGCCGGTCTTGCCGTATTGCCACTCGACCGGGTATTCGGCATCGCCGGGCTTGAATGCCATGGACCGCGCGATCAGGTCGCATACCTCGTTGTCGTCGCAGTCGTTGACGTCGTCACCTTCGCGCATGGCGCGGTCGCGAGCACAGCCGCGGCACCAAGCCTCGAAGAAGAACTCGCCCTCGGTGCCATTTGATGGCTGGTAGGGCTGGCCCGCGCGCTCGACATTCAGCGCTGCATGGTGGGCCGGCAGAATCGGGCTAGGCATTTGCGCCTCCGTCCTTGTGGTCGGGGTGGGCCTCATTGAACGGTCCGCCGACCGATTCGCTGACCTCCACCAGTTCGAGGAAGATCAGGCCTTCCGGCGCTTGTAGCCACGTCTTGCCCATCTCGTCCGTCATCTCGTACCACTTCCCCGGGTTGAATCGCCCTGAGCGGTGCACAACCCGGATGAACGTTGCATCTCGGTGCGGGTTGCGCTCTCCAGCCCACAAATTGCGCATCCGGTCCCCAAACCTTGGCTGACGGCCAGCGTTCACCGTCTCCGTATGAGAACGCATGGCTTCCACGCGCTGCCGCATCTCATCCATTGGTATCTCCCTTCTGCGCGCCCGGTTGCGCGGACAGGGCGGCGCAAGTCGAGCACCGATACGGCCGATACCACTTGCGCACGGCCGGGCTGAACTTCCGGTAGCGGCAGTCCGTGATGAACTTGATGTAGGCCGGCGTGGTCGATTCCCAGGCTATCGCGTCCAGTTGGCGGTCCGCCAGTACGGCGGCGCGGGCATAGGTCAGCATCTGCGACCCGGCGAACATGGCATGCCCGCGATGTTCGGGCAGCGGCGGCAGCGGCGGCAGCGCCACATCCTCCGATGCCGGAATATCGGCATCGCTGTTACCTTGCAATTCCGCCGATCTGTCAACCGAAGTTCCTTGCAGATTCTGCGATCTGTCAACCGCCTCGCTGGCCCGGGGCGCGGCACCGGCAATGCGACGTAGGGCACGCTCGCCGCGCTCGATGATGGCGGCCCGGGTTGCCTTCTCCTGGTCCATTTCCTGGTTTGCCTCATAGGCCATGTCCGATGCGAGTTCGCTCAGTTCCTCGATCATGGTCGCCAACGGCTCCCCCGCTACAGTGCTGGCCTGGGGCGCGGCACGATGAGCGATGTGCTTGCGCCAGATCGTGGCCGCCGCGTACAGATCACTTTGCGCCTGAGACCCCGGCCGCTGATCGTCGGCCATGCTGTCCAACCGCTCAGCCACGTCGGCGCCTAGGTATGTCACCGCCTCCCCGGCTACAGGGGCGCTTGCCAGGGCGGCTTGAAGCCCCCGAATTCGGCTGATGAACATGCTCAGCCCGAGGTCGTCGAATTTCCAAAGCGGGTCGTGCAGTTCCCGCTTCTGGGCGCATGTAGTGGCCGCTTCCAGCAAATCAGCGTTGCTAATATCGGCTACAGGGGCGCGCAGCTTGGACAGCAGGGCGTAGGCGCGGTCGAATCCGGCCTCGAAGATGCGCCGGTTGTCGTTCGTGTCCATGATCCACGTGCGGGCCGCGAAATACTCATCGGCTGCTGTGATGCGTTCGCCTTCCTGAATTGCGGCTTCTTTCTGGGCGGGGGTGTTGGTGTTCATGCGAATAGCTCCAGTTGGCGCGGCCCTGCTTCGATTCCGCGCGAATTTTTCCACTGCTGGAAGTCGCTTCCGTCCTGGCCGCTCGTGTTGTGGCGGCGTCGGCGTTCGAGCAGCGCATCCCATTCTGCGTAGAGGCTCATGCCTCACCCCTCTTGGTTGGGAAAGCGGCCATGGGGGCAATGCCGCTCGCAGTCCGCGTGGCCGGGCCCACCAGGCTCGCCATAGTCGTTCTCGCCAGTGGCGGCATCGACGTAGACTGTCTGCGAGCAGTCTTCCCAACCGATGGGACAACTGCGGCCGCCCTCCGATTGCCACAGGCGCCCGTGGTAGGCGGTGTTGTTCGGGTCACCGAGTTGCAGCGCCGCGTCAATCAGAGCGGTGATGGTCTGCATGTCTCACCCCTCCTGCTGCTGAGAGGCGCTAAACGACGGCTCAAACTCAAGAGCGACTACCCACCGCCCAATCTCGGGGCCACTGATCCCGTCGAACAGGGCGAAAGTCAGCGGCCAATGGGCCTCAAACCCGTCATGGTTGTGGTAGTAGTCTTCGGCGCAGGACTCGGAATCCCATTCGTCAACCTCATCAATCGGCTTGTCCCGAACATTCGCCGGAGCCATATTGCGGATATCCAGGGCCGCGTTCGGCCAGACGCGCGCGTAGTAGATGCTCATGCCTCACCTCCTTCGCCCGGTTGGGCGGCAATGGCTGCGTCGATGAACCGGTCGATGTTCTCTGCGAACGTGCGCGAGTCGTCGAAGTGCTTGTTTTTCATGACGATGGCGATGGCGTCGGTTTGCTCTTGATCCCGCAGCCACCTGTACCGTGCCGCGTCCTTCGCATCGTCCTGTGCGCTGGCGGGAGGGGTTCCAGGAGCGGCGGGCAGCGGCATCCAGTGGGTGTACGGGGCGCGCTCCTGCGGTCCGGTGCAATTCTCCGGTTTGGCTACGCAGCAGTAGTGCTCATAGTGCTCGCCGTGGTTGTACCAATAGTCGTCCGCAACTTCGGGGTCGATGTAATCGAAGCCTATGCGAACGGAGTCCGGCCAGTCGCTCGGCTGCGGCGGCGTGTACACCATGACCAGCTGATTCTTCGGCGCTGATTCAATCGGCTTCCATTGTTGTGTCATTTGTTCACGCTCCAGTGAGGATGGGATAGAGGAAGTACAGGACGATGGCCAGCGCGGCGGCGGTCAGCGCGCCCAGGCGCCACAGCATCCGGCGGTGAAACGCGCGCTCGGCGGCGTCGTCCAGCGGGTCGCAGTAGTCGGGGATCATGGGCGGGCCTCACGGGAGAAATCACCGAAGAGCAAACTCGAAGCCAGGCAATAAACTTCGTGCGCTTCTAGTGGGTCAATGAACAAACCCAGATGCCGGTGACGCCCTTGAAAGCAGATCGTTGCCGCGTACTTTCCAGTTACGCGGTGCAGGTAGACACCCTTGAATCCCGACTTGTTTGTGGAGCGAGGCCCCTGGTTCATACCGTTCTGGTGCCGCGTGGCGAGTCGCAAGTTGCAGATCCGGTTGTCCCCCGGTTGGCCGTTGATGTGGTCAAGGAAAAGCTGCGGCCACTGCCCATGGTGGATTGCCCAGCACACTCGATGCACAAGGTAGTAATGCCCCAGGATCCCGACGCGCCAGTATCCTTTTGCGTCGATGCTTCCCGCTGTAGATCCGGCAAAGTTCTTCTGTCGGTCCACTTTCCAAGAGAGGGTTCCCTTCTCGGGGTCATAGTCAAACCAGTCCCGCAACAACTGGACGGGAACAGCATCCATGAACTTCATTTCAGTACTCCCGAGTGTTCGAATTCAGCGCTTATTTGCGTCTGGCGCAGCAGGTCGGTGGCGTCCTCGTGCGTCAGCCCGGCACCGATGCGGCGCAGCGCGGGAATCTCGGCGTGCAGCGCGGCCATGAGCGGCCTGTCGATCGGCATGCCCACGTCCAGCCGCTTGGCGAGCTGGCGTAGCGCCGCGGCCTTGAACGGGCTGCCGTGCCGCGTCGCCCACATGTCGAAGAAGTCCGCCATGCCCGCAATCGCCGGCGCGCTGGCGTACCATTCGCCGTCCGCGACGCAGTGGAAGACCGGCACGCCGCGCGGATCGACCGTCACGGTGCCGTCGCGCTCCATCTGGTCGATGATGGCTTCCAGCGGCGCCAGGGTCTGCTGGGTCTTGATGAGCATGGGCAGGCGGGCCGGGCGATCAGGCCGGCGCGTGGCGCGCACGCGGGCCTGCTGCTTTTCCATCATGCGGCGCTGCTGACGGTTCATGGCGGGGATCATGTCGTTCTCGGTATAGGTGGCCGGCGGGCAGCGCCGCGCCGGCCGGGGGGGGTTACTGGTCCAGGCCCAGCGATGCCTGCGGTTCCTCGGGCGGCGTTACTGAAAACACGACGTCTTGCCCGTTCTGCATGAAGATGCGGCCCGCCGCCTGTTCGCTCGGCACCATGTCGATGTCGATGGAGCATTCGACGGTGCCTCCGTCCTGCGGATCAAACTGGAAGTTGTCGACCTTCACGTCGTCCAGCACGGTGTTGCTCGTGCCGCCCAGGCCGTAATGCAGCGTGAATTCGGCGCCGACGATCTTTTCGTCGATGACCACCTTGTTCTTCATCTTGGGATGGCGCAGGCGCGGCAGATAGTTGGGGTCCTGCATGCGCTCGTCGGCTTCGTCGGCCATGTCGTTCTCGCCCAGATGCGGACGGCGATACAGCGACGACTTCAACGTGGAATCGACTTCGGAAAGGATGTCGTTGGGCGCGCGGAAGGTGAGCCGCAAGGTCATCGCGGGCACATTGGATTGGCCGTGTTTCTCAAGCCGGTTGGTGACCTGCAAGCGGGCGGTTTGCTCGGTGATCGAGAACATGCGGGATTGCTCCTTGGTTGTGCTGCTGCGGAAGGGTTAGGCGGCCTTGCGGCGCAGGGTGGTTTCGTAGCCGTCGACCAGACCCTTGAACTCCATGAGGTCGTCGACAAGCCTTTCGATGTAGTCGTCGTCGCGCTTGAACTCTTGCCACCAGAGTTGCCGGCCGACCGGCGCGAGGGCTGGGCAGTACAGGCCGATATGCCACCACTTGCGGCCGGTGATCCACATGCAGCCCTGCACCTGGTCCATGACCTCGCTTGGATCGTTGTCGATGTGGAAGGCGCGAAGCTTCGCCGGGTCGAGAAAGCACTTGTATTCACTGCCGCCGTCGCCTTCGATGAGGCCGTCAGCGCTGGCGCCGAAAACGTGGTCGTCGGTCAGCACGAACCCAGCGCGTTCCACGAACAGCCCGGTTTGGGCCTCGTGTTCCATACGCGCCTCGGGCTCCAATTCATTGCCACGGCGCATCGCCCAGTTCTGGAATCCTTCATCCAGGGGGGTGCCAGCGATGCGTTCGACAGCCAGCCGGAAGGCGTAGTTTTTGGCCTCGTCGGAGAAGTCGCCCACCGGCTTACCGGCGAGTGCCAGCGCGATCCCTTCGGCCCGCGGCGCGGTCTTGTAGCCGGCTTTGGTCATGGCTTCCCTCTCATCCATGCCGGCCTTGCGGTAGGCCACATACAGGGTCTGCCGCTCGTCCAGCGTGTTGACCTTCTTTCGGGCCACGCAGAACATGCTGGCGGTGATGGTGCCGGCGCGCGCTTCGTGCCATTCCGGGCTGCCTTGTTCGCAATTAACGATCATCATCAGCGGCTCCTTGGTCATCGCGGCCGAAGCCGTCATCGGACGGGTCGCGGGGTGCCTCGTCGATCGTCCTCCCGTCGTCCGGCGGGGTGTCGGTGCGCTGGGCCTCACCGCGCAGCACGGAGCCGCGTGCGGATACCGCCGACTTGAAGGCGTTGTAGGTGGCCATATCCTTGGTGGCGCGGACCTCGGCCAGACCGTTCTTCCAGACGTCGGCCAGGGCCTCGGGGGTGGCGGCGGCATCCACCAGCTTGCGCAGGCGCGGCAACAGGTCAGGGTCGACCGGCGTGCTGGCAGTGGTGGCCAAGCCTTCGCCGCCGTCCGTGTTCAGGTGGTGAATTGCCTCCGACAGCCGGTCGTTCTTCGGCCAATACTTGTAGGCACGCTTCACGACCGTTTTCTTGGCCATCTCGCCGTAGTCGGTTTTCCAGGGCGACGACTTGCCGGACTTCACCGACTGCGAGCGGTTCATGATTGCGTCGATGTCCTCGCGGTTCATCGGCGTGGTCAGGTAGTCGCCATCGGCCGTCTTGACCACGACATAGGCACCGACGATTTCGCCGCGGTCCTTGCTGAACGGGTTGAAGACGTGCGTGGGCGGGCCGTCAAAGCCGTTCAGAGCGAAGTTGTCCGCCTCGCGCACCAGCTCGGCCTGCGCCCAGCGAATGGATCCGGTGGCCACTGCCAGGTCGATCAAGCCCATATAGCTGATGTCCAGGCAGATCCGGCCGTCACGCGGCACCAGATACGCCTGGCGCTTCGCCGGGTTCAGGCTGATGCCGATGGCGGCCACGTTCGTGACGGCGTTGATGACCGACTGCCGGTTGGCGGTGGCGATCTTCAGCGTGAAGTCGTTGTTTTGCAGGACCTGGATCGCAAAGCCCGCTTCCTTCTCGAAATTAATCGAGGGGTCCGTCAGCACCGCGGCGAACGTGCCGCGGCTGTCGTAGATGTCCTGGGTGATGACTGCGAGGTTGTTCATGCTGATTCCTGGGGGATGCCCGACCGCAACCGCAGCTCGCGGATCGTGTCGGCGGTGAATTCACTGTCAGGGGCGTGGCCGAACCACTCGCAAGCGGTGACGGCGCCAACCGCGCGGATGGCGTTCTCGAAGCGGTCGGCCGGCACCATCTCGGCTACGGGCGGAATCTCGCCAGGGCCACCGTGGGGGATGCGGTGCATGTTCATTCCTTCGCGACGACCACGGTCTTGCCGCAGCCTTCGCAGGCGGTGAGGGTTTCGTCGCGCTGCTGGACTTCGCCGTAGCCGAAGAGCAGGGCGGTCAGCACAGCGGCGACGGTGAAAGCGGACAGGCGCGCATCGCGGTCGCGCAGGAGGCGGCGGATCATTGCTGCTCGCCGCTGGCTTTGTTGATCACGGCGCGCGCATGGTCGACTGCGTCCTGCAACACCTTCCGTTCGCCGGCGTGAGGGACACCGACAGCGCACGCGCCGACGATCATGATTTCCAGCGCCTCCAGCAGCTCCGGCGCGGCGGCGATCAGGCGGGCATTGGCCTCTTGTTGATCCTGTCCTGCTTCCGTCGGCCCACAAGCTGCGACCTCCTGCAGCATGCCGCCTTCAATGCGCGCTTCCACATAAACAGTCGAGAAGCCGGAGCGCTGCGTGAACCAAGGCCCGGGCGTGAATTTCGTTGTCATACCGATTTCCTCAGCCAAGCCATGACGCGATCACCGCCCAGGCCCAGCGGGTAAGCGGCAGCGAGGCCGCAAAGGGTGAATAGGGCGAGGCTCATTTGCGCGCAGCCTCTTCAAACGACACGTCCAGTTGGCGGTCGGGATCCTCGATGGCGTCGGCCAGCGTCTCCACGTAGTGCGCGCTGGCGCCGTCCATGAACTTGCTGAACAGCTCGCCGATTCGGCCGAACGTGTCGCCGTGGGCGTAGGCCTTGGCCACCGCGTCGAACGCCTCGACCAGCGCGTCGTTGCCGATGCTGTCCTCGTAGACCGCGTGGGCCACCGGCTGGCGGTTTTCAGCGGCCACGGCGTACCGGATGACCTCTTGCTGACCGTCGCGCAAGGCGATCCGCAGATCCCAGGCCAAGTCCATGCGCAGTTCTTGCTCTGGGCTGAGCTTGATTTCGGGGCGGGCGTTCATGGCATCAGTTCCGAGCGTCGCCGGCGGCCACGTCCTGCAGCGCGCGCTGGGCGAGGGTCTGTTGGGCCTTGAACTCGTTCTCCTGCACGGCCATCTGGCGGTAGCGGTCAAAGTCGTGCTTGAGAGCGGATTCGAGAAGGGCGCGGCGCTCAGGATCGAATGCGATCCAGCATGCGGCCAACTTCTGCATGCCTTCGCCGCCCCAACGGGTCATCTCGGCTACAGCCTGCGCCGTCGTCGCGTTGCTGAAAATGTTCTTGGACATGGTGGTCTCCTTGCCCCGGCACCCGGGGCGGGGTGGGGGGTTAGGCGGCTTCTTGCTGCTCAGCAGGCTGCTCAGCGCCCGGAACCGCGGGCGACATCGTGACGATGGTGTGCAGCACGGGCTTCCACTTCTGCCACCAGACGAGCGCGTCGTAGGCCATGCCGCTGATCTGCGCGTCGGTGAAGCCCCACCACGCTTCCAATGCGTGGAGTTGGCAGCCGATTTGCATGTGCGTGGCGGTGTAGGTGACAGGCCAGGTGTCGCACTGGAGAGCCTTGATTTCCTTGAGGTTGCCGCTGGTGCCCCAGATGCTGCGCAGTTCGCCCAGGTAGGCACCGCGCAGGTTGGCACCGCGCAGGTTGGCACCGCCCAGGTAGGCACCGCGCAGGTTGGCACCGCGCAGGTTGGCACCGCCCAGGTTGGCACCGCCCAGGTTGGCACCGTCCAGGTTGGCACCGTCCAGGTAGGCACCGTCCGCCACGGCCTGCTCCAGCGCCACGCGAGTAATCAGCCCGCTCTCAGTGCCCTCGGGCACGTCAGCCGTGAAGAGGACGGCGCCGTAAATGTTCTTGATCTGGTGCTTCAAGGCTATCTCCCAGGTTGCTCACGGGTTGTGATTGCATGGGAGGAAGATTACCTGTAGGTAACGTTATTCTCAATACCTATAGGTAATCTTTTTTGTAACACGCAAAAAAAATCCGCCTAGAGGCGGATGTTTCTGCGTGTTCATTTATGGTCGTGATGGATCTTCCCAAGGGGCGACGAAGCGAACGCGGCCATCGTCGTAAAGACCGCGCCGGTCAAGCTCGGCCACGATTCCTAGCTGGTCCCGTCGAAATTGTTGCTCAGCCTTGAGGACGAACCCAAGCACGATGCCGCCGATTGCCCCCAGTCCGACCATGACGCCAAACGTCATCGGCGCGCGTGCCAGCATCTGGAAGATTGCAGTCAAACCCAGCATGGGAAAAAGAAGGCAGATGACCCAAAGGCACGCCTTCTTCCAACGGGGTGTGTTGGCGAATGCGGGCTTTCGATAGGTATCTTGGTACACACGGGACAGCTCTTCATCCTTGAAATTTCGCCAGTTCATCGCTTCAGTTTTCCGATAAAGATCGCCCACAACACGGAACGAGACTAAGACGCCGCGGGCTAGGCGACCTTTTCGCCTCCGGGGCTTTTGACGTCCGGGATGTCTCCGTAAGCAGCAACTTGACGAGCCACCCACTGTTCAATGCCACGGCGCTGCTCAACGGAAAGTGACTCGAAAGCACGGCGGTCTACGGAATTGAAAGGCCAGGCTCCAAGCTGATCCAGGCCGTCAAACCAGTATGCGGGCAGGCCCAGTGACGCTTCGAACTCCCGGGCCATCTCTTCGCCAATCTTTTTTGACCCGCTGATTATCCGCGACACGTAGTTGGCAGGTTTGCCGACCGCGTGAGCGACAGCAGCCTGCTTCCCCCCGAATCGCTCATTCATCACGTTGCGAAATCGCTCGAGGCGCATCGCGTAAATATCATCCATCGTCATGATCCCGAGTGTTGCCTGTATGGCGCCCACGGGTAAACCACCCGAGGGTAAAGATTTAGCTTGCCAATTAACATTACCTACAGGTAAAGTTTTAGGCATGAGCACAGAACCGAATTCCTCGCCCCGAGTCCCCGTCGAGTCGCTGCTGCAGTGGCTTCGGGATACCCCAAAGGCAGAAGCCCAGGCCCGTTGTGTCGAGCGCGGCACGTCGGTGGGCTACCTGCGACAGATCGCCTACGGCTACAAGCTGGCCGGGCTGAACGGCGCCGACATCGAGCAGATAACCGATGGGAAATGTCGGCGCCAGGATCTGCGACCCGTCGACTACGCGCGGATCTGGCCAGAACTGGCTGATCCGGGCGCAGTGCAGGAGGCCGCATGACCACATCAATGCACCGTGGCGCCTTCGCGCCCGTCAGTGGCCCAGGTCATCCGGTCGCGCTCCGCGAGAAGCGCATCGAATACGGCCAGGACGGCCTGTTCACTGGGTTCCGTAAAGGTCCGGCGGGCGATCTGCTCGGCGTGCCGCAGAAATTGTTCGGTTTCGGTCAGTTTTTCCATGCCGTCATGGTGCCCAGGCTCGGGTTCAGCGGCATTCCCTTTCACTTGAGCCGCGTTGAAGCGACATGAGCGCACCTGAATTAGTCATCCTCCCCACCAGCCAGCCCGAAGGCGAAACCCTACTGCGCAGCATGTTGCGCAACATGGACAAGGCCAAACGGATGGAAGTCATGCAGGCAGCCGGCTGGAAGGACGAATCGTCCATCAGTCAAGTGCTGAACGGCGGCTCCGGTATCAAGCTGGAGCATCTTGACGCCGTGCTGAAAGTGTTCGGCCTGTCCATCGTCGAGCAGTGGTACATGGATTACCTAGCCCACGGGAACTCTATAGGCGCCAATTGCTGCCGGGCCCGGCTGAGCCAGGGCACGTGCGGGCGGCGCTGACGATGAGAGCCGCCAATCCACAAGTGAAGGGCGGCACCAACGCGCGCCTTGCCGGCTGTCTGTGCCGCAACCCCGCCTTCCAGGCCTTCTGCAGCGCCCGAAGCGCCGACGAAGCCGCCGAATTCATACGGCGCGTGTGCCATGTCGGTTCGCGCGCTGAGCTTGATCACGACCAGCAGGCCGCCAACCTCTTTCATGAGTTGGTGCGCAAGCCGTTTGCCTATAGGACGGCCGCATGAATTACTACCCGCACCACATCGGGGATTACCTGAAAGACACGGCGCACCTCACGATGATTGAGGACGGCGCTTACCGTCGGCTGATCGACCTGTACTACCTGCACGAGCAGCCTTTGCCATCGGAGAAGCGCCAGGTGTACCGCCTGGCCCGCGCATCGAGCCCAGCCGAAAAGAAGGCGATCGACACGATCCTGGACGAGTATTTCTCTCTGAGCGATGACGGCTGGATGCATCGGCGCTGCGAAGAAGAGTTGTCCCGTAGCCGTGGCAAGACCGAGGGCGGAGACACCAAGCGGGAGAACGAAAAGGAACGCCAGCGTCGCCACCGTCAACGCCGTGCCTACCTGTTCGAAGCACTGCGCGGTCACGGAATCACACCCGCCTGGGATACGGCTACGGCCGAGTTACAGGACGAACTGTCACGCGTAGAAAAACGCAACGGTCACGCACCTGTCACGCCACCTGTCACGCGTGACGCAACGGCTATCCATAAGCCAATAACCAATAACCAAGAACCAAAAGGGGGAGAGCCCCCATCATCTCCACCAGAATCGCGTGACAGGTCTGGGACCGAAACCGGCAATTACCTGCCCGATCCAACACCCTACGGCACCATGGCCAAGCTCCTGCGTGCCCAGGGGCTTACCGATGCCAACCCAGGAAATCCCACCCTGCGGGCCTGGGTCGACAAAGGCCTGAACGCCGACGAAGCACTGGCCGGCCTGCAAGCCGCTCGATCATCGAAGTCCGCGCCGAACCCCATGTCCTGGGCATACCTCGCCCGAGTGTTGGAGTCCCAGCGCAACAAGGCCGCACAGACCATCCCGGAAAAGACGGACCGCAAACCCACCACGTCCGAACGGCGCAGCGATTGGAACGACCAACTGCGCGCCGTGATCGACCAAGCCGAGAACCAGCACCCCCGAGAAATCGACATGGGAGTTATCGATGCAACTGGCACACACGACTGACGCGCTACCCCCCGTGCCTGTGGCATGGGCGGCCCGACTCATCGAACGCATGCAGGCGCTGTACGGCGCCAAGTTTGCCCAGCAGTGGGACGGCATCGCGCCTGCTCGCCTGGCCGAGGTCTGGGCTGAGGAAATCGCCGGCTACACCGCCGAGGAAATCCAGCGTGGGCTGGCTTCCTGCCGTGGCCGAACCTTCCCGCCCACGCTTCCTGAGTTCCTGGGACTGTGCCGTCCCACGCTCAACCCCGAAACCGCGTACCACGAAGCCGTCGCCGGCATGTCCGCCAGATCCCGGGGAGTGATCGGAAACTGGACGCACCCGGGCGTGTACTGGGCTGCCGCCCGCGTAGGCCTCTCTGAGCAAGCCGCTACCCGAGCCTGGGATGTTCTCAAAGCGTGCACGGGCGAATATGCAGCGCTGGCAAGAGATGCTGACGCAGCCATCGACGGAGTGAGGGAGGGTGATGCCTGGTCGAAGGCAGCGGCCAAGACCAAGCCCTAGACCTTCTCCGCGCGCTTAGCCAGCCAGAACCAATGGCTGAACTTGCCGCGCTTGGTCTTTTGCTTTTGGAAATAGATGCGGACGCGGCCGACGTGGCCGGCATCGATCTCGATGGGGTACTCGCGATCCTCGGCCGTGACGGCGGGCGGTAGCTGCTGCTGGGCCTGGCCGATGTACTGGCCGGGCACGGATGCTAGGATGTTGCTGTCTGTCATGGCGAAAAATACTGGATGGTTCCACAGTATATTGCGCCTCCATCGGGATCACGCCATCGGCGTGGCGATGAGCCTGTCGGCCGGAAAGGGCACCAGAAAGTCCCGGCTATCCTCGGCGCTGGCCGTCAGCCATTCGCCGTATGCGCCTTCGGGCAGGATCACCACCATTCTCTTTTCCTTGCCTGCCTGGTGGTAGTCGCGGAAGAGGGGATCGGCGTCCGCGTTGATGGTCAGCATGGTGTAGCTGTCCTGCCATTGGCCGGCGGCGTCGCGGTATCGGTCCCACAATCCGGCCACGCCCAGCGGCGCGCCATCGGCCCGGGTGAAGCGCGTTGCAACCGGGTTCTTCCTGGTGTTCTCGTACACCGGGCGCCAGTCGGGTTCGAAGATTGCATCGGCCGGGATGATGCAGTGCTGCGCGCGGCGCCAGGCGTTGCGGAAGGTGAAGGCGTTGGCGACGCGGTCATCGCGCGCGTTGAAGGTGGAGAGCTTTGCGGCTTTGTCCAATCCGTCGGGCCCAGTCGATGCGGATATCAGACCCCAGCGGCCGACCGTCGCCTCACGCTCCGGCACGGCTTCGTCGCCTGCGTCATGCTCTGGCGGCCTGCGCACAAAGACACCCTGGTACCGAGGCCACATGTCGTACTTTTCCAGCGCCGGCTTCTGGGGCACGCCGAATTTCTTCAGCAATAGCTCGGCGTCTTTCAGGGTTTGGTAATGGCTGCACATGGTCCCTCCCTTTAGGCAGGGCCAGTATAGGGCGGTCAGGACGCGGCGCGCAGCGGCACAACCTTGGGCCGGCCGGGCTTCAGTTTCACCGGGCCCCAGTTGTTCGGATCGCCGACCAGCTTGGCCAAGTGCCCGCCCAGCATATCGAATGCCTCGCGCCGCTGCGGCAGCATCTTCTGGCGCTGGTAGACCTTCACGAGCTGCGACTGTTCTGCGTGGTTCAGGCACTTTTCAACTACGTTCTCGGCCACGCCCAGCTCACCCATGATGGTGGCTCCAGTACGCCGAAGGTCATGCGTAGTCCACGCACCGCCGGGAAGCGACAGCTCGCCGCGCACGCTCACGCCCTGGGTCGCGCTGGTGCTTTCCTGGCGCATCGTCGCCTGGTGGCTAAATGAGCGGTAGGAGACGTGGCCGGCGCCACCCTTCCCGGGGATTAGGTAATCGCCGGGCCGCGGCTGCTCGCGTAGCACGCTGAGCCAGTACATGGCGAAGTCAGATAGCTGGATCACATGCTCGCGGTTTGATTTGTTCTTGGCCGCCGGGATCGTCCATTCCCTGGCGTCCCAGTCGATTTCGCTCTCGCGCACAGCGGCAATTTCCCCGGCGCGTGCCATTGTCGACAGCGCGATCCAGTAGGCCGCCTGGGCAGACAGCGTCATGCCCGTGGCCTCCAGCAGTTTGTCGCGCAACTGTTTGATCTCGTCGGCTTCCAGCACGCGATCGCGCACCACGTCTTTGCCTCCCACGGTCGCCTTCTTAATTAGGGCAGCGGGATTCCCCTCGATCCATTCCCTTTCCGTGGCATAGGCCAACATCTGCTTGATGTCGATTAGCACGCAGTTTGCCTGTGGGCCTTTCCCCGCCCGCACGATCGGCGCCAGCAGATCCAGAATCCGGGCCTTGGTCAATGAGGCGATTCGGTCGTTGCCGGCGGATTTCAGGACGTGCAAGCCCATGCGCGACCTGCAGGCGTAGACGCCCTTGGCATTCCTGCGCTGTGACAGCGAGTCGTTGACCCAGGTATCAAACAGGTCCTTGACCGTGGCGGGGCGTCCCTCCACCTTCGATCCCGGGTCTATCCCTTTCAGTAGCTGCTGTCGCATCTGGGCGGCTTTCAGCCGTGCCTCCTGCAGAGACACGTCGGGGTACGGTCCGAGCGATTTCTTGGCCGGCTTACCGGCGGCCGATGTGTACCGAAAGATCCAGAGCCTGGAATCGTCAGGGCGGATCCGCAGCGCCAGGCCGGCGCCATCGGCTAACAGGTATTCCTTGTCGCGCGGTTTGGCGGTGGCCACTTTCCGATCGCTCAAGACGTTTGTTGCCATGCAGGGGCTCCAGGGTACATCTCAGGGTACAAGTCGGCGGGCGCTTGGTTGGCCTGGATTGGGATGGGTTTGGACGAAAGCCGTTTTATATCATGGGCTTGAATTTTTCTGTGGAATTGGGTGGCACAGGTTGGAACGATAAAAATACTATTTTCGCGAATATGCCATGGGCTGGGGAACCGCCCAGGGCGAGAAGAGCAAG
>RCUK01001489.1_pt1 | contig 14813 bp, 14 predicted proteins | sample 2166381 | NCBI WGS metagenome assembly RCUK01 (sample SAMN09932809, study PRJNA488358) | compost metagenome | isolation source: compost soil in an enriched community | place: Germany: Experimental Botanical Garden | reverse complement strand
GTATTTCATCTTTCCCTTGCTGAGCGCCAAGAACTGTAGGTTTTACTTCAATATCTGGAATAATTCCGATGCGTTGGGTTTCTTTTTTATTAGGATAAAAAATACCACTAGATGTAAATGAGGAGTCAAAACCTTTAATAATTGTAAAATAATAATTGGCACCATCAGCACCCGATGTTTGACTGCCTATTATGGTAGTATTTGGTGCTGTCTGCAGACTCATTGCAGTTTGCTCTCCAAAACTATGAGTTTCTGAATTTACCAAAACGATAACTTTGCCTTTATAATAATCCGGGTTGATTTTACCGCAGGATTATATCTCTTTTCTCCAAATGTAACGCCCAGGAAAACTTAAATCTTGATAAAGATGTCTTGCAAATTCTTTAGGCTCTGGATTCAAATAGTCATTGATCAAAAAATTGGTATCCATTGGTCTTTTCCTATTATCGAAAATAATAGCTTGGGTGTTTTTAAGTTCCTCCATCATTCTTTTTACATCATCAGTCTCAACTTTACTCATATTAACATAACCAATGTTGTTTTCTAAAAGTTTCCATTTTGGAGTAATCTTTGGCTGAGTCCTTTTAATAGCTTTGTTCGGATAGCGGTGTATTTTTTTTACCGAAGTGATATTGTCTCGAATAAATTCAATCTCTAAATCATCTGTATTTCCTGTAAACATCACAAAACTACCATTCATTGTAGCTGCTGGCGTATTAGATCCTTGCATATATTTTAAAAGTTCTTCTAATCTTTGTGCGACAGTTATGCCATCAACCTTAGTGATAATATCACCTATTTTCAAATCGTCAATCTTTGCTAAAGAATCATTTGCTACAGCAACAATCACAGCTTTAGTGTCCACAATTCTAGTTCCAGCAGCTATATATTTCTCACCCCCTAAATACTCCATCATTTTCATATTAAATGTTGAAGCATGCGTATCATTGAGTTTTATAGATATTTCTCTCATTGCCATAACAAAATCTTTTTCGGAATCTGGAGCATAAATATGCGGAAGTATTTCCACCAAAGCTTCATCCCAGTTTTGATCCATTACATATTTATATGGGAAAAAATATTCTACATAATTCCAATATCGAAATAAAGCCAAAAGACGTACGTTTTTATCCGTCCATGGAAAATCGGGATATACTACTTCGTTAGTAAATTGAAGAGCCACTGATTCACCATCACGATTTACGTAATGATTTTTGCCCTGAAACCTATATTCGGTTATAAATTGCAGTTTTTGAGAAAGCTTTTTGGAGAAAAGCTTGTTTTTTTGAGTCCATTCCAAGTCTAGATTTTTGATAAAAAAATCAGTGTCTGAGTCTAGTGCTAGAGGCTTGCTGGCAGGCAGTTCACCAAGAGAATCAATCCATTTTTCCATCACAGTTGAAAACTCTGCCAAAGTCTGAGCTTGTTCCACTTGGGGCAAAATCTCAAAAAGTTGGTTGTCCCAATTTTTACTTCCGTCCGCAACGTTGGGATGGTAATATTTCAAGAATCCCCAAACTTTGCAGGTGGCGGCCAGTTTTTGAGTTTCGGTCAATTTATCTTTGGCAAATCCACTCTGGCATAATAGCACAAGAACGATTAGGATACTTTTTTTCATTTCGATTTAATTACTTTTTTCTATTAGAACTTTGCATGTTTGTGTGTAAAACGACATAATCATGGCTTAGCTTGTAAATATAAGTTTTTATGCACAAATCAGCAACCGCTAAAAACAACCACAAGCAAAAAAATAACTAATTGAACAGCACTCATTTTTATTGTTTAAATTCATCTCATCCAAAAAAAAGTAAAAACCTAAAACGACAAATACGATTTGTTTTTAAAAATATAACATTTTACATTAGTTTTGTTATATTTCTTTATGTAGATTTGTTGCATCAAAAATATAAATTTACACAACGAGCATCAAAGTCATTCTACTTTAGATACTTTCTGTTAGCGAGTTGCCTATTACAATAAAAAAAGCTAAATATGAAACCAGATTTATTTCAAGCACCGGATTATTATAACCTAGACGATTTATTGACCGAAGAACACAAATTAGTTCGTGATTCAGCTCGTGCCTGGGTAAAAAGAGAAGTATCTCCTATTATAGAAGAATATGCTCAAAAGGCTGAATTCCCAAAACAAATTATAAAAGGTCTGGGTGAGATTGGCGGTTTTGGACCTTACATCCCTGAAGAATATGGTGGTGCAGGTTTAGATCAAATTTCATACGGCTTAATTATGCAGGAAATCGAACGTGGAGATTCTGGAGTTCGTTCTACCTCATCAGTACAATCTTCTTTGGTAATGTATCCAATCTGGAAATACGGGAACGAAGAACAACGTATGAAATACTTACCTAAACTGGCTACAGGAGAATTCATGGGCTGTTTCGGTTTGACTGAACCAAATTACGGTTCTGATCCAGGAAGTATGATTACCAATTTCAAAGACATGGGAGATCACTATTTATTGAATGGTGCCAAAATGTGGATTTCGAATGCTCCGTTTGCCGATATCGCGGTGGTTTGGGCTAAAAACGAAGAAGGAAGAATTCACGGTCTGATCGTAGAACGCGGCATGGAAGGCTTCAGTACACCGGAAACACACAACAAATGGTCGCTTCGTGCTTCTTCAACAGGAGAGTTAATTTTTGATAATGTCAAAGTACCAAAAGAAAACTTATTGCCAAACAAATCAGGATTGGGAGCTCCATTAGGTTGCTTGGATTCTGCTCGTTATGGTATTGCCTGGGGTGCTATTGGAGCTGCAATGGATTGTTACGATACCGCATTGCGTTATGCAAAAGAGCGAATTCAATTTGACAAACCAATTGCCGGAACCCAATTACAACAAAAGAAATTAGCCGAAATGATTACCGAAATCACCAAAGCTCAATTACTGACTTGGCGTTTAGGTGTTTTAAGAAACGAAGGAAGAGCTACCTCAGCCCAAATTTCGATGGCAAAAAGAAATAATGTGGATATGGCAATTCATATTGCCCGTGAAGCCAGACAAATGTTAGGCGGAATGGGAATCACCGGAGAATATTCTATCATGCGTCACATGATGAATTTAGAATCGGTAATTACTTATGAAGGGACTCACGACATTCACTTATTAATTACAGGAATGGATATTACCGGAATTCCAGCATTTAAATAAAATAAACAACTATTAAAGTATTTATAAAATCAATAGCGAAAGCTTCTTGGAAACGAGAAGCTTTTTTACATTTACAATAAAAAATACCACCATGAATATCCAAACAATCAACAGTAGCATTCAGCCCCAAAAAGAACTGTTGTTACAACATCCCTTATACAAAAAAGTTCAGACTATAGAAGATTTACAATGCTTCTTGGAAAGTCATGTTTTTGCTGTTTGGGATTTTATGTCATTATTGAAAGCGTTGCAGGCTAAATTAACCTGTACAACTACCCCTTGGTTTGCAACCAAAAATACGGAAACAAGGTATTTGATAAATGAAATTGTCCTTGCAGAAGAAAGCGATTTAACTATTGACGGTCGCCGTCAGAGTCATTACGAAATGTATATTGAAGCTATGGAATCCTGCGGTGCCAATACGGTGGGCATTGAACATTTTCTATCAGAAGTAAACTCACTGCACAACATATTTGTAGCTATCAAAAAAAGTAATCTTCATCCAAATATCAAAGCCTTTTTAGATTTTACATTTAAAGTGATCGAAGAAGGAAAGACACATAAAATTGCCGGTGCATTTACTTTTGGAAGAGAAGATTTGATTCCAAGTATGTTTACAGAAATACTCAAAAGCTTTCAAGAAAATTTCCCGGAAACGGATTTAAGTAAACTAATATATTACTTTGAAAGACATATCGAATTAGATGCAGACGAACATGGACCGATGGCCATGCAAATGATAACTGAACTTTGCGGAACCGATGCTCAAAAATGGGCAGAAGTCGAAGAAATTTCAATTCTGGCTCTAGAGAAACGCATTGGCCTTTGGGACGCAATTGAAGAAAGCATCATGATGAAAGCAGAAATGGCTTAGTGGTTTACAAACCAAATGCGTCAAAAAATCGTAACTAGTATTTAGACAGATGTATTCCCAATTTCAAAATAATGAAAACACAAATCCAAATACTAGTTGCTTTTATAGTTGGCCTTTTCGCTTCGGCCTGCAGCAGTGAAAATCCGCTTACAGAAACTCCCGCTACACCCATTATTACCGGCCCTTTACCTAATCCCGAACCACAGACACCATCACAAATCAAAGAGATTCATTATCTGGCACTTGGCGACAGTTACACCATCGGACAAAATGTTTGTGAAACATGCCGGTTTCCGGAGCAATTAAAAAGAGATTTGGAAAGCTTTGATAAAAATATTCGTATCTCATTAAAAATTATCGCACAAACAGGATGGACAACTACCAATCTGATTTCAGCTATAAACAATCAAAATCCTACTTCAAATTACGACTTGGTTACTTTGTTGATTGGCGTGAACAACCAATACCAATACAAGCCTTTTTCTCTTTACGAAAAAGAATTTCCTGAATTAGTCTGGAAAGCCATTGCTTTGGCAAAAGAGGATAAATCGAACCTCATTGTCGTTTCAATACCTGACTACGCTAACACACCATTTGGGCAACTAAGCGAAAACCCATCCAAGATTTCTCTTGAGATTGATCAATATAATGCTTACGCAAAAAAATACTGTGAAGACAATATGATACAATTCATTAACATAACCGATATAACCCGTCAAGGCCTTAACAACACCAATCTAGTTGCCCAAGACGGCTTGCATCCATCAGCATATGCCTATTCTTTATTTGTAAAACGAATTTTGTCCACAGCTACAGCAGTAATCCACAACTAAAAACAAACTCTGTCTGTTTCCTTTTTAGTTAACGGCAAGTAATTCTAATTCTAAGCCTTCTAAATTTTCGGTAATTGGAATTTGACAACCCAATCGGATATTGGGTCTTAAAGCCTTAGTTTCCAAAAGTAACATTTGTTCTCTCTCACCCATATTATTTAACGGCACATCGTTAAGAATCTGGCACTGGCAGGACGTACACATCGCTCTACCTCCACAATGACCGACCGTACCAGCGGGAGCCAATTCATAGGAGCGAATCAATTCCATAATACTCAAATTCATATCTGTTGGCGCTTGTACCTGATGGGTGACACCTTCCCTATTCGTAATTTTAATTAAAATATCTTCTTGCATAATTAATCTGCTTGGTTTAATCTTTTCAAAGTCTTTAAAAACCACAAAAAAAAGCATTCCAATTCTGTGGTTCATTCGTGTAAAGTTCTTTTAAGCAGCGCACTTATCGCATGATAATTGTCAGCAAATCGAAAAATTATTTTCAAAAAAGAGTATTACGAAAAGCGTAAAATAAAAAAGCGAGAAAAATTTTTCTCGCTTTTTTTAATTTTCTGGAGCCAACTCCAATTCCAAACCTTCTAAATCTTCAGTGATTGGAATCTGACAGCCTAGTCGACTGTTTGGCTTTACATAAAAGGCTTCTGAAAGCATGGCTTCCTCATCATCGCCCATTTCTGGTAACGGTACATCGTTAAGGACGTAACATTGACAAGATGCACACATGGCCATTCCCCCACAGGTCCCTTCAACAGGGAGCTCGTAGGCTTTACACAACTCCATAATGTTCATAGCCATATCGGTAGGAGCTTGTAATTCATGAACAACTCCTTCTCGATCTTTAATTTTAATTAATACATCCATTGTAAATAACTTGGAATTAGTTTGTTTTCATTTAGAGCTTAACATAAAGGATAACTTCTTGGTAAATTACTTTTATGATAACTCTTTTTACATTTTAATCTTGGGCTAAACTAAAAGCATACTCTTTTGATCTCCCATTTTCTTTAATTTTCAAACCGACAATATCGTCTTGATAAACCAGCATCGTAACTCTTGATGATACAGAATAAACACTGTTTACCAATTGAAAAATGAACACCCCTTCAAAAGTGATATTCGTTATTCCTTTTTGGTCCGTTTTCGTTTTAACTTTTTGAGGATATGAAAATTCCGCAGAATTTAAACCTCCTACATCCTGTAACTTCGCTTTTCCGTCCGTAAAATCACTTAAGAATTCATAATTGGTAATTTTAATCTTACCATCAGTATTCGCGTTAATGAGAATTTTAGATCCGTAATTAGCCTGTGACCATTCATCATTTACACCAACATAAGCTTTAGAAACATATAAATCCTGAAGCACTTGCTGACTATAACCTAAGGAGCAGAAAAATAATAAAATAAATAATTTGTAGTGTTTCATCATGGTTTTGGGGTTTTAGTTATTTACAAAAATAACTTAATTATCCAATAAACATTCATCAAAAACATCAATTATTTAAACATTTTTTTACTAAACCATTAATTAAATCCTATTTTTTTAACAATTCGTAAAAATAGAATTGTTAATTTTTTAATGCTAATGAAAGAAATATCTCCCATTAGCATTTTTCTTAATTCAATAATCAATTGATAATTACCACTTTATAATTTTTTAACTACAAAACTGTTTTAGTTCTCGCTTCCTACTTTTTTATTGGCAGGAAACGGCTAAAAAATAACAAAAACCGATAATTATTATAGAATATTCACAACGGTTTCTATCTGTGGCGCAAATTTCTTGATAGTAGTCTCTACTCCAGCCCTTAACGTCATCTGATTTACGCTACAACTGGTGCAGGCACCCTCCAGACGCACTTTTACATGTTTGTCGTCCTCGATGGAAATAAGAGTAATGTCACCACCGTCTGAATTCAGAAAAGGTCTGATTTCGTCGAGTGCTTTTAAAACGCTTCTTGTTAATTCTTCTGTTGTCATTTTCTTTATTTAAAGATTGAAAGATTAGAAAATTGAAAGACTAAAATCACCTCAAAAATTCTATTCCTATTTTTTTACCGCCGAACATCCAGCCATCGTAGTTATTTTAATGGCTTCGGTAGCAGGTAAACTTTCATTTCTGTTTACTGTCTCTTGGACTACATTTCTGGTAATCTCTTCGAAAACCGATTCTATTACAGAACCTGTTTGCATTGCTGCCGGACGACCGTAATCCCCTGCTTCACGAATAGACTGCACAATTGGCACTTCACCAAGGAAAGGAACTCCTAAATCTTCTGCAAGATTTCTGGCGCCCTCTTTTCCGAAAATGTAATATTTGTTTTCAGGTAATTCTTCAGGTGTGAAATAAGCCATGTTTTCTATAATTCCCAAAACAGGAACATTTATGGCATCAGACAAGAACATCGAAACACCTTTTTTAGCATCTGCCAAAGCTACTGCTTGTGGTGTGCTCACGACAACCGCTCCTGTAATAGGTAATGATTGCATGATCGAAAGATGAATATCACCTGTTCCCGGTGGCAGGTCGATTAACATGAAATCCAATTCTCCCCAATCTGCATCAAAAATCATTTGATTTAATGCTTTTCCAGCCATAGGACCACGCCAGATTACCGCTTGGCTAGGCGAAGTAAAAAATCCTATAGACAAGATTTTGACTTCATAGCTTTCAATAGGTTTCATTTTTGATTTACCGTTAACCTCTATTGAAATTGGTTTTTCGGACTCTACATCAAACATGATAGGCATTGACGGCCCGTAAACATCTGCATCAAGAACTCCTACTGAAAAACCCATTTTAGCAAGTGATACTGCTAAATTTGCTGTTACCGTAGATTTTCCAACTCCTCCTTTTCCGGAAGCTATTGCTATGATATTTTTAATTCCAGGTATTGCCTTCCCTTTAATCTCGTTTTTCTCCGGTGCTTCGACCTTAATATTAACTTTGATTTTTGCTTCAGGAGAAACCAAATCATGTATCGTTTTTTTGATATCGTCCTCTGCACGTTTTTTGATATGCATCGCAGGTGTGTGCAACACTAAATCTACTACTACCTCATCTCCAAAAGTAACTACGTTTGCTATCGCTCCGCTCTCTACCATGTTTTTTCCTTCTCCAGCTATAGTAATTGTTTCTAAAGCTTTAAGAATTTCTTTTCTATCTAATTTCATTTATTGTCTGTGCTTTTTTGTTTGTAGCTTTTGATAAAAACTATATTTATTTAAACTAATTTTAGATTACAAAGATAACGGATTAAGTTCTTATTTTAAAGGATTTATATCGGATTTATTGATAGCGAAATTGATCATGATTATTCGATATTCTCCCGGGAATTACAAAGCAATTTGGCTATTTAAATCCTTCAACCTAAAAAACACAGCGGCTTATTGATCATTGATTTTGGGTTCCCAGAAATGTTTTTCAAAATCCACTATTTGGTTATCAATCACCTCTATCCCTTCGTTTTCCAATAATTGTTGCATCAAATTAGTTCCGTCAAAATGAAGTTTTCCTGTAAGCAGTCCTTTTCTGTTCACGACACGATGCGCAGGCACATCGTCTAAATTATGTGAAGCATTCATCGCCCAGCCCACCATTCTTGCAGACCGCGCAGTCCCTAACGCTTTTGCAATAGCACCGTACGAGGTGACTTTTCCGTAAGGGATTTGTCTGGCAATGGCATAAACTCTTTCAAAAAAATTGTCATTTGACATACGTCCGGATACAATTAAAACAGTTATTTCTTTATTTCTTGAACTTAAATGAGGTTTTGACTACGAGAGAATCTAGCCAAAATAATATTTTATAATATTAAAAAGGGTGAATAGCGAAACCAATCCGGTTATCGTCCCAATGATAGTATTCATGTTCGCTACAATATAATCGGTTTTACCCTCAATCCTTTTAAAGAAAATAATATAAAAATAAAAAACCAAAAATGAGCCCGATACCACACCGCTGACAAAGACCAGAACAGACATCAGATCAAAGGAAAACAACTTATAGGACGCCAGTGTGATACTTACAAAGACATAATATGGAATGGGGAAAAAATTAAGTGCAGAGAGTAACATCCCCAAGAAAAAACGGGTACTCTTACTTCTCTTTTTAATTTTTCCTTTTTTGATTTTTGGTTTTTTGGCAATCCACAAAAAGTAGATGGTCAAGGCAGTAAATATACCGAATCCAACTTCTCTCAATAACACCACCACTTCAGGACTCGCGTCTATAAACTGAGCAAATAAGATTGCCAGGGAAGCTTGACAAAAAATAACCGTCACCGCCCCCAGAACAAACCAAAGAGCGCTTTTTTTACCTTCTTTCAGGTTAACTTTAGCTGCTGTCATATTGATTAATCCCGGAGGAATAATCCCTATACAAGCGGTAAAAAAACCTAAAAGCAAGTTTATGGCTAAATTCATAGAAGCGCTTAATGTTCGTATTCAGGGCTTAATTTGTAGTTTAACTCCGTACAACCGGAAGCTAAATACTACAAACTGGACACTAAACACTATTTTATTTTGAATCGAATATACGTAATTGCTTTGTTAATTTCCAAATATTGTTTTTCATAAAATGTCTGAAAAGCAGTTACTTCCTCTGGACTTCCTTCGTTTACATACACATTGTGGTTTGCATACAAAACTTCGTGTCCTTCACCATGCAATAGTCCCAGCGTATATCCATGCATAAATTCGCTGTCGGTTTTTAAGTTCACAACACCGTCTTTTTTAAGTATTTTTTTATACAATTTCAGAAATTCAGAATTGGTCATTCTGTGTTTGGTACGTTTGTATTTTATCTGAGGATCCGGAAAAGTAATCCAGATTTCATCCACTTCGTTTTCGGCAAAAATGTGATTGATTAATTCGATTTGCGTTCTGACAAAAGCTACATTGTGCAATCCGGTTTCAACAGCAGTTTTAGCACCACGCCAGAAACGCGCTCCTTTGATGTCGATTCCTACGAAGTTTTTATTAGGATATCTTTCGGCCAGACCAACAGAATATTCTCCTTTACCACAACCTAATTCCAATACCAATGGATTTTCATTTTTGAAGAATTCCGAATTCCATTTTCCTTTTAAAGGAAACAAATCTCCCACTACCTCTTCTCTTGTTGGTTGAAAAACGTTATTGAATGTTTCGTTTTCCTTGAACCTTTTTAATTTATTTTTACTTCCCACTTTTTCAGAATATTTCGGCAAAATTAATGAAATATATAAGACTGAAAGATGTACTGGCAAAAAAAGAAAAATTAAAGACGTGTAAATCCAATAATACTGCAACAATTAACTGGAATGGTATAACTTTCTTTTTTCAAAATTTCTCTACCTTTATATTAAATAATTAAGACTATGAGAAACATTTTTCCGTATATAGCTATTATAGGATTGAGTTTTTCCCTTTTCGCTTTTCACTCCAATCCATATAAAAATCAAGCTGTTAAAGTAATTGCTACTGCTGAATTTCAACAGAAATCCCGAATTCCCATTAGCAGCACCATTATTGCCAATTTTTTTAAGAACTATCCTGATTTAAAAGAATACCAATCGGATGTTACAACCCTTTACAAAAAGCGAAAATACAATGCCATTTGGCATGATGACCAAGGAATCATTGAGTTCGCCTATTTGTTACATCCCAAAGTCAATCTACTTGAAGAAGAAGGTCTGGATGCCAGCTTCGCTTATAAAGATTTAATTGACGGAATTTTCAATGACAAACCGGCCAATAGCCTGTCTCCATCCGACACTGAAATCATGTTATCCAGCATGTATGTCTTTTATGTCCATAAAGTGTACATAGGAATTGGCTCCCAAAAAATAAAAGAAGTCGGATGGTTTATACCGACAAAAGAAATTTCCTATGGAGACTTATTGGATTCTTTATTGGCCAATCCTGAATTATTAGATAAAAACGAAGCAGAAATGTTTTCGCAATATTACAGCCTGCGTACCATTTTAAAAAAATACCGCCAAATCGAAAAAAACGGTGGTTGGGATCCGATAACAGCAGATCCTTCAGGAAAAGAAATAAAACTTTTCGACAGTACCATAACAATTGGCCAAATCAGAAAACGTCTCTATATGGAGGGAGATTTAAAACATGACTCGAAAAGCAATTACTATGATGAGGAATTGATGGCCGGCATAATAAATTACAAAAAAAGGCATGGCCAAAAATTGCATTACATTATTAAACCCGAAAATATAGACCAAATGAACGAGCCTATTGGGGAGAGCATCAAAACCATTGTCTTAAACATGGAGCGCTGTCGATGGATTCCTCCTGAGTTAGCCAAAGCCAAAGAATATGTAATTATTAACATTCCCTCCTTTAAATTACTGTTTAAAAGAAACGGCAAAACCGTACTGGAGTCGAATGTATTCGTGGGTAAAATTATGTATGAAACGGTCATTTTTAGCGCCGATATGACCCATATTGTTTTTAGCCCCTATTGGAATATCCCCAACAGCATCGTCGAAAATGAATTAGAGTCAGAAATAGTCCGGGATCCGGATTATTTGGCGAAACACAATATGGAAAAATACAAAGGAGGAGTCAGACAAAAACCGGGACCAGAGAATTCTTTAGGGCTTGTCAAATTCATGTTCCCTAATTCTAATGACATCTATCTGCACGATACACCTGCTAAAAGCTTGTTTGATTTACAATCCAGGGCATTTAGTCACGGTTGCATCAATGTTCGTAAAGCCAAGGAATTAGCCGTATTGATTTTAAAAGACGATCCGAATTGGCCGATTGAACGTATAGAAAAAGCCATGAAGGGGGAAAAAGAAACCACTTATTATCTTAAAAACAAAATCCCTGTGCACATTGGTTATTTCACAACCTGGGTAAACGATTCAGGAGAAATTAGCTTCTTTCCGGATATTTATGAAAGAGATCAGCGTCTGGCCGGATTACTGTTTTCTGACTCCGAATAAATTCTATTTAAACTTGTTGGGTGTGATTCAAAAAACATTCTTTTTACCACATAGAAACATAGAAATAAAACTTCTAATTAAAGAAATAATAGAAATCAAAACTATTTTTCGCATAGTTTAACTATGTGAAAAGTAAAACATCTACCAAACTCTATTAAATACTAAAATTTCTATGCCTCTATGTGGTAAAAAATCAATTACACCCAACGGGTTATTTAACTTTTAACTTTTCAATTAAAGCGTCTTCAATAGGCGCTTTAATTTTTACCACTTCGTTTGTATTGTCATTAGGAACCGTCATCGACAAAACATAGTGTTTTATTTTCCATTCCTTCCCTATTTTTACCAATACACCGGAACCTCTGCAAATTTTCATTTGGGTATTCAGCAATTCATCGAACCAGGCTAATTTTCCTGTTTTATCAAAATAGATATGACGTTCCAAGGCGGTAAAATCCCAAGCCTTTCCTTTATCGAAATAGGGTTTGGCGAAAGTTTTAAAATCCTTTTTATTCCAATTTTCGGTGGCATCCGTACCAATGAAAATGGCGTCTTCTGTCAAGAAACTAAAATAGACATCAAACTTTGCCTCTGCTGCAGCTTTGTGCCAGGCGTTTAGCGTATTGTTAATTTGTTCTTTTTCATTTAAATCCTGAGACCCAGAAGTCCCAAAACTTGACAAAAACACTAAACCAAACACCGCAAACAGTATTTTACTTTTTTTTCTGCTTATCATAACTGCCCATTTTTATTTTCGTTTTACCATCTTTACCATCGACAACCATTAAGTTCAAAACAACCCCTTTGTATCTGAGTTCATCTCTTTTGGCCTTATCCTTAATTTGATAATCATTTTTAGGATCTCTAAGCGGAATTTTCATTCCTAAATTTGTCCCCCTTTTAAAGGAATAGATTCCCATCACATCAAAATTCAGCACATTTGAACTCACCTTAAAATAATCAACATCCACCTTATGTCCGGAAATACCAATCCTACCTGATAAATCATTAAAAACGATATGTTTTACATCCCGATTAGGAAAAGCAAATTTCCCCACTTTCACTATGGGTTCAAAATTAATCAGTGACCCATTTTTTATGTCATATTTTAAATCCCCATTCACTGAATCATCAACCAAGTCTCCGTTTTGATTCATTTTTCCACTCATAGACACGGTGGCGGAAAGATTTCCTCTGATATTGCTTGGTTCAAATGATTTTATCCCAAAATTCTTGAAAGAAGTTAAAAATCTTGGTATATCAACAGAAGTTATTTTAGCGTTGGAACTAAAACTTTGCCATCCATTTTGAGGAATTAGTTTTGCATTAAAAGATATTGTACCTCCCGAGCTTTCAATATAGCCATCTTTAATAAAAAGCTGGCCGTTGTTTAACAATATAACAAACCTAGAATTTGTAGCCGTCAAATGAACGTACTGCAATTTATCTAGTTTCAAATTCACTACCACTTGTGCTTTATTAAGTATCGAAAGCGGACTAGCTGAATTTGATTTCTTTTTTACCACCGTTTTATCTCGATAGGCCAATGCCCCCAACATTTTTTTCATATCAAAAAAAGGACTTTTGACATTTATTACCGCGACCATTTTTTCTGGGGCATCATAATATAAGTTGAGGAAATTATCAATCCTTCCGTCGAGATAGACAATGTTTTTATCCCTTTGGTATTTAATATCTCTGATAAATAAAGCCTCTTCTGTAAAGTCCAGTCTAATATTTGTTTTAGCTGTGATATTTTTAGGCTTATATACATAATGGGCCTGCCTAATATCAACTGCTCCGGTAAAATGTGGCTTTTTCATTTTTAAATCAACGATATCCACCTCAAATTTCAGGTTTACTTTGGCTTTACCCTCGTCAAAACTAATAAAATCCTCCCCTATGATTTCTTTCATTTTAACAACATCAAAATCTGATTGTAAACTTCCTGATGCAACCGGCTTCTCTAGATTATTAATCGTTGCCATGGGCACTATAATCGGAATCTCTTTGTATGAACCTGTCAAACCGGTAATTATTATTGCAGAATTAGCATCATTACAACCCAAACCCTTTTTATAATTATTGGTAAACTTCCCAACAAAATTACAAGTCGTAATCAAGCCGTCAGGAATTGTAAGCTCGTTGTCTTTTATAAAGGCTTCGACCACAATTTCGGGATCACCGGCAACATTCATGTCCCCAACAATGGTACAGCCCACCTTAATAGGTTGCTTCAAATCAAAACTTTTTAGTTTCGACGTAATGTTATTGGACAACAAATTATAGGCGTTACTCCATAAGATTTCTGTTTTAATATCAATATCAAAAACTGACTTGGCTTTATCTAAACTGAAATTAGCTTTAATATCAAAAAGATCATCCCCTATTTTCAAGTCTTTAGTATCTACTTTAATCTTATTTTCTGCTTTTGAAAACGACACCGCCAACACACCTTCCAGATTTTTACTTTTAATAAAACTTCCTTTCAGCGCATTGAAAGCCATACTTTTGGCCAATGTTTTTATATGCAAATCGGTCTTCCAGCCTCCATCCTTAAAATCAACTTTACTTTCGAGGGAAGCCACATCAAAATGAAACAATTTATGCTTTTGCTGATTTTCGGAAATAAAAACAACATTATTTAAATCAATTTGATCAAGAGATTTTGTCTGATCGCTTTTTGCTTTAGGTTTTTTGGGTTTGGGTTTTAATATATTGGAATTCGAAACCCCATTTTTATCTTTAAAAAGATCAATCTTGGCATCATTAATAACCACTTTACTGATCTCGACTTCATTCTTTATCAAGCTGAAAACATTCAGGCGCACTTCAATTTCTTCCGCTTTCAAAAGTGCACGTTTATGAACAGGAAACAAACTGTCTTTTAGTTCCACTTTGTTTAAAACAACCGTGAAGTTTGGAAAACCAATTAAAAACTTATAACCAATATCCCCGATACTTACG
>RCUK01001487.1_pt1 | contig 14816 bp, 11 predicted proteins | sample 2166381 | NCBI WGS metagenome assembly RCUK01 (sample SAMN09932809, study PRJNA488358) | compost metagenome | isolation source: compost soil in an enriched community | place: Germany: Experimental Botanical Garden | reverse complement strand
CGCTGACGCTGGTGCACAAGGGCAACATCATGAAGTTCACGGAAGGCGGCTTCCGCGACTGGGGCTACGAGCTGCTGCAGAAGGAATTCGGCGCGCAACTGATCGACGGCGGCCCGTGGTGCAAGTTCAAGAATCCCAGGACGGGCCGCGAGATCATCGTCAAGGACGTGATTGCCGACGCCTTCCTGCAACAGATCCTGCTGCGTCCGGCCGAATACGACGTGATCGCCACGTTGAACCTGAACGGCGACTACATCTCGGACGCGCTGGCGGCGCAAGTGGGCGGCATCGGCATCGCGCCGGGGGCCAACCTGTCGGACTCCGTCGCCATGTTCGAAGCCACCCACGGCACGGCGCCCAAGTACGCGGGCAAGGACTACGTGAACCCCGGTTCCGAGATCCTGTCGGCCGAAATGATGCTGCGCCACATGGGCTGGACCGAAGCCGCCGACCTGATCATTTCCAGCATGGAAAAGTCCATCCTGTCCAAGAAGGTCACGTATGACTTCGCCCGCCTGCTGGAAGGCGCGACTCAGGTGTCGTGCTCGGGCTTTGGCCAGGTCATGATCGAAAACATGTAAATCCGCGGACCCTTCCGCGATGTTCCGCTGAACCCGTCCGCCGTCATGGCGGGCGGGTTTTGTCTACCTATTCCGCATGAAGCGCGTTGCGCGTGCGCTGTTCTTTTCAGGCTGATCGCTGTGCCCCGAATGTATGTTTCTTTAGCCACGTGGCTTGTGCTATTGGTACCCGCGTTGGCCTTGACCAGCGCGGTTGGCGGACCCGCCATTCTTTATCTAAGCGCCTTGATCGCGCTGGCCGCGCTGGCGGTCAACGCAGTCAAGCGGTACGAGCCGATGGATTTCGGCGCCTTGTGGCCGATGTCCTTGGCGCTGCTGCTGCCGCTGGCCTGTCTATTCATCACGTCCGCGGTGCGAGGCGTATGGAGTAATTCCGAACTTGAAAAGCTGCTGCGCTTCGCGTTGGCGCTGCCGGTGCTGTGGCTATTGCTGCGCGCGCCGCAGCGATGGCTCAAGCTGGTGCAGTGGAGCATCCTGGCGGGCGCCGTTGGCGGGTCGCTGCTGCTGATCTTCGTCATGGAAACCGAGAGCCGTGGCGCGATGATCGATATCGGCGGGCGCTATAACGCCGTGGGGTTCGCGAACTTGACGCTGTTGTTCGGCGGCATGACGCTCTTGTCCCTGGGCTTTGGTCCTTCCACGCGCTGGCCGCGCGCCGAAGTGGCGGTGAAGCTGTTGGCGGTGGTGCTGTCCGTCATCGCCACCTGGTTGTCCGAGACGCGCAGCAGTTGGATGCTGCTGCCCATCCTGGGGCTGGTGTTCCTGCTGGGCTTGCGAAATTGGCAGCGTCGGCACAAGGTGTATTGCGCCTTGGCGGTCTGTGTGGCGCTGGTTGCCAGCGCCGCCGCCATCTGGACGTTCAGCAGCCGCATGCATGAGATCTCGAAAGACGTCCAACGATTTACAACGTCGTCCAACCGCGATACGTCCTTCGGCATCCGCTTGCAACTGTGGCATGCCTCGTTCCTGATGTTCGAAAAGAGTCCGATCGTGGGCGTGGGCCCCAGCAAGTTCCGCGAAGAGCTGCGGACGCTTCAAACCCAGGGCGTTGTTACCCAAGAAGTTGTCGACGGCTACGGAGAACCTCACAATGACCTGTTGGCTGCGTTGGCGGGATACGGCCTGCTGGGCCTGATCACGATTCTTATCCTGTACCTGGTGCCGGCGGCGGTATTCTTCCGGCGCCTGGCCAGCGATGACCGGGTGATTCGCGTCGGCGCGCAGTTGGGGCTACTTTTCTGCCTGGGTTATTGCGCTTTCAGCCTGACCGAGATGATGTTCCGCAACATGCGCAGCGTGCCCAACTATTCGCTGGTTGTCGTGGCGTTGATTGCGTTGACGACGCCGCGTGCTGCTCAGGCGGCCCAGAGCGCATTGCGACGCTGACGGCAAGCGAAGAAATCTTCGCAATGCAAGCACTACCGAACGCAAGGCCCACCGGCCTTGCGTTTTTCTTATGGGCCTTGCGTTAGATCAAGCGCCCCATGCCTTCCTAGTGAAAACCCTGCTGCGTCACCGTATCCTGACGGATCGCAATACATAAACCGTCACATTCTGCCGTCAAAGGTTTCATATGGCAGATTGGAAAATAACGAGGAGAGGCTGTGAAAAATTCCAGTCTGCGCAGGGAGCTGTTGTGGTTCGTATTCGCCATCGGCGCAGTGGTGCTGATGCTGGGGGCCTGGGATGCCTGGCAGCGCCGCGCGGAGATGGTGGCCGAGCGCAAGACCGAATTGCGGCACGTGTTGGACCTGTCGGCCGGCATTCTGCGCAATGGCAAGCAAAGCGTCAGCGAGGGCATGCCGCTGGCGCAGGCCAAGCAGAATGTGGCGCGGCGCCTGGCGCAATTGCGCTACGGCGACGACGGCTACGTGGGCGTGTTCGGCGATGACTACGCGCTGCTGGTTCACCCGGACGCCAAGCTGGTGGGCACGAACGTGCGCGCCATCAAGGATGTGGACGGCTTGCCGATCTTCGAAAACCTCTATGCCGAAGGCAAGGCGGGCGGCGGCTATGTGGAGTACCGCTTTCCGCGGCCGGGCGCCGATGAGGCCTTGCCGAAGATCAGCTACGCCGCCTATGACGCGGATTGGGGGTGGCTGATCTTTACCGGGCTCTATGTGGATGATGTCGACGCCGCGTTCACCGGCACCTTGTGGCGCCAGGGGGGCGTGACGCTGGGCTTGCTGGCGTTGCTGCTGATCGGGGCGTTGCGCTTCTTCCGCACGCATGTGATCGGCCCCTTGGACGAGGCCGTGGCGCTGTGCGAGCGCGTGGCCAATGGCGACTTGTCGGGCAGCGTGTCGCACCACCATCGCGGTGAAATCGGCCGCCTGTTCGAAGGCATGGGGCGCATGCAGGACCGCCTGCAAGCCGCCTTGCGCACGATCGTGCAGTCCACGGGATCCATCGCGGCGGCCTCGCGCCAGATCGCAGCCGGCAGCATGGACCTGTCCGACCGCACCGAGAAGCAGGCCGCGGCGCTTGAGCAAACCGCCGCCAGCGTGGAAGAGATTACGGCTACCGCCAAGCAAAGCGCGGAACACGTGCGTGAAGTCAGTTCCCTGGCCGGCCAGGCGGCGCAACTGGCGCGTCAGGGCAGCGAAGAGACGCAGCACGCCATCGACGCCATGCGCGAGATCTCACACAGTTCGCAACGCATCGGCGAGATCATCAGCGTGATCGACGGCATTGCCTTTCAAACCAACATCCTGGCCCTGAACGCCGCGGTCGAGGCGGCGAGGGCGGGCGAGCAGGGGCGCGGCTTTGCGGTGGTGGCGGGCGAAGTTCGGGCATTGGCACAGCGTTCCGCCACGGCCGCCAAAGAGATCAAGGGCTTGATCGAGACCTCGTCGGATTCCGTTGCGCGCGGCAGCGAACGGGTGGGCCAGGCCAGCGCCACCATGGGCAGCGTGCTGGAATCGGCCGCCACCAGCGCGCCGTTGATGGGTGAGATAGCAACCGCGTCGGCCGAGCAAAGCGTGGGTATCGAGCAGATCAACCAGGCCGTCACGCACCTGGACAGCGTGACGCAGCAAAACGCCGCGCTGGTCGAGGAGTTCGCGGCGTCGGCGGCCACCCTGCATGAACAGGCCGACGGCCTGGCGCGCGCGGTGTCGATATTCAAGCTGTCTGCAGCCGGCGAGGCAAGTCTTGCAGGGCGCTCATCGCGCGTTGCAGTCGTGGGGTGAGGTCGCGGCTGGCGGGCATCATGGGCATGCGCAGTTCGTCGGCGATCAGCCCCTGCATGGCAAGCGCGCGCTTGATCGGCGCGGGATTCGGTTCGGCGAACAGTAGCCGGATCAGCGCGCGCAGCGGCTCGAAAAGCTCGCGCGCGGCTTGCGCCTGGCCCGCATGCGCCAGACGCATGATTTCCACATAGCGCTCGGGAAACAAGTGCGCGGCGGCCGGGATGGCGCCGTGCCCGCCCGCCAGCCAATGGTCCAGCAAGGACAGGTCGTCGCCGCACAGCGCATCCAGTTTGCCGCGTGCGTTCAGGGCGGCGAGCACCGCGGGGTTGCATTCCTTGACGGCGGAAAAGTTGGGCAGCAAGGCCAGCGCTTCCATGGTCTCGACCGTCATGGTCACGCCCGTGCGCTTGGGGATGTTGTACAGGATGATGGGGCGTTCGGTGGCCCACGCGATCTGCCGGTAATGCCACAGGATGCCGGCTTGCGAGGGGCCCAGATAATAAGGCGGCGGCACCAGATAGCCCGCCGGGCAATGCTTGTCCAGGCGCCGGATGGCGGTGGCCACGCCGCGCGTATCCACCCCGCCCGCGCCGAATATCAGCGGCAGCGCATGCGGGTCGCTGGCGATGGCCTGGGCCATGTCGATCTTCTCGGACAGGCTGAGCAGATTGCCTTCGCCGGTGGACCCGAACAGCACCAGGCCGGCGATGCCCGCGTTGCGGTAGTAGCGGGCCAGCGCCTGCGCGGCGTCCATGTCCACATAGCCACCGCGCAGCGGCGTGACCATCGGCAGCCAGATGCCTTCAAAACGCGGAGTCAGTGGTGTGAGAGTCAGCGGTGTGTCCATGGCCTAGCGCCCCGTGATGGCGGTGGCCGCGCGCACCGGTCCGAATTCTGCCTGAGGCAGCCCGCGCATGACGGCATGCATCATGTCATCCAGTTCGTCTCTGGCGCATTGCAGTTGCAGCGTGCTTTGCGCGTGCGCATGGTCCACCGACAGCAGGTAGATGCCGATCCGCTCACCCAGCGCCTGATGCAGCGCGAGGCGTACCTTCAAGGCATCCAGCGTATCGATCCTGACCGTCAGCGCAACCTGCTGGCTATGCGCCAGCGGCAAGCTTGGGGTGAGATCGCGCGAAGCAGGGCGGCAAGAGTGCAGTCGGGGAATCATGGTGTGGGCGGAGCGGAGGCGCCGCTTGCGGCGATCCGCGTTTCCTGTTGGTTGATGACGATTCCACTATAGGAATCGCGCCGTAAATCCTGCCGATAAAGGCAGGCGCGGCGCGTAAAAATCGCGTCAACGCCCCGGGCGTTCAGAAGGTCTTGGTCAAGGACAGCAAGCCGGTGGCTCTGCCCATGTCGCGGCCGCGCGTGTTGGTGTAGACGGCACGGTCCGCGTTGGTGTCCAGGTAGGCCAGCGACACGGACAGGCCCTGTCCGAAGTCCTTGGTCAGCCCGAGCTTCCAGTCGGTGTAGGACCCGTTGTCCACGTTCTTCACGAGCTGGCGCCCGACATGGGCGTTGAGCGTCAGCCCCCACACCCCGGTATCGACGTTGGCGGCCACATCGAAGTACTGGCTGTACTTGCTGTCGGCGAAGCCGAACAGGTTGGTCAGGGCGATGGAGTACTTGAACATCAACGGGCCGTAGCCGATGCCCGCGTACAGCTCAGTGGTATCGGGGCTGGTGTAGCCCGAGGGAAAGTCGCCCGGGTAGTAGTACTGCAAGATGCCCAGGTCCACCGGCACGCCTTCCGCCAGATTGCCCTTGTAGCCGCCGTAGAAGTCCATTTCCACGGGCGCGGACACGTCGGGGTTGCTGTCGCCCAGCCAACTGATGCTGGAGTTCCAATTGCCCAGATAGAAGCCGCTGGCGTGGGCCAGGTCAAAGCCGCCTTGGATGGCGGGCTTGTTGTTCGTCTGCATCAGGCCGCGATAGCGGTATTGGCTTGCCAGGGTAAGGTTGGCCGACAGCGTGAAGTCGCTGGCGGCGGGCGCGGCAGCGGGGGCGGGCATGTCGCTGGCCTGCGCGGTGGCTGCCAGGCTCAGCAGCGCAAGCGCGGCGACGGAATTGCGGAACATGGGGTACTCCTAGTGTTGAATGGGATCGCAACAATAGGAGGATCGGCATAAACCGCGAGACAAGACTCGCGCTGCCCGCGTAAAGGCGGGATAAAAGCCGAAGAAAAACAGAGTAATGTCGCGCGATCAGCCTGCGAAGCGGTAGCCCACGCCGATCTCGGTCATCAGGAAGACGGGTTGCGCGGGGTCGGCTTCCAGTTTCTGGCGCAGGTGCCCCATGTAGATACGCAGGTAGTGGTTGCTTTCGATGTGCGAGGGGCCCCAGACCTCGCGCAGCAACTCGCGGTGCGTCATGACTTTGCCCCGGTGTGCCAGCAGCGCGGCCAGCAGGCGGTATTCCATGGCGGTCAGGTGCACATGCTGGCCGGCGCGCTCGACGACGCGCTTGGCGAAGTCGATGCGGACGTCGCCGAACGTGATCTCGGCCGCGTTGCCGGCGCCCGCCCGCGCATGGCGGCGCAACAGCACGCGCAGCCGAGCCAGCAGTTCGCTGACGCCGAAGGGCTTGGTCAGGTAGTCGTCGGCGCCCGCGTCCAGCGCGGCCACCTTGTCAGGCTCGGCGCTGCGGGCGGACAAGACCAGCACGGGTACTTGCGTCCAGCCGCGCAGTTCGCGGATCAGTGTCATGCCGTCTTCGTCGGGCAGCCCCAGGTCCAGCACGATGGCGTCGGGCTGGCGGGTGCCGGCTTCGATCAGGCCGCGCTTGACGGTGTCGGCCTCGTGCACGACGCAGCCCTCGCTTTCCAGGGCCTGGCGCACAAAGCGCCGGATGTTGGCGTCGTCTTCGATGATCAGAACGATAGGCTGGTAGTCGAACATGCTGGGCGTGTCTTCAAGGGATGTCGGATTGAATTTCGGGTTGAACGTCGGGCGGCGTACCCAGCGGCAGGCTGAAGACGAATTGCGCGCCCGAGGCTTGGCCGGGGGCGTGCTCGACCCAGATGCGGCCGTGGTGAGCCTGGACGATGGCCTCGCACACCGCCAGGCCCAGGCCCACGCCGGGCGTTGCGGATTCGCGGTCGCCGCGCGTGAATTTTTCGAAGATGCGGCGTTCGGCGCCCGGCGCGACGCCAGGGCCGTTGTCGCACACGGCCACGCGCAACATGTCGTCGTGAACCGCTGCGTGAATGTGCACGGTGCTGCCGGGGGGCGTGTACTTGGCGGCGTTTTCAAGCAGGTTGCACAGCACGCGCTCGATCAGCACCCCATCGCACTCCACCAGCGGTAGGTCCGACAGGGGGGCCACGGTCACGCGGTGCGCGGCCAAGGGCTCGCGCATGGCGGCCAGCGACGCGCCCACCAGTTCTTCAATGGATTGCCATTCCAGGCGCAGTGGCGTGTCGTGGCTTTGCAGCCGCGCCATATCCAGTAGATTGACGACCAACGCATGCATGCGCTGCGCCTGGTCGCGCATGGCGCGGATGGTTTCCTGTACATCGTCGGGCAGCGATCCCGGCCGGCGCGTCAGCGTGTCGGTCATGCCGACCAGGCTGGTGAGCGGTGTGCGCAGGTCATGTGATACCGCCGCCAGCAGCGAGTTGCGCAACCGTTCCGATTCCATGCTGACCAGCGCCTGCTGCGCCACCTCGACGTAGTGCAGCCGTTCCAAGGCAATGGCGATAAGCGTTGCGTAGGCTTCGATCTGGCGGCGCGCATCGGGATGCGTGAACAGGCTGCGGCGGGGCGCGGCCAGGGCCAGTACGCCGCGTGTGCGCATCGGCGCTTTCAAAGGCAGATACAGCAGTTCGCTGTTGGACAGCGTGTTGGTGCCCGCGCCGGCGGGCTGGCCGTGGTCATACACCCATTGGGCCAGCGCCGATTCCAGGGCAGGCATGTCGGCGGCAGCGGGCGAGGCCAGCTTCAGGCGGTCGTCCAGGCCCAGGATATACAGCGCGCAACGTGAGCCGAAGGTCGCATGCACGAATGCCCCGGCCAGGGCCACGATCTGTTCGGGCAACAGCGCCGACGACAATTCGCGCGCGAACTCATACAGGCTGCGCGCGTCGGCTTCGCGCTTGACCGACACCTGCGCCTGCAACCGCAGCCCCGCCGTCAGTTGCCCGATCAACAGGCCCACGGCCAGCAGCACGGCGAAAGTCAGCAGGTATTGCACGTCCGACACGGCGAAGGATGCCAGCGGCTGTACGAAGAAGAAATCGAACAGCCCCACGCAGACCACGGACGCCAACGCCGCCGGGCCACGCCCGTGACGCAGCGCCACCCCCACGACCGCCAGCAGGAACAGCATGACGATGTTGGTCTGGTGCAGCGACGGGAACGCCAGCATCGACAAGCCCGTGGCCACCGCGCAATAGCACAGCGCCCAGGCGTAGCCGGACAGCGGCCGCTGGCTGCGTTCGTCGGCGCTTGTGTGTGTGCGATGACCCAGCGTGAGCGGGTCTCGCCCAGGAGCCGTGCTGGCGGGCAGCGGGGGCGCGCCTAGCCGGATGATGTCGATTTCGGGGCAGCCCACGGCCAACATGTCGGCAAAGCTGTGCCGGCGCCACAGCCAGCCCGGCGCGAGGGCGGCGGACAGCAACGCCGACAGTGACACGCGCAGGCGTTGCAGGCCGCTTGCGCGCGTACGGCCCACGACGGCCTTGGTGATGTTGTGCCGGCGCACGTAGCGCACCACCGCGTCGACCATGTCGCCACCCGCCAGCGTTTCCGTGCGCGCGCCCAGGCCGTCCGCCAGGGCCAGGCTGCGTTGCATGCGTTCTTGCTCGGCTTGGGGCGTGGGCGCCGCGCGCGGCGTGTCGATGGTGACCACGTGCAGGTCGCATTCCAGTTGCTGGCTCAGGCGGTGGGCGCTGCGGATGACGTATTCGGCGTCGGCGTCCGGGCCGATGCAGGCCACCACGGCTTCGCGCGTGCGCCATACCGGTTCGATGGCGCGGTCGCGCCGATAGGCCTGCACGTCGTCGTCCACATGGTCGGCGGTGCGGCGCAACGCCAGCTCGCGCAAGGCGATCAGGTTGCCTTTGCGAAAGAAATTGCGCGTGGCGTGGCGGGCTTGGTCGGGCAGGTAGACCTTGCCTTCTTTCAGCCGCCGCAGCAGTTCATCGGCCGACAGGTCCACCAGAATGACTTCGTCGGCGGTGTCGAAGACCTCGTCGGGCACGGTTTCCCAGACGCGCACGCCAGTGATGCTGCCGACCGCTTCATTCAGGCTGTCCAGATGCTGCACGTTCAGCGTGGTCCAGACGTCGATGCCGGCGGCCAGCAATTCGTGGATGTCTTGCCAGCGCTTGGCGTGGCGCGAGCCGGGCGCGTTGGTGTGGGCCAGTTCGTCCACCAGCACCAGGCCGGGGCGCGCGGCCAGCGCGCCGTCCAGGTCGAACTCCTTCAGCACGTGGCCCCGGTATGCCACGTCTTTCAGCGGCAGGACCGTCATGCCTTCAAGCAAGCCGGCCGTTTCGCGGCGGCCGTGGGTTTCGACGATGCCGGCCAGCACGTTCACGCCCTGGGCCACTTGGGCGCGGGCGGCCACCAGCATGGCGTAGGTCTTGCCTACGCCGGCCGATGCACCGAAATACACGCGCAGCTTGCCACGCGCCGCCTCACGCGCGGCGTCGTCCAGCGTTTTCAAGAGCGCGTCCGGATCGGGACGCTCGCCAGCAATGTCAGCCATGAACGCGCAAGAGTGGGGTGGGAAAGGCTGGCGATACTATACGCCGCGCCATCATTGTGCCGGGTGCAATTTGTCCAGCGCCAGGTTCAGCGTCAACACATTGACGACCGGTTCCCCCAATACGCCCAGCCAGGGCTTTTCCGTGTTGGCCTGGATCAATGCATCCACCTGAGCGCGCGGCATATGGCGGGCGCGCGCCACCCGCGCGGCCTGGTAGCTTGCGGCGGCAGGGCTGATGCTGGGGTCCAGGCCACTGCCGGACGCGGTGACCAGGTCCACCGGCACCGGCGTGGGGTTGTCGGGGTCGGCCGCTTTCAAGGCCGCGATGCGGGCCTGGATGGCCTCGGCCAACGCGGGGTTGCGCGGACCCAGGTTCGAACCACCCGAGGCCGCGCCGTTGTACGGCATGGGCGCGGTGGCAGACGGCCGGCCCCAGAAGTACTGCGGCGCGGTGAATGACTGGCCGATGAGTTCCGACCCGACCACCTTGCTGTCTTGCGTGATCAGCGAGCCGGCCGCTTCATGTGGGAACACCACGGCGGCCACGCCGCGCGTCAGGAAAGGGTAGGCCAGGCCCGTCACCAACGACAGCGCGGCGAAAACGACCAGCGCGGGGCGCAGCACGCCGCCTTGGCGCGCTTGGGCGGGGGGAGGGGTAGTAATGGATTTCATGATGGATTCCTTGTTTGTACGGAGAGGAAGCGAGGCTCAGGCTTGGCTCAGGCGCGGCCGGCCTAGGTGCGGCCGGCTCAGGCCCAGCCCAGCGCGGCCAGCACCATGTCGACCAGCTTGATGCCAACGAACGGCACCAGCAGTCCGCCCAGCCCGTAGATCAGCAGGTTGCGGCGCAGCAGCACCGACGCGCCCAGGGGCCGGTAGCGCACACCCTTGAGCGCCAGCGGAATCAGCACCACGATGATCAGCGCGTTGAAGATCACCGCCGACAGGATGGCCGAGGCGGGCGTGGTCAGGTGCATGATGTTCAGCACGTTCAACTGCGGGAAGACGGTGGCGAAGGCGGCGGGGATGATGGCGAAGTACTTGGCCACGTCGTTGGCCACGCTGAACGTGGTCAGCGCGCCGCGCGTCATCAGCATCTGCTTGCCGATCTCGACAATCTCGATCAGCTTGGTGGGGTTGGAGTCCAGGTCCACCATGTTGCCGGCTTCCTTGGCGGCCTGGGTGCCCGAGTTCATCGCCACGGCCACGTCCGCCTGCGCCAGCGCGGGGGCGTCGTTGGTGCCGTCGCCCGTCATCGCCACCAGGCGGCCTTCGGCCTGATAGGCGCGGATCAGTTGCAGCTTGGCTTCTGGTGTGGCCTCGGCGAGGAAGTCGTCGACGCCGGCTTCGGCCGCGATGGAGGCGGCGGTCAGCTTGTTGTCGCCGGTGATCATCACGGTCTTGATGCCCATGCGGCGCAGCTCGGCAAAGCGCGTCTGGATGCCGGGTTTGACGATGTCTTTCAGTTCCACCACGCCCAGCGCGCGGTTGCCGTCGCTGACCAGCAGCGGCGTGCTGCCGCGCCGCGCCACGTCTTCGGCCTGATGCAACACGGCGTCGGGCACGCTGGCGTCCAGCGCCTTGAGCCAGGAGTGCACGGCGTCGACCGCGCCTTTGCGAATCATGCGTGCGCCCAAGTTCACGCCGCTCATGCGGGATTGCGCGGTGAACGGCACGAACTCCGCGTCTTCAACCCGCGCGGCGGGGGCGTGGGTGGTCTTGTCGGCCAGCGCCACGATGCTGCGACCTTCCGGCGTTTCGTCGGCCATGGAGGCCAGGCGGGCGGCGTCGGCCAATTCACGGGCGGACACGCCCGGCGCGGGCAGGAACGTGGATGCCTGGCGGTTGCCGAAAGTGATGGTGCCGGTCTTGTCCAACAGCAGCACGTCCACGTCGCCGGCCGCTTCGACCGCGCGGCCGGACGTCGCGATGACGTTGGCGCTCATCATGCGGCTCATGCCCGCCACGCCGATGGCCGACAGCAGGCCGCCGATGGTGGTCGGGATCAGGCAGACCAGCAGCGCCACCAACACCGTCACCGTGACCACCGCGCCGCCACCCGCCGCGCTGACCGCGTAGATCGAGAACGGCATCAGCGTCACGACCACCAGCAGGAACACCACGGTCAGCCCGACCAGCAGGATGGTCAACGCTAGTTCGTTGGGTGTCTTCTGGCGCTTGGCGCCTTCCACCATCGAGATCATGCGGTCCAGGAAGCTCTCACCGGGGTCGGCCGCGATGCGGACGAAGATCCAGTCGGACAGCACCCGGGTGCCACCCGTGACGGACGAGAAGTCGCCGCCCGACTCACGGATGACGGGAGCGGATTCCCCGGTGATCGCGCTTTCATCCACCGAGGCGACGCCGGCGATGACCTGGCCGTCGCCGGGTATGGTGTCGCCCGCTTCGACCAGCACCACGTCATTGCGCCGCAGCAGTCCGGATGCCTGGCTCGTGGCCTGGCCGCGCCATTGCGCCGGGTTCGCGTCACGGATATCCACGTCGCGAAAGCCCTTGAGCAAACGCGCATTGATGGTGGTGCGCAAACCACGCAGGGTCGCGGCCTGCTGTTTGCCACGACCTTCGGCCAGCGCTTCGGCGAAGTTGGCGAACAGCACCGTGAACCACAGCCATACGGCGATGGCCAGGATGAAGCCCGCCGGGGCTTCGGCCTGGCCGCGCAGGGCCATGACCCACAGCACGGTGGTCAGGATGCTGCCCACGTACACGACGAACATGACGGGGTTCTTCAACTGCGCGGCGGGCGAGAGCTTGCGCAGGCTGTCCAGCAGGGCGGGCGCGACGAGCGAGCGGGACCACATGCCGAAGGGGCGCTCTACTGGGGTGACCGTGGGGGCGTGGGCGGCGGCGCCGCCAGCGCTTGAGGTTGGCATTTCAATCTTGGCCATGTTGTTTCCTAGCCTGTTGCATTCAGGGTTGCAGGTGTTCGGCGACCGGCCCCAGGGCCAGCGCGGGCACATACGTCAGCGCGCCCACCAAGAGCACCGCGCCGATCAGCAGCACCACAAAGAGGGGACCGGTGGTGGGCATGCTGCCGGGGCCGGCGGGCAAGCGCCGTTTGGCCGCCAGCGAGCCGGCCATGGCCAGCACCGCGACGATCACGGCGAAGCGGCCAAACCACATGGCGATGCCCAGCAGCACGTTGTAGAAGGGCGTATTCGCGGACAGCCCGGCAAACGCGCTGCCGTTGTTGTTGGCCGCCGAGGACAGCGCATACAGAATTTCCGAGAAGCCGTGGATGCCCGGATTCAGCACACCGGCCTGTCCGGCCGAGACGGAGACGGCCAGGGCGGTTCCGCCCAGCACCAGCAAGGGCGTGGCGAGGATGATGATGGACACCATCTTCATGTCGTAGGCTTCGATCTTCTTGCCCAGGTATTCCGGGGTGCGGCCGATCATCAGGCCCGCAATGAAGACCGCCAGCACCGCGAAGGCCAGCATGCCGTACAGCCCGGACCCCACGCCGCCATAGACCACTTCGCCCAACTGCATCTGCAGCATCGGCGGCAGTCCGCCCATGGCGCTGAATGAGTCATGCATGCCGTTCACGGCGCCGCAGGACGCGGCCGTGGTGATGATGGCAAAGAGCGAGGTGGCCGCGATGCCGAAGCGCGATTCCTTGCCTTCCATGTTGCCGCCGGGTGTCAACGCGGACAGCGCACTGTCGGCGCCCGCCTGCGCGGCCATGGGATTGGGCTGCTGTTCGAAGTAGGCGGTGGTCAGCGCGAAGACCGCGAACAGCACCGTCATGGCCGCCAGGATGGCGATGCCCTGGCGCCGGCTGCCGACCATTTCGCCAAACGTGAAGCAGAGCGCGGCGGGAATCGCCAGAATGGCCAGCATCTGCAGGAAGTTCGCCAGCGGCGTGGGGTTCTCGAACGGATGCGCCGAATTCGCATTGAAGAAGCCGCCGCCGTTGGTGCCCAGCAGCTTGATGGCTTCTTGCGAGGCCACGGGCCCCATCGCGAGCGTCTGCGTCGAGGTAGTGACGGGATCCATCACGGGCTGGCCCGCGGCATCAAGCACGGGCTGGCCGTCCGCGTTCACGCGCGGCTGCTCGTAATGCAGTGCTTCAACGGTCTGTACGTCTTGATAAGGGCTGAAGTTCTGGATGACGCCCTGGCTGACCAGCGCAAGCGCCAGCACGAAGGACAGCGGCAGCAGCACATACATCGTGCAGCGGACCATATCCGCCCAGAAGTTGCCGATCGTGGCCGAGCTGTGGCGCGACAGGCCGCGTATCAGCGCGAACAGCACGGCGATGCCGGTGGCGGCGGACACGAAGTTCTGCACCGTCAGCGCCAGCATCTGCGTCAGATAGCTCATCGTGGCTTCGCCGCCATAGCCTTGCCAGTTGGTGTTGGTGACAAAGCTGATGGCGGTGTTGAGCGCCGAATCCGGGGTAACCGCGCCCATAGCGGCGGGATTCAGCGGCAGCATGCCCTGGAAGCGTTGCAGGCCATAGACCATCGCGACGCCGATCAGGTTGAAGGCCAGCACTGCCACGGCATAGCGCTTCCAACCCATTTCGGCCTGCGGGTCGATGCCCGCAAGCCGATAAATACCGCGTTCCAATGGGCGGCCCCAGGCGGTCAGCCTGGATTGGCCATTTTCCATGGCGATGCGGATGTAGCGCCCCAGCAGCGGCGCGATCGCAAGCAGGACTGCCAGGTACAAGACCAGCAGCCCGATGAATTCGGCGGTCATCAGAATTTCTCCGGTTTGAACAGCGCCACCAGCAGGTAGACGAACAGCGCCGCGGCCGTCAGGCCGCTGAATGCATAGAGCCAGTTCATGACGGCTCTCCCGACGACAAGCCGGCGCAGAACCGCAACAGGCCGAATGTCAGCCCAGCCATGACGGCGAAGGCGGTGATATAGATGGCATCCACGTTTTTCCTCCCGGGAGCGGCGCTCCCTTCGAACGACGGGCCTGCGCGGCAAAAGCGGATGCGCGCCGGGCAGGCCAGGTGACCAATCAGGACACCGGCAGGTTACGGAGCGGGGGGTAAAAACGGGATATAGCTTCGGGGACGGGGCGTAAACAAGAAATAAACGTCGCCGGATGCAAGGCGGCCATCGGTGAAATGCAGCCGGTGCCATGTCGGCGCGGCGCGCCCGATTCCGGGCATGGCGCGGTGGCGAGCGTCATATTTCGGGACGGGCGAGATTCCTGAATTCGGCTCAATTCCGGGGTTTCAGCCAAAAAATCCCAATATTTAGAACTTTGTGGTCATTTCGCACCACTATGGGGCATGGAATATGTAAATGAATGCTCCGTCTTAGGGCATTCCCCTAGTGTGGCATTCCCG
>RCUK01001482.1_pt1 | contig 14838 bp, 8 predicted proteins | sample 2166381 | NCBI WGS metagenome assembly RCUK01 (sample SAMN09932809, study PRJNA488358) | compost metagenome | isolation source: compost soil in an enriched community | place: Germany: Experimental Botanical Garden | reverse complement strand
GCCGGAAGAATCCGCAGGCCTGGCTGAAATGATCGGCGGCCTGTCGCCGCGTCAGCTGGCCGAGTTCCCGCAGGCCAACCTGGACGACGCCGCCGTGGCCGAACTGGACGCCCTGCTGCGCGCCATTCCGGCGCAACCGGCCAGCTAGAAGAGCCTCGCAGGCCAGGCGGCTGAACGCCTGGCCTGACGCCATCAAGAACAGCTGCTCAAGCAGCGGAGGGGGAGCCCGCCATGTCGATGCTCAAGCTTGTCGTGGCGGGTTTCGCCTGCCTGTCCGTCGTCGGCGCCGCGCACGCCGAGGATGTCGAGGCGACCGACCGGCCCTCGGCCCTGGCGGTCAACGGCGCGGCCAGCCCCATGGGCATCGACACGCCTCAACCGCGCCTGTCGTGGCGGCCTCCGTCTGCGCGGACCCAGAGCGCCTATCAATTGCGTGCCGGCGTTTCGGAACAGGCGCTGATGGCGGGGCAGGCGGTCTGGGACACCGGTCGGGTCGTCTCGGCCGTCGACGCTGCCGTTCTCTATCAGGGCCCCGCGCTGTCCTCGCGAGAGCGCCGCGTCTGGCAGGTCCGCACCTGGGACGTGCGCGGGCGCGCCTCGCCGTGGAGCAAGGTCGCGTCATGGGAGATGGGGCTGCTGAGCCCGTCCGACTGGACCGCGACCTGGATCGGGCGCAATGCCGAGGCGCCCAAGGGCTGGTCCGACGCCACGGTGACCGTCGACTTCACGCTGAAGGGCCGTCAGTTCGACCTCCTGTTCCGCGCCTCGCCCGAGGGCAAGACCTATGGCGAGGCCTATGTCTGGCGGATCGGCGAGGAGGAGGGGCGGGCGGTCCTGAACGCCCAGGTCCGCCGCTATCCGGGCGGCGCGCGGGCCTCCGTCAACCAGACGACGTTGAAGAAGATCGACCTGGGCATGACGGCGGACACCCTGCGTCAGGGCCGCCATAGCCTGAGCATCGAAGCCGTCGGCGACCGCATCGTCACGCGGCTCGACGGTCGGGTGATCGACGAGATGCGCGACGCCAGCCAGACGCGGGGGACGGTCGGCCTGCTGTCTGCGGCGCCCGACGCGGCGCTCATCCATCGCCTGGCGGTGGTTCCGGTCGAAGGCGCGCCGCTGGGCACCACCTTTGCTGACGGCGAAAATCCGCTGACCGGCGGCAGCGTCGGGCCGGACGGTCTGATCCTGGCCTCGGGCGTGCCGACCAAGGATCTGGTCGTCCCCCTGTCCAACCCGGCGCCGCTGTTGCGTCGGGCCTTTTCCATCGAAGGCGGCGAGATCGCTTCGGCTCGCCTCTATGTCGCAGCGGGCGGCTGGGCCGATCTGACCGTGAACGGTCAGGCCGTGTCCGAGCTGCCGATGGCGCCCGGCTGGACCGACTACAGCAAGCGTGTCCTCTATCAGACCTATGACGTGACCAGCCTGCTGGGCGCCGGCGAGAATGTGCTGGCCGCCGAACTGGGGCGCGGCTGGTACGGCGTGACCGAGCCGAACGAATGGTATTTCCACAAGGCGCCCTGGCGCGCCGAGCCGTCGTTGCGCGCCCAGCTTGAGATTACTTATGCCGATGGTCGCCGCGAGGTGGTGACGACCGACCGTAACTGGACCACGGCCGACGGGCCGACGCTGCACGACTCCATCTATGCGGGCGAACGCTATGACGCCCGGCGCGAGCCGGTCGGCTGGCGGTCGGCGCGCTTCGCCGGTCAGGGCTGGACGCCCGCGCTGGAGGCGGTCGCGCCGACGGGTGTCCTGGTCGCCGCCTCGGCCGAGCCGATCCGCCCCGTCGAGCAGGTTCAGCCTGTCGCCCGCACCGAGGTGCGCCCTGGCGTCTGGGTGTTCGATTTCGGCCGCATCCTGACCGGTCGGCCGCAGATGAAGATGACGGGACCGGCGGGGCGAACCGTCACCCTGGTCCTGACCGAGAAGAAGAACGAGGACGGTTCGGCCCTGGTCGCCAGTGGTCTGATCGACGCCCAGCTGCAGACCTATCACTATACCTTCGCCGGCAGGGGCGAGGAGGTCTGGACCCCGCGCTTCAGCTACGCCGGCTTCCGCTATGTGCAGGTCGAGGGACTGGGAAGCGCGCCGGGCGAGGACTTCGTCGCCGCCGAGATCATCCACTCCGACGTGGCCCGCATCGGCGCCTTCGAGAGCGGCGACGACCTGTTGAACCGCATCCAGCAGGCGTCGCAGAACGCCCTTTTGAACAACATGCACGGCCTGATGAGCGACACGCCCAGCCTGGAGAAGAACGGCTGGACGGGCGATGGGCAGGCTTCAGCGGCGGCGGCGAGCGTCAACTTCGGCATGGCTCGGGTCTGGACCAAGTGGCTGGCGGACTTCCGCGACGCCCAGGCGGCCAGCGGCGAACTGCCCGAGATCGTGCCTTCCACGCCCTATTACGGTTTCGATCAGACGCCGGGCTGGTCCTACATCTGGGGGCCGACCCCGGCCTGGGACGCGGCCATGTTCGTCATTTCGGACGACCTGCTGCGTCACTATGGCGACGAGCGGATTGTCGCCGACATGTACGAGGCGCAGAAGCGTCTGGTCGACTACACCTCGACCTTCATCAAGGCCCCGGATTTCACCTACGCCAAGGGGCTGGGCGACTATGCGGGCAAGGGTCCGTTCGGGCCGGTCGATGCGACCACCAGCGCCTATTATTTCTACATGGTCTCGATGCTGGCGCGGAACGCCGCGACCCTGGGCAAGACCGCCGACGCCGCCCGCTATCAGGCCCTCGCGGCCGAGGTGCGCGAAGCCTACAACCGCAAATACTGGGATGCGGAGACGCATCGCTATGTCACCCGCGCCGTCGAGAACGGGCCGCCTCCGCCCTTCAGCCAGACCCAGAACATCCTGCCGCTGGCCTTCGGCATCGTGCCTGATGGAGAGCAGCAGAAGGTCGCCGATGCGGTGGCCGCCGATCTGGAAGCCAACGACTACGCCCTGACCATGGGCGTCTACCCCATGCGCTACGGCCTGACCCTGCTGACGGACTACGGCCATGTCGACGCCGTCTATCGGGCGGTGACGCGGACCAGCCAGCCCGGCTGGGGTTTCTGGCTGGCCAACGACATCAACTCGATGCTGGAAGGCTGGGGCCTGAACTCCCGGTCGTGGAACCACCACTATTTCGCTCTGGTCAGCGACTGGTTCTACAAGGGTCTGGCGGGCATCCGGCCGGGCTCGCCGGGCTATGCCGATGTCGTCATCCGACCAGCGCTGCCGATCGGGCTGGACCATGCCTCGGGGCGGGTCGAGACGCCGCGCGGCGAAGTCCGGTCCGCCTGGCGCAGGGACGGGCAGGCGGTGGTGCTGGATGTCGTCATCCCCGGCGCGACCCGCGCAGAGGTCTGGCTGCCCAACGGCGGGGCGCGTTTGGGCCGCGCGCCGCGCGGAACGCAGTATCTGAGAAACGAGAATGGTCACGCCGTCTATGCGGCGGCTCCCGGTGCAGCTACATTCATTTTTACGCAAAGATGAGTGAATCGATATGGCCGAGACTATCTCTTCCCTTTCCGAAGCCATCGCCCGGCACGCCCTGACGGCGGGCGATCGTCCTGCCCTGAGCCAGGGCGATGTCGTTGTGACCTATGCCGGGCTCGACGTCCTGCTGAACCGGGCCGCCGCCGCGCTTCAACGCGCCGGGTTGTCGGTGGGCGATCGGGTGGCCCTGCTGGGCGAGCCCGGCGTCGAATACGCCGCCGCCTTCCTGGCCGCCGTGCGTGCGGGCATGACGCCGGTGCCGCTGGCGCCCAGCGTGACCGACGAAACGCTGAAAGCCATGCTGGATGACGCCCAGCCGCGTCTGGTCTTCTCCGACGCCAGCCAGTCGGCGCGTCTGGATCGGTCAGAGGGCGCGCCCGCCATCATCACCCTGGACGGCTCGGCCGCCGGCAAGCCTTGGCTGGACTGGCTGGGGGCTGAGGACGCCAGGCCTGCGGTCGAGGCCATCGACCCGGCTGTCGCCTTCAACGTCATCTATTCGTCGGGGACCACCGGCGTGCCCAAGGGCATCATCCATTCGCACCGGATGCGCGAAGGCCAGATGGCGGCGTTGTCGGGCCTGTTCTCGCCCGAGGGGGTCACGCTGCTGACTACGCCGCTGTATTCCAACACGACGCTGGTGACGATGCTGCCGACCCTGCGGGTGGGCGGCTCGGTCGTGATCATGCGCAAGTTCGATACGCGCGCCTTCCTCGAGGTCGCCCAGAAGCACGCCGTCACCCACACCATGCTGGTGCCGGTCCAGTACCAGCGCCTGATGGCCGAGCCGGCGTTCGACGAGGCCGACCTGTCGGCCTTCCAGATGAAGTTCTGCACCAGCGCGCCCTTCTCCGCCGAGCTGAAGTCCGAGGTGCTGCGGCGCTGGCCGGGCGGTCTGCTGGAGATCTTCGGCATGACCGAGGGCGGCGGCATCTGCTTCCTGCCGGCTCACCTGTTCCCCGAGAAGCTGCATACGGTCGGCATGCCCGCGCCGGGATCGGACATCCGCATCATCAACGACGACGGCGTCGAGCAGCCGGTCGGCGAGACGGGCGAGATCGTCAGCCACTCCGAGCAGATGATGATCGGCTACAACAACCGGCCCGAGGCTACGGCCGCCGGTCGCTGGACGGCGCCGGACGGGCGCGGCTTCATCCGCACGGGCGACCTGGGCCGGTTCGACGCCGAGGGCTTCCTGCAGATCGTCGGGCGCAAGAAAGACATGATCATTTCGGGCGGGTTCAACATCTACCCGATCGATCTCGAGATCCAGATCGACGCCCACCCTGAAGTAATCGAGGCCGCTGTTATCGGCGTGCCGGACGCCAAATGGGGCGAGACGCCGGTGGCCTTCGTCGTGCGTCAGCCGGACGCGACTATCGACGCCGAGGCGCTGCGCATCTGGGCCAATGAGCGGCTGAGTTCGCTTCAGCGGGTCTCGGCGATCACCTTCGTCGATGAGCTGCCGCGCAATGGTCTGGGCAAGGTGCTCAAGACTTCGCTGGCCCAGATGGCGGCGGCCTGAACCGGAACGGGCGGTCCATCGATGGGCCGCCCGTTTGTCATTCGGCTGTGCGGACTAGGGCTTGGCCAGTTTCTGCACTTCCAGCCAGTTCAGCAGGTCGTTGATCCAGAAGTCGCTGCTCTTGCCCTGCCGGTTCATGCCGAAGCCGTGGCCCCCGTTGGCGTAGACATGCAGTTCGGGCTGAGCCCCGTTTCTGGCGGCGGCCTGATAGAAGTTCAGCACCGTCGGCGCGGCCAGCTTGTCGTCGCCCGCGACCGCCAGGAAGACCGGCGGCAGGTCGGCGGGCAGGGGGGCGTCGTTGAAGCTCGCTCCATAGATCAGGCCGGCAAAGGCGGGGCGTGCGGCAGGATCCGACGCCAGCAGGGCGCCGGCTGTGACCCGGGCGCCGGCCGAGAAGCCGATCATGCCGACCTGATCCGGGTTGATCGCCCAGTCGGCCGCGCGCTCGCGCACGACCTTGAGGGCCTGCAGGCCGTCGGCGACGCCGGGAGCCGAGGCGTCGTCGAGGTTGAACGAACCGTTGCTGCGGGCCGCCCCGGCCATGAAGAGGAAGAAGTCGCGCCAGTGCGCCCGATCATCGCTCGGGGTCTCCAGCGTGCGGTACTTGAGGACGAAGGCGGTTACGCCGTGGGCGGCCAGAGCCTGGGCGACATCGCGACCTTCGGCCTGCATCGTCAGGTATCGGAATCCGCCGCCGGGCGCGACGACGACGGCGGCGCCGGTCGCCGTGCCGGGCGCGGGTCTGAAGACCTCCAGCGTCGGTCGGGTCACGTTCCGCACGACGTCAAACCGGCCGCCGGGAAACGGGCTGACAACCTCGACCTGCGTCGCCGTCTCGGAACCCGGCGCCGCGCCGGGCCAGATGTCGAAGGTCTGGGCGGCAGCCGAAAAGGCGAGAGCGGTCGCAATGGCGACCAGAAGGCCGAGGCGAGGGAGCGTGGGGGACATGGAGAGCAGACCTCGCGGACGGGTGGGGAAGGGCGCGTTTTGACCCTCTCAGCCTAACCCTACGAAATTTGGTTATGCAAACGCTCAAATAAATCTTGACGACTTTTTTGAAGTAGCGGAACCTCTGCTCATAATCTGGGACGATGGATCAACCGTCGCCGGGAGTGCCAAGGGGGCTGGCGATTTCGCCAGCCGACTGTCCAGGAACATCCGCTTGAGGCGGGCAGGCCGCTCTGGCCTGGGGGAAAACACATGCGAAATGCATCCTTGAACACGAGGCTGTTGGCGACCACCGCGCTGGTCGTGTTCGGCCTGTCTGCTGCGGGCGCGGCTTCGGCCCAGACCACGACGACGCCGGCCGCCGCGGACGCCGAGGCGGCGTCTCAGGTGGACGACGTGGTCGTCACCGGCACCTTGCTGCGCGGCGTGGCGCCGACCGGCACCAATGTCGTCAGCATGGGCCGCGACGAGGTGATCGCCACGGGCGCCGCCTCATCGAACGACCTGCTGGCCCGCATCCCCCAGATCTCGAACGCCTTCAACAGCGCGCCCCAGCCCGGCGGGACCATCGCCCTGCCGATCAACCGTCCGAACATCCGCAACCTGGGCGCCTCGGGCGGCTCGACCACCCTGGTGCTGCTGAACGGCAATCGGATGGTCGGCGCAGGCATCCTGCAGACCTCGCCCGATCCCTCCGTCATTCCGCCCGGCGTGCTGGAGCGGGTCGAGGTGATCCCGGATGGCGGCTCGTCCATCTATGGCTCGGACGCCATCGGCGGCGTGGTCAACTTCATCACGCGCAAGTCGTTCGACGGGTTTGAAGTGACCGGTCGATACGGCGTGGCCGACGGCTACGACCAGTTCGACCTGAATCTGACGGCCGGCAAGGTCTGGAGCGGCGGCTCGGCCATCATCTCCTACGCCTATGCCGAGCACAGCAATATCGCGGGCGCGGATCGCGACTACTTCACCCAGGACCTGCGCGCGCAGGGCGGCGGCGACTTCCGCTCCAAGGCCTGCTCGCCGGGCACGATCACCACGCCGAATCCGTTCTCGCCCCTGCTGCCGGGCGTCGACTATGTGCTGCCGGGACGCACGCCGGGGACCAACCTCTGCGATGAATCCAAGGCCATCGACTTCTATCCGGAAGAACAACGTCACAGCCTGTTCGCCACGGTCTCGCATGACCTGAGCGACCGTCTATCGTTCAACGCCACGGCCTATTACTCACAGCGCGAAACCGGTCGTCGGGGCATGTCCTCGGCGGAGGGAACGGGCATCCGCGGCGGTGGTCTGATCACCGTCATGAACCCCTATTTCCAGCCGATCGGGACGGAGCTGGGCCACAACGTCACCTTCAACTACGCCGACGCCTGGGGCGCGGCGGCGCCGAAGAACACCAGCCGCTTCACCTCGGCGGGCGTGACGCCGTCGCTGACCTATCAGATCAATGACGACTGGCGCCTGAAGGGCTCACTGAACTGGGGACGCAGCACCAACCTAGTCCGCACCTGGCAGATCAATACGGCGGCCGAGGCCGCAGCCCTGGCCGGCACGACCACGGCGACCGCGCTGAACCCCTACAATGTCGGCGCGACCAATGCCGGCGTGCTGAAGAAGATCATCGACTTCCAGAGCTATGGTCACTCGGTTCAGGAAATCCGCGAAGCGCGGGCCGTCGCCGACGGCGCCCTGTTCGCCCTGCCAGCCGGCGACGTGAAGCTGGCCATCGGCGCCGAGTATCACGAGGAAACCATCAAGGCGCAGCAGGGGACCGGCGCGCCGTCGGCCCTGAACCTGACCCGCGCCTCGGACAAGCGCGACGTGACCTCGGTCTTCGCCGAAGTCCTGGCGCCCCTGTTCGACAGTCCCGCCTATGGCTCGTTCGATCTGTCGGCCTCGGTTCGCTACGACAACTACAGCGACGTCGGCGACACGACCAATCCGAAGATCGGCTTCAACTATCGTCCAATCCCGACCCTGACGATGCGCGGCAACTGGGGCACCTCGTTCCACGCGCCCAGCCTGTCCGACATGGGCGAGGGCGTCGACACGCGGGTTCAGGTCATCGGCGCCAGCCCGTGGCTGCCCGCGGGTTCGCCCATAACTGACCTGTTCCGCCCGACCATGATCCTGGCCGGGGGCAACCCCAACCTGAAGCCCGAGACGGCCGACACCTGGTCGCTGGGCGCCGACTGGCGGCCGGACGGCGCGCTGCAGGGCTTCACCGCCAGCGTCACCTATTTCAACGTGGCGTTTGAAGACGCCATCGGCCTCGTGCCCTTCCTGCGCGGGGCGCCCTTCTACGCCGATCCGGCCTACAAGCCTTTCTATGTGCTGAACCCCACCCTGGCTCAGGCGACGGCCCTGACGGCGGGCCTGGCTGTGGACGGCGCGCCCAGCATCGCTTCGCTCTACGCCGGCTTCCTGACGCCGGCGGTCTTCATCGACGCACGCCGCAACAACCTCGGCACGCTCGACGTCGACGGCATCGACTTCGACCTGCAGTATGCCCGACCCGCCGCGTTCGGTCTGTGGCGCGTCGGCCTGGCCGGGACCTACAACCTGAACCGCGAAAGCCGCGCCATCGCCGGCGCCCCCAAGACCGATGAGTTCGACAATGGCGCCAGCCGCTACTCGCTGGTCGGGTCGGCCGGCCTCGTCTTCGGTCCGTTCCTAGGCGAGCTGACGGTCAACCACAGCTCCTCGGCCGATGTGACCAATGTGGTGGGTCAGACCAAGGTCGACAGCTTCACCACCGTCAACCTGTTCGGCGCCTATGATCTGGGTCTGGGCGGCGTCTTCAGCGACACCTCGGTGACGCTGAACCTCGACAACGTCTTCGACGAAGAGCCGCCCTTCTACAACGCGGCCGGGGGCACGGCGAACGGCTCCACCCTGGGGCGCATGGTTTCGGTCGGCATTCGCAAGACCTTCTGATCCTGAGCCGGGCGGCTCTCCCGGGGCGCTCTGCTTGCTGACTGGCCGATGCGGACACGCTCCGCATCGGCCGCTTTTTTATCCGGTGGTTCGATGCAATCGCGACTTCTGAAACGCCTTCTCGTCGGTGTGGCCCTGGCCGGCCTGAGCGGAACCACGGCGGTCGCGGAACCGATATCGCCTGCGTCCGTCGTGGCCGAGGCCGCGTCGCCTGAGGCCCGCGCCGACGCCCTGATCGCGCGCATGACGCTGGTGGAAAAGGTCGGTCAGGTCAGCCAGCAGTTCGTGCTGGGCAGCGCCGCCCTGGTCGAGACGCGGGTGCGCGCCGGTTCCGTGGGCTCGCTGCTGTTCGTGCGCGATCCGGTCGTCGCCAACCGGCTTCAGAAGATGGCGGTGGAGGAGGCCCGGCTGGGGATTCCGCTGTTGTTCGGCTACGACGTCGTCCACGGTCTGCGCACCGTCTTTCCCGTGCCGCTGGCCATGGCGGCGACCTGGAACCCGGACCTGGTCGAACAGTCCCAGGTCGTCGCGGCGCGGGAAGCCCGCGCGGTCGGCATCCACTGGACCTTCGCCCCCATGCTGGACCTGACGCGCGATCCGCGCTGGGGCCGGATCGTCGAGGGACCGGGCGAAGACCCCTATCTGGCCTCGGTTCTGGCGCGCGCCCAGGTGCGGGGCTTTCAGGGCGAGACCATCGGACAGTCAGGCCGCGTCCTGGCCGGCCCCAAGCATTTCCTGGGCTATGGCGCCTCCGAGGGCGGTCGCGACTACGACAGCGTGAACCTGTCGGACGCCCAGCTCTACAACCTCTATCTGCCGCCCTTCATCGCTGCGATCGAGGCCGGCGCCGCCAATGTCATGAGCGCCTATATGGAGCTGAACGACGTGCCGGCGGTGGCCAACGACGGGTTGCTGAACGGCCTGCTGCGCGAGGAGCTCGGGTTCGACGGCTTCGTCGTCTCGGACGCCAACGCCGTGCGCAGCCTGATCCCCCAGCATTTCGCCGCCGACGCCACCGATGCGGCTGTGCGCTCCATCCGCGCGGGCAACGACATGGAGATGTCGCTGGGCGCCGGGGCGTTCGACAATCTGGTCGGCGCTGTCCGCGACGGGCGTCTGGACGAGGCGGTCGTGGACCGCGCCGTGCGTCGCATCCTGATCGCCAAGTTCAGGATGGGCCTGTTCGAGAATCCCTATGTCGACGCCTCGCAGGCCGAGGCCGTGCTTCAGGCGCCGGAACATCGCATCCTGGCTCGACAGGCGGCGGAACAGGCGATGGTTCTGCTGCAGAACAGGGACGGCGTCCTGCCGCTGCAACGCGGCGCGCATCAACGCATCGCCGTCATCGGTCCGATGGCGGACTCGCCTGTCGACACCGTCGGCCCCTGGTCCTTCGCCGACAAGCCGGACGAAACCGTCACCGTCTTCAAGGGGCTGAAGGCCAGGCTGGAAGGCGCGGCCCAGGTCGAAACGGCGCCGGGCGTCCAGCTTCGTCGCGGCACGACGTCGATGTTCGCGGCCATGCGGCCCATGCCCCGACGCTGGGACGCCGCGACCGCCGAGGCCGAGTACGCCCGGGCCCTGGAACTGGCCCGACGTTCGGACCTGATCATCCTGACGGTTGGCGAGGACTATTACATGAGCGGCGAGCAGGCCTCGCGTGTCTCCCTGTCCCTGCCCGGCGAGCAGCAGAAGCTGATCGACGCCGTGGCCGCTCTGGGCAAGCCGGTGGTCATGGTGATGATCAACGGCCGTCCGCTGGATATCCGCGAGGCCTCTACTCGCGTGCCGGCCATTCTGGAGGCCTGGCATCCGGGCTCGGAAGGCGGCGCGGCGGTAGCCAATGTCCTGTACGGCGACGTCAATCCCGGCGGCAAGCTGCCGATCACCTGGCCGAAGGATGTGGGCCAGATTCCGCTCTACTACGCGCACAACCGAACCAAGGACCCAGCGACCACTGCGACCCGTTACTGGGACGGGGATTCAGCGCCGCTCTATCCGTTCGGCTACGGCCTCAGCTACACGGACTTCCAGTTTTCGGACATCGCCGTGGATCGGCCGGTCGTCAGCGCCGATGGCAAGCTCACCGTCTCGGTCGTCGTGACCAATACCGGCGCGCGGACCGGGGATGAGACAGCCCAGCTCTACGTCCACCAGCGAGCGGGGCGAGCGACCCGTCCCGTGCGCGAACTGAAGGGCTTCCAGCGCGTCACCCTGGCCCCCGGCGAGCGCCGCACCCTGACCTTCACCCTGGGCGAGGCCGAGCTGAAATACTGGAGCAGCGCGGAGCGTAAATGGGTGGTCGATCCCGGCCTGTTCGACATCTGGATCGGCGGGGATTCCCGCGCGGAACTGCACACGACCTTCGAACTGCGCTGATCGGACAGGGTCTGGAAAGCGAAGCCCGGGTGTCCGCCGACACCCGGGCTTTTTGTGCGTGGTGAAGGTGGTCAGGCGTCCGCTTCGGCCCGGCCCAGACCCGCGCCCTTCCAGCCGTACCAGGCGACCACGGCGAAGCAGGCGGCGGGCAGCAGGAAGGCGACATTGGCGCCGTAGAGGTCGGCGATCTTGCCCATGGGCCAGGGCAGCAGCACACCGCCGCCGATGGCCATGACCATGAGGGACGAGGCCTTCTTGGTGCTGGCGCCCAGGCCGGTGGTGCCCAGGGCAAAGATGGTGGCGAACATGGTCGACATGAAGAAGAAGACGGCGATCAGGGCGATGGGGGACACCTTGTCGATGCCGGCCGCCACGATCAGGGTCAGGACGACGTTGATCACGCCATAGGTGGTCAGCAGGGTGCGCGGCTTGATCTTGAGCAGCAGGCCGGTGGCGGCGAAGCGCCCGACCAGATAGCCGATGGCCGCCAGCGACAGCATGAAGGCGCCCTGCTGCGAGGTCAGGCCCTGCCAGTTGTGGGTCACCAGATTGATGAAGTAGGCGCCGATGCCGACCTGGGCGCCGATGTAGAGGGCCTGGGTCACGACGCCCGCCACGAAGTGAGGTTGCTGCGACAGGGGTTTGGCCGGGGCGTCGCCCGCGGCGGTCTCGCCATGGTCAGACAGGCCGGTTTCCGGCAGGCGGGCGCGCCAGACGACGGCGGCGAAGATCAGGACCGCGACGGCGATCAGGCCATAGACGATCTGGATCGAACGGGTCGCGCCGCCCAGGGCCTCGGTGGTCGAGGGGCTGAAGAAGACCGCGCCGCCGATCATCGGGCCGATGAAGACGCCGAGCGCGTTGAACGACTGGGCCAGGTTCAGGCGCTGTGAGGCCTTGGCCGGATCACCCAGGACGTTGACGTAGGTGTCCGCCGAGGTCTCCAGCACACACAGGCCCGCCGCCAGGACGAACATGGAGCCGACGAAGGGCAGGAAGCTGCCGGCGTTCGCCGCTGGAATGAAGAGCAGGGCGCCGACCGCCGTCAGGGCCAGACCCGATACGATGCCGAACTTGTAGCCGCGCGCGTGCAGCAGGGCGCCGGCCGGCAGGCTGAGCAGCAGATAGGCGCCGAAATAGGCGATCTGCAGCCAGGAACTGTCCGCCTGGCTGATGCTCAGCGTCTCCTGGAAATGCTTGTTCAGCACGTCCAGCAGGCCATAGGCCAGACCCCAGATCAGGAAGCAGCCGATGGCGAAGGCCAGCGGGCCGCGCAGGCTTCCGGCTGCGGGGAAGGCGAGGCCCCCCGGTGTGTGGGCGGCGTCGGTTTCGATGCTCATGTCGTCCTCTTGGGCTTCCTCGGGACCGGCGCCGTCTTGATGCGGGCTCGGCGAATGATGGGGTCAGATGCGGTAGATCGCCTCGGCGTTGGCGGCGAACAGGCGGTCGCGTTCGTCGGCGCTGAAGTGTCGCGTGATGGCGTCGAAGGCGGAATAGAAGGCGTCGAAGCTGCCGTGCACCCGCTCGACCGGGAAGTCGCTGGCGAACATGGCGCGGTGCGTCCCGAAGGTCTCGATGCAGGTCAGCACGATCGGTTGAATGGAGTTCAGGGTCCAGGCGCGGTCGGTGATGCCGAGGCCGGAGATCTTGATCGAGACCTGCGGGCGCTCGGCCAGGGTCTTCAGCCCGGCGCGCCAGACTGCCAGGCCCTCGGCGTCGCGGTCGGTCGGCAGACCCGCGTGGTTGAGGATCAGGGGAATGTCGGGATGAGCGTCGGCCAGTTCGACCGCGCTGGCCATCTGCGACGGATAGAGCTGCAGGTCGAAGGACAGGTCGTGACGCGTCAGCTTGCCGAAGCCCGCGCGCCAGACCGGGTCGAGCAGGGGATCGGCGGGATTGTAGGTTTTCTTTGGATCGGCGTGCCAGCAGGCGATCTGGCGTACGCCCCTGACGTTGCGACGGGCGGCGTGGGCCTCCAGCAAGGCGTCCAGATCGGGGTCGGTCAGATCGGCGCCGGCGACGATGCCGTGCGGATAGTCATAGTCGTCCGCCATGGCCTGAAGCCAGTCGGTCTCAGCCAGCTGATGTCCGCGCGGCTGGCCGGCCTCGACGTGGACGATCTTGTCCACGCGCCAGTTCGCCGTGTCGGCCAGGTAGTCTTTCAGCAGGTAGTCGCGATGCGCGATCGGGGACATGTCCCCCGCCGGATTGTTCGGCAGGGGATCATCCTGTAGCCAGCCGTAGCGGGCGCGCGACAGGTCCCACAGGTGGACGTGGCTATCGACGATGCGAAGGTCGCGGCCCACCTGAAGCTCCCTAGTAGGTCGTACGTCCGCCCGACGTATCGAACGTCGAAGCGGTGGTGAAGCTGCATTCCTCGGAGGCCATGAAACAGACCATGGCGGCGCTTTCATCGACTTCGCCCAGACGGCCCATGGGAATTTTGGAGCGCATGTAGTCGACCTGGCTTTGCGGCATCTGGGCCAGGATCGGGCTTTCGAAGGTGGCGGGGGTCAGGCTGTTGGCGATGACGCCCTTGCCGGCCAGTTCCTTGCCCAGCGACTTGGTGAAGCCGATGACGCCGGCCTTGGACGCCGAATAGGCGGAGGCGTTGGGGTTGCCCTCCTTGCCCGCGACCGAGGCCACGTTGACGATGCGTCCGTAGCCCTCGGCCAGCATGTAGGGGACGATGGCGCGCGAGCAGTAGAAAACGCCGTTCAGATTGATGTCGACGACGCGCTTCCAGCTTTCGAGCGGGAATTCGTGCACCGGCACGGTGGCGCCGGTGATGCCGGCCGAGGCGACCAGGATGTCGATGCGGCCGAGGGCCTCATGCGAGGTCTTGGCCGCAGCCTCGACGGCGGCGGGGTCTGAGACGTCCAGCGCGACGGTTGCGGTCGCGCCCACTTCCTCGGCGGCGGCCTTCAGCGTCTCGGGGTTGAGGTCCCACAGGACGACCTTGCCGCCCTCGGCGACGATGCGGGCGGCCGAGGCCTTGCCCAGGCCCGAGGCGCCGCCGGTGACGACGGCGGTGCGGCCGGTGAAACGACCTTCATAGGCGCTCATGCTGCGGCGTCCCTGGACCAGGCGACGACCGACTGGCGCTGCGAGCCCAGCTTCTCGATGCCCAGCTCCATGACGTCGCCGGCCTTGAGGTAGAAGGGCTCGGGCTTCTGGCCCAGGCCGACGCCGGGCGGGGTGCCGGTGGTGATCAGGTCGCCGGGCTCCAGCGTCATGAACTGGCTGACGTAGGAGACGATCTCGGCCACGCCGAAGATCATGGTCTGGGTGTTGCCGGTCTGCATGCGCTTGCCGTTGAGGTCCAGCCACATGTCCAGGGTCTGCACGTCGCCGACTTCATCCGTGGTGACGATCCAGGGGCCGACCGGGCCGAAGGTGTCGCACCCCTTGCCCTTGTCCCAGGTGCCGCCGCGCTCGGTCTGGAAGGCGCGCTCGGACACGTCGTTGATCAGGACATAGCCCGCGACGTGATCCAGGGCCTCGGCCTGTTCGACGTAGGAGGCGCGCTTGCCGATGACGATGCCCAG
>RCUK01001481.1_pt1 | contig 14845 bp, 17 predicted proteins | sample 2166381 | NCBI WGS metagenome assembly RCUK01 (sample SAMN09932809, study PRJNA488358) | compost metagenome | isolation source: compost soil in an enriched community | place: Germany: Experimental Botanical Garden | reverse complement strand
GCCTTGTTTTTTGACTGGAAAAAAGCAGCTTCCGAATATTTGGATGTATACAGAAATTGTCTTTACTAAGTACATTCTACCATTTAAAAATACCGGAGAACCAGCTTATTCTATGAAGCAAAAAAGATGTACTCATTGATAAAACAAATAAGGTATTGAATCTGCTAATTGTGTAAATTGATATTTTTTTTAATTAATTTTGCACCAATAATAAAATTTAAAAAGGGACTGTTTTATTAACAGCCCTTTTTTATTTCATAATAAACTCATGAACCTATGATAAACGAAGAAGTACACAATGCCTACGAAGTCATAAAAAATGGTGGAATAATACTCTATCCTACGGACACCGTTTGGGGAATTGGTTGTGATGCCACAAATCCTGAGGCTGTTGCCAAAATTTACAAACTCAAGCAAAGAGCCGAAACCCAAAGCATGATTGTTTTGATGAATGGTGAAAAAATGATGTATAACGTATTCAAGGATATTCCGGAAGTAGCTTGGCAGATCTTGGATTTATCTGAAAAACCTACCACCATCATATTAGACAAACCAAGAAACGTGGCTCCAAATATAATCGCTCCAGATAACTCATTGGGAATACGAATCGTAAAAGAACCTTTTTGTTTCAAATTATTAGAACGCATGAAAAAACCTTTGGTTTCCACATCGGCTAATATTTCAGGACAACCTACACCAATTGCTTTCAAAGATATTAGTCCAGAAATTATAAAAGGTGTGGACTATGTTGTAAATTTGCATCACGAAAAAATAGCAGGAAAACCATCAACAATTATAAAATTGAGTTCAGATAGTCAGGTTAAAATTATTCGAAAGTAAAAATTAGCCACTGATTCACTGATTTAAATAAATTTCATTGTAAAATGTCAAACTATTTATACGAAGAAGAAACTTATACAATTATTGGAGCATTGATGGAAGTACATAAAAACCTCGGAAAAGGATTTTCTGAAATTGTTTATAAAGATGCATTCGAATATGAATTAAAAAGAAAAGGAATCTTTTTTGAACGAGAAAAAGAATATTTAGTTCATTATAAAGACATCATTTTAAATCATAAATTCTATGCCGATTTTGTTGTTTTAGATAAAATCATCCTTGAAATAAAAAGTACTAATTCATTACATGAAAAGCATATTTCTCAATGTTTAAATTATCTGCATGTTTCAGGTCATAGGCTTGCAATTTTAGTAAATTTCAATAAGACCTCTCTTGAATACAAAAGAATTATCAAATAATAGTTAAAAAAAATCTGTGAATCTGTGGCTATTTCAAAAAATTATAAAGAGTCCTTAAATAATAAAATATTCGAAGTAATCTCTAAAGCTTCCCAAGAACTAAACATCGATAGTTATGTCATTGGCGGTTTTGTCAGAGATTTAATTTTAGGAAGAGATTTTAAAAAAGACATTGATATAGTTGCCGTTGGCAGTGGAATCGAATTAGCTTTAAAAGTTTCCGATTTACTTCCAAAAAAACCAAAAGTGCAGGTTTTTAAAACCTATGGAACAGCCATGTTGCGTTTTGAAGACACCGAAATAGAATTTGTAGGTGCCCGAAAAGAGTCTTATCATTTTGAAAGCCGCAATCCTGTTGTAGAGAACGGCACCTTACAAGATGATCAAAATCGTCGTGATCTCACTATAAATGCACTAGCATTGTCTCTAAATGTTTCAAATTTCGGAGAACTTTCAGATCCTTTTAGTGGATTAACCGATCTAGAAAATAAAGTTATCAAAACACCTTTAGATCCGGACATTACTTTTTCAGATGACCCTTTGCGAATGATGCGCGCCATCCGTTTTGCCAATCAATTAGGTTTTGAAATCGAAGAAAACTCATTAAATTCCATTACCAAAAACGCCGAACGGATCAAGATAATTTCCGGTGAACGTATTGTTGACGAGCTCAACAAAATTCTTTCTACTGATAAACCTTCTGTTGGTTTCTTATTATTATTCAAAACGGGACTTCTGGATATTATTCTTCCTGAATTAACCGCTTTAAATCAGGTTGAAGAAATAGAAGGCCATACTCATAAAAACAATTTTTATCACACTTTAGAAGTTGTTGATAATATTTGTCCCAATACCGATGATGTTTGGTTGCGCTGGGCTGCCTTATTGCACGACATTGGCAAAGCGCCAACGAAGCGTTTCAATAAAAAACAAGGATGGACATTTCATGGACATGAATTTCTTGGTGGAAAAATGGCCAAGAAAATATTTGAAAGACTACACATGCCTCTGAATCACAAAATGAAATTTGTGCAAAAAATGGTTATTATGAGTTCTCGTCCTATTGTTTTATCACAAGACACTGTGACTGACAGTGCGGTGCGACGTTTAGTTTTTGATGCTGGTGAAGATGTCGAAAGTCTGATGACGCTCTGTGAAGCGGATATTACCACCAAAAACCCCAGTAAATTCAAGAAATACCATAATAATTTTGAAATCGTTCGAAAGAAAATTGTTGAAGTGGAAGAACGCGATCATGTTCGCAACTTTCAGCCGCCTATTTCAGGAGAAGAGATTATGGAAATTTTCAATTTGAAACCTTCAAGGGAAATTGGTATGCTCAAAGAAGCTATAAAAGAAGCTATTTTGGAAGGAGAAATCCCAAATGAATATCAGGCTGCTTACGGATTCATGTTAAAAAGAGCCGCAAAAATAGGATTAAAAGAAGTAACAAAGTAGCAAAGTTACAAAGTGAAAAAAGCAAAAAATGAAAAAAGAGAATAATTCCGTTATTATTTGGTTGTTATCAGGTTGCCTATTATTATTTATGATGGTTGTTGTCGGAGGAATAACCCGATTAACAAATTCAGGTTTGTCAATGACTGATTGGCATTTAGTCACAGATACTTTTCCTCCGTTAACGGAAGCAAAATGGTCACAGGCTTTTGAAGAATATAAAAAATTTCCCGAATACCAGAAGATCAACATTCACAATGATTTCACGCTTGAGGATTATAAATTCATCTATTTTTGGGAATGGTTTCACCGTTTTATCGGACGAATAATAGGCTTAGTTTTTATTATTCCATTTGTATATTTCCTGATTAAAAAAAGACTTTCCAGCGAAACCATAAAAAAATGCGTGGTTTTATTAGCAATGGGTGGATTTCAAGGTTTTTTGGGATGGTTCATGGTACGAAGCGGTCTTATTGACAATCCGGACGTAAGCCATTTTAGACTTTCTTTACACTTGACTTTTGCCTTTATTACATTTGCTTATACATTATGGGTAGCTTTGGATTTAATCTATCCAAACAAAGTGGCCGCAATACTTCCTTTGCAAAAACTAGCTCAAGTTGCATTGGTATTTTTACTTATCCAAATTATTTATGGTGGATTTGTGGCAGGTTTGAATGCCGGTCTAATTCACAATCACTGGCCTTTAATGAGTGATGGACAGTTGGTTCATGACAGCGTCTTTATAGAGCAAAAAACACTATTTCTTAACCTTGTCGAAGGAAAAAGCGGTGTTCAGTTTGTCCATAGAACTTTGGCCTATGTAGTCGTTGGTCTTATCCTTGCCTTATTTTTCAAAAGCAAAAAATACACGCTTTCTTCTCCACAGAAAAAAGGAATCAATATCTTGGTAATTATTGTCTTTTTGCAATTTGGTTTAGGTGTATTCACTTTACTTTACAGTGTTCCGTTGTGGTTAGGATTAGCGCATCAAGTAGTGGCTTTCTTTTTACTTACGGCAATGACATTCACATTACATCGACTATCAAAATAGATACAACACAATACGATTACACCTGACTATATTGTCGCATTTCTTAGTTCCAAAACTTAAATGTCAAAACTTGCAGCTGAAGATAAATTTCTTGACTTCTCTGATTATGGAAGACCAATCGCAAAATTACTTGCCAATCGATTAAAAAACACTCGATTCACGCCAATTCATGTCACTTTGCTTTTTGGGGTTTCTGGCTTGCTTGCCATTTACTGTATTTTGAACGGATATTACTTTTGGGCCGGTTTTTTCATCATTCTAAAATCAATTATTGATGCTGCTGATGGTGAACTGGCAAGAATAAAAAACACGCCTTCCTATACCGGAAGATACCTCGACAGCATCTTTGATATTATCTTAAATTTCTTGATTCTCATGTCCATTTGTTATGTTTCAAAAACAAACATTTGGCTTACCTTTTTAGCATTCATTGGAATCCAATTACAAGGTACTTTATACAATTACTACTATGTAATTTTAAGAAATAAATCGGTGGGCGGAGATACTACCAGCAAAATATTTGAATACAAATCTCCCAGAGCTTTACCGGGAGAAAGTCAAAAATCAGTCGATATTTTGTTCCATATTTACACTGTGGTTTATGGCAGTTTTGATAAAATAATTCACACTCTGGATCGAGAGGCGTACAAAGTAAAAACATTCCCACATTGGTTTATGACCTTTCTTTCCATTTATGGCCTGGGCTTTCAATTGTTGATTATCGCCATTATGTTACCTCTGAATTTAATAGAATATATTGTTCCTTTTTTTATCTTATATAGCTTTTTCATTTTTGTTTTAATTGGCATTCGTAAAGCTATTTTCAGGGTTTAAAACCATCATAGATAAATTCTATATGCGTTTTTTAATATATTTAAATTCAACAAGTTAAACAACACTACTTAATTTATTTTTTTAAGCATTTAATAACTCATCTACATACTGCAATTTGTTTTTATTTTTGCCAATCACCTTTCATAAACTCCTATTTAAAAAGTTATAAAACATACTAAAATAAAAAAACAGGCGTTTAATTTAATAAACTATTTCCTATTTAAAATTTATTGAACGACTTTTTCAATAGCGGTATTTTATAAAATAAATAATTTATGTAAACGTGATTTAAATGACGAAAATATTCTCATCCCTTGCCCTTCTTCTTTCGTGTCTTGCTCATTCTCAAAATCCAAACAACCTTTTAACAATTCTGGATTCAAAAAAAATAGGTTTAATACTCGATGTCAGAGAACAATTAGAATCTATAAAACCGGATGATATTTCCAGTTTAACTGTTTATAAAGATCCAATAACTATAAAAAAATATGGTGCCGAATTTGGTGTCATAATAGTCACAACAAAGAAATTTATTCTCGATACTTTTTATAAAAATAACATCGAAAATTCACCCTTAAAATCCAAGATTCCAACGGCTGAAGATTTACTAAAAATTGGAGTTGTAACAGATCATCCCGAAAGCAAAAATCAACCTTATGATGAATTATCAAAATATATTGACACCTACACTCTCAATGATAAAATAAAAAAAATTGGTTCTATATATTTTATAAAACCAATTGATTCCAAAAAAATAAATCCCAACTGGGAGTTTGGAGCTATCGAAATTATCTCTGAAAAAGTAATGTATCCCTAACCTATCCAGGTTTTAAAATCAGAAACTTTTTCCCTACTCACAATCACCTCATCAGATGCATAAGAAGGTAAAATTACTTTTAATCGAGAATTGCTGTACACCACAATTTCTTTAATGGCTTTGAGCGGAATAATAAATTTTCTGCTGATCCGATAAAATTCTTCAGGATCTAAATCTTGCTCCAAAAGTTCTAAAGTAGTTTCGAGTAAATAATTTCTGTTGTCGAAAGTGTGCAAATAAGTCCCTTTATTTTCACTAAAAAAGCATTCGATTTCTTCTGTAGGAATAACTTTTAAATGTTGCCCAATTTTTATTGTAAATCGTTTTTTATAATTTTTTTCAAATGGATTGGAAAGCATTCTTCTGATTTGCTCAAAATCCATTTGCAGACTTTCCTGTTTGGGCAACCTGTCTTTAAATTTAGAAACCGCAATTTCTAAATCATCTTCATCGATCGGTTTCAAAAGATAATCGATACTATTCAACTTAAAAGCCCGTAACGCATATTCATCATAAGCTGTAGTAAAAATTACGGCGCTTTTAATTTCTATTTTGTCAAAGATTTCAAACGACAATCCATCGGATAATTGGATATCGAGAAAGATTAAATCAGGATGCGTGTTTTTAGAAAACCAAGCTAAAGCTTCTTCAACAGAATGCAACATCACTCCTACCTCAACATTTAATTTTTCAAGTTTACGTTGCAGTAATCTTGCTGCCGGTTTTTCGTCTTCTATTATTATTGTTGTCATTTAATGTTGAAGTGGTTATTTGGTTATTTGGTTAACTGAAAAACTGTGATTGAATACTTGATTTATTCCCATTTTTCACTTTTTTCTTTATCCATCAATTCTTTAATTTTTCTTTCTTCCCAAGCCTGTCCAAAGAATATATTACGGCCAAAAACAGACAAGCCGTGAACCAATAATCCGATTCCCCAAAACAAAGCTGTTGAAAAGGTTTCCCAGCGCCAAAAAACATCATCTCCTATTGCATTACTATTAAAATTGGATATAATTATAAAAGCATTCACAAAGACATAAACCAATGCGTGAATGTAAAAGCCTTTGATTCTCTTCACTCTTTTATACGCTAAATTATATCGCTCATCAGAATTATATGTTTCAGTACTATAATCATCTGACATTCTATTTCTAAATCTTTCCATCGCTATAACAATTAAATTATTCCCAAGTTTCTTTATTCTCTTTCTCTTTATCCATAAACTCCTTAATCTTTTGTTGCTCCCAGTCTTTTCCCAAAAAAGGCATGTAATTAAAGACCTTTAAACCGTGAAAAACAACTCCTATTCCCCACCATAACAACGGCCAGTAAAACCATAAATGTTCCGGTGATGTTGTCAAGTTTAGAATGATTAATCCAATATTTACTACTATATAAGAAATCAAGTTACCATAAAAGCCTTTTATTTCCTCCACCTTCTTTTTAGCATTATAATAACGCTCTTCGTTTTGATAATTAGTTTTCATGTCTACTTCCAAATTTGTTGATTATCTTCCTTACGTAAAATCTCCTGAATTTTTCTTTCTTCCCAACTGGAACTGTATCCAAAAACCTTTAAAGCATGCATTATCAGTCCAAATCCCCAACCTGCTGCGGAGAACCAAAACCATTGAAATTGCGGTGAATACCTTAAATTAATAAATATTAAAAGCGGTATCACACAACAATAGGAAATCAGGTTCCCATAAAATCCTTTTAGTTGCTCCACTCTCTTTTTAGCCCTGTAATAAGCTGTATTTTCGTTATAATTTGTTGTTGTTTCCATAACCGAAATTTGTTTTGTTAAAATGGGTATTTTGACCGTAAATGTTTTTTCGTTCTGGTCAATCAAAACCTTTCTGTTTGTTATTATTCCATAACGATTAACAATGTTTTGCAAACCTACTCCTTGTCGTTCCTGCAAGACTTCTTTCTTTTGAAAATCGTTTTGAATGCCTAAATAATCTCCATCAATATAAATGCGGATATGCAATGGTCTTTGTTCACTGACTACATTATGTTTTACTGTGTTCTCTAATAAAAGCTGTAATGAAAGCGGAACTACTTTCGCTTCCGGATTAATGTTTGTGCTTGGCAATTCATAAAAGAGACTATTTTCAAAACGCATTTTAAGCAAATTCATATACGTTTTGGCGAAAGCCAGCTCTTCGGCAACCGAAACCAGTTCTTTATCTTTTTGCTCTAAAACGTACCGATAAATTTTAGAAAGAGAAGTCGTAAATCGTTGTGCATTATCCGGATTTTCTTCTATTAACGAACTTAACACGTTCAAACTATTAAAAAGAAAATGAGGATCAATCTGATTTTTTAGTGTTTCAAACTTTGCGGAAGCAGTACCGGCAATAATTTTTTGTTGGGTTACTTCTTTTTTGGAAGCGTGTTTCCAGTTGACCATAAAACTTCTGGCATGCATGAAAGTAGACACTCCCAAAGAAAGGATGATATAAAATAGATGCACCCAAATCATTCTGTCATTAAAAAATTCAGCAGGATCTAATTTTTGAAAAACCACAAAAGTAAGATAGTTAATTCCTAAGACAACAGGTACAGTATACAGTATGGTAGTAATGATTCCAAAATACACTCTCAAATTAGTTTGTTCCAGCCAATCCCATTTTTTATCCAAAAAAGAGTTAATCATACCATTCCCAAAACCAATTCCATAGGAGTATAATGCGCTAACCAAAAAGGTAACCAGTACATTTTGTAACTCAAAACTCCCTTGTACTACAGAAAAAGCAAATGTGAAAATTAAAGTGATTTTCAAGCAATCTAAGAATCCTTTTTTTAAGACTGTGAATGTATGTATTTTTTGATTCTCCATTTTTATTTTCCTTTTAGCATTTTCAAATCCTCGCTTGAGGTTAGAAATCTTACTTACAATTTTTCTGTGCTTCTAAAGCTCTATCTAATCCCCATTTTGGAGAGAAAGGTGTTTCAGGTTTAAAAGTAGCAAAAAGTTGAATAGAACGATCTACCTCTTTACAAAGTTCTTGCATATTAGCGCCTGTCCATTTGGCTCCTCCAATTCCAAATTCTGCCTTTCCCAAAACAACTCGAGGATTCTCGGGAGCGATTGCCTGAGCTTTTCCGTATAATTCCATTACTTTTCCCGATAACTTTTGCCCGTTTGTCATAGGGTCAAAAGCAACCCAGGCAGTATGAATCATAGCTTGCATTACCAATAATTCTGCATTGTTTTGATCTTTTACCATTTCCACATCTAATGCATTTTGCGCCTTGGTCAACAATAAGTCCATCTGACTTTTATCTTTTGTTCCAAACGCTGTTGTTGTATTGACTAAGGCTACATAATAATTAGGTAACCAGGAGTTTTTTTCTGCTGCTGCAATTCTTTCGAACAAATCAGAAGCTTCCGTATTTTTTCCTTCTTTCCAAAGCCCAAATGCTTTTCCCATTCCTTGCTCAAATTGCCCTTGAGCCGATACTAAACTAAAAATAAATAAAGCGATTGCGGTGATAATTTTGGTCATGATTTCTTGATTTTAAATTGTTATTGAAATGATTATTTGTTGTTTCGATTAAATTCTTGAACAAATTTATAGTGACGAGAACTGTTTTTAAATTTATATTGACTGAACTGTCGTTTTTTGAGGATGAATTGTTTTTTTTTATGGATGCTAAGATTCTGAGATGCTAAGATTCTAAGTTTTTTTCTTAGCGACTTAGCGGCTTTATAAATTCTTCAATTGGTTGTCTTTTTTATCCTTGCTTATCGTCCAGAAGAATCCAAGAAAGAAAAACCGATCAGCAGTAGGTGTAATGGCCATTCTATTGTATATGCCGTTTGCATCTGGTTTAACTGCATATTCATAACCAAAAACGTTTTGTCTGCCCAGTACATTCGAAACTGAGAAATATAAAATCTTTTGCGTTGTCAATAAATACGCCCAGTTAAAACTCAAACTGTTATACGATTTTGTTTTTCCGTTCATGAATTGCGTTTCATTTGGGTTATTGTACGGCCTTCCGGAGCTGTAGGAATTTGTGAATCCTATTTGTGACTTCCAATCGGTGATCCAATATTTGGTTACAATTGACAAACTGTGGTCTGCCACAAAACTGGGAGTCGCCTGGGTACTGAAATTTTTATAATCCCTTTCAGTATCAATATACGAATACGAAACCCAGTATTCTAAATTCTTAATTGATTTACCGTCTCTCCAAAACAAATCCAAACCTTTTGCATAGCCTGAACCTGTGTTATCAAATATGGAATTGTATTGTATTGATGGAGAACCGTATTTTACCAAATTACTATAGTCTTTGTAATAGGCTTCAGCCCTAAAAGTTTTACCGTTTTTATTGTATTGGTAATTCAAAATATAATGCGAAGCCTTCTCGCTTTCAAACTGATGAAATTTTGAATACTTGATATAATCCACACTAGGTGTTTGGGTAAAGTCCCCGTAAGCCAATGAAAGCTGACTGTTTTTAGTCATTTTATAAGCCAATGAGATTCTGGGAGCAATGGCTGTTTCATCTAATAAATCATTATTGGAAGCCCTTAGCCCTACTTTTGCAGCAAGCTTTTTCGAAAAGAAAATATCGGCTTCGGTATAAACTGCTGCAATATTAGAATCGTAACCACTAGTGAAATCTGAACCTGAATTTCCTTTATAATCCTCATTAAATTGGGTTATAAAATAATCCGCACCAAAGGAGACTTTCAATCGGTCAGAAAAACTTTTTTTCAATTTTAATTTCAAATGGGCTGCATTTTCATCATTATCAACTTTATACAAATCATGATTGATATCGTTTTTACTGTAGCCGTAACTCAAACCTGATGTAATTTGCCAGTTGCTTCCAAAAACGCCTTTATAGGCTGTATTCAAATAAAAATTATTGTTGTTTAAATCTGTTCTGGTTTTTTCAGAGAAATTGATATTTTCCTGATTGATATCAAATTTAGAAGAGTCGAAGGCAGCGTATAATTTTAGGATTCCATTATTGAAATTATACCGATAGACCGTTTCTCCCGACAAAGATTGAAAAGGTTTATTCCAATCTACATTTTGAGGAATCACTGCCTGATAAGGCGCTAAATTAATGTAAGCGGTATTCACACTCAGGGAACTTTTCTTCCATTTTTGAGTATTCCCTACTCCTAATCCCACGGTCATTAATGCAATTTCAGTTTTATTTTGGTCTGGTTCATCTTGTGTATTCAATAACAAAACACTGGATAACGCTTCCCCATATTCGGCAGAATATCCACCGGTTGAAAACGAAATTCCACTAAAGAGAAAAGGAGAAAACCGACCTCGGGTTGGTAAATTATCCGTGCTGGCCCCATACGGTTGCGCCACTCTGATTCCATCAACAAAAGTTTGCGTTTCATTGGCCTCTCCTCCACGAACAAACAATCGTCCATCTTCACCCACATTTTGTGTTCCCGGTAAAGTTTGTAAAGCCGCAATAATATTCCCGACCGAACCTGCCGTAGTTACAATATCCAATGGTTTCAATACTGACACTCTGGCTTTCTCACCAGATTCCAACGTGCCGGCAGTAACGACAACTGCATCAAGCGAGTTAACGCTTTCTCTCAGTTTGATTGTTCTATTTTTGAAGCTACTGACATCAATCACCGTTTTGGCAGTTTCATAAATCAGGAAACTGACGACCAAGGTTTGATTTCCAGTTGCAGTCGTGGTAAAATTAAAATCTCCACTTTCATTACTGGAATCCCCATCGTAGGTCCCTTCTATAAAAATATTGGCTCCCGAAATAGGGTTTCCTTTTTCATCAACCACTTTTCCGGTAAGTTTTGATTGCGAAAAAAGAGTCATTGATAAAAGTAAAACACTAAGTGTCAAAATAGTTTTAATGCTACTTCTTCGATTGCTTATTGAATATTTTTGAATCATTGATTTCATCCTATTGTTTATTTGATGAAGCAAATATCTTTCGCAAAAAACAGAAGCGAAAAAAGTAGTTACCGAACTGTTGAAATTATAGGATGAGTTGTTTTTCTGTAGTAGTGATAAACATAAAATCACTGGTTTTTTAATTCCGCATTTAATGTTCGAATGAAAACCTTAAATTTGTGTCTAATCCAATTTCGAAAAACATGAAAAATTCAATCTTTATACTTTTGTTGGTATTTTTTGCCATTCCAACATTTTCTCAGGAAACCACTTCTTCCTATGATGAAAAATTAGCTAAAACATTACAAGCCGATGAACGCGGAATGAAGAAGTATGTCTTTTGTCTTTTAAAAACAGGAAGCTACACCACTGCTACCAAAGAAGAAACTCAGAAGTTATTTGAAGGTCATATGGCTAACATTAGCCGATTGGCAAAAGAAGGGAAATTAGTTGTTGCAGGGCCGTTCATGAAAAACGAAAGAAATTATAGAGGCATTTATATATTTAACGCTGCTACTATTGAAGAAGCCAAAGAATTTGTCGCTACTGACCCCGCAGTAAAATCAAATTTACTTGAAGCCGAACTTACACTTTGGTATGGAAGTGCCGCTTTACAGGAAACATTAAAAATTCATGAAAAAATTGCCAAAAACAAAATGTAATTTCATCGAAAAAAAACAACTATATCGATTGAAAAAATACAGCATAAACAACTCTTATTCAGACTACTTATAAATACACTTTTAGCATTGAAAAAACGGTAATTCTTGAACAGTAACGAGGCCTTTTAGTATCTAAATTCTTAAATTTGGGAAAACTAAAATTATAAAAAAATGAAACCCTTTTACATTAGCTTCTTGCTTATTGCACTCCTTTTTTCAAACTGTAAAGAACAAATTAATGAAGATCCCACAACAACCAATCCTCTCGAAAAACTAACCAATGGAAACCAACGCTTTTTAGATAATAAACAAATCCATCCTCATCAAAATAAGCAAGCAATTATAAATAACGAAAAAGGGCAACATCCCTTTGCTGTTGTCGTAACGTGTTCTGACAGTCGGGTAAGCCCAGAAATCATTTTTGACCAAGGTCTTGGTGATTTATTTGTTGTTAGAAACGCAGGAAATCTAATCTCTGATTTAGATATGGGTAGTATTGAATATGCCGTCGAACACTTAAACACCAAAGTAATAATTGTACTTGGCCATACCGAATGTGGGGCCATAAAAGCCTTTGTTGAACATGCTTCCAGCGAAACAAAAGTAAAAAGTTTACAGCACGATCATATCGAAGATATTATTAATACGCTCAAAGCCGAAGAGGAAGAAAAGAAAGTACCGGAACCTCACAAAAATCATTTACAGGAATGTATTATTGCAAACATCAGACATTCAACCAATTTAATTTTGAAAAACGAATTCCTGAACCAAAATGAAATCCAAGTCATTCCAATGCTGTATGACATTCACACTGGCAAAGTAACAACGATCAAGTAATTACCATTCTTTTTCAAAAATAAATTGTATTGTTTTACAAAAAAAAGAAAATGATACGCTAATTTTACCTTTGGACTGTTTTCCAAAATGAAATTTTTATGATGAAAACTGAGAAAGAAAAAATGATAGCCGGAGAATATTATTTGGCAGGGGATTCCGTTTTGGTAAAAGACAGACGAAAAGCTAAAAACCTGCTGCATCGGTTAAACGTTATTGAATATAGAATAACCAAAAAAGCGAGGGAAATACTCAAAGAATTAATTCCTAATGCGGGAGCAAATCTTTATATTGAACCTCCTTTTTTTTGTGATTACGGATACAATATAAGCTGTGGAGAAAATGTTTACTTCAATGTAAATTGTGTTGTTTTGGACTGCGCCAAAGTTACTATAGGTTCAAATGTCTTTTTTGCACCCGGAGTACAACTTTATACAGCAACACATCCGCTTGATGCAGAACTAAGAAAGACATTGGAAAATGCTTTACCCATAACGATCGGAGATGATTGCTGGATAGGCGGCAATTCCGTGATTTGTCCCGGCATTACCATTGGAAACGGATGCGTTATTGGCGCCGGTTCTGTAGTAACCAAAGACATTCCTGATAATTCATTGGCTGTTGGGAATCCGGCAAAAGTGATTCGAAAACTTAACTAATAAACTCTAAATATGGCACATCTTTTAGCAACACTCAGAAACACCCCTTTTGAAACAATAAAAAGGGTCTTAGAAGACGACAAAGCTTTTCATGAAACCCAGGGAATGTACTTAGAACATATTTGGCAAAATGTTGATGATTCAAATGAAGTATTATTTCTGTTTCGAATTAATAGTATTGAGGATACCAAAGTTTTAATTGGCAAGCTACACGCTGCTGCTTTAGCACAAGATCCAAAAGTAAATCTTCCCATAATGACTTATTTAAAATAATTATGCTTTCAATAAATAAAATCCATCATATAGCCATCATTTGTTCCGATTATCAAAAATCGAAAACCTTCTACACAGAAATTTTAGGCTTAACTATCGTACAAGAAATTTTTAGAGAAGACCGACAATCGTACAAACTGGACTTGGCACTTAACGGAGTCTATGTCATTGAATTATTTTCGTTTCAAAACCCTCCAGAAAGAGTTTCTGGTCCAGAAGCTTGTGGCTTGCGTCATTTAGCTTTTGAAGTGAATAATATTCAGGAAACCAGAGATTATTTCGTCAAACACAATACAATCACTGAGGAAATACGTATTGACGAACATACCAAAAAAAAGTTTTTCTTCATTGGTGATCCGGATAACTTACCAGTAGAATTTTATGAAAAATAAGCTTCCTTTTTGTAACTAAATTCAAGGTGTAATTCATAAAGGAATCATAAAAAAGCATTCTTAAATCAATTTATTAGTTTAAAACCGATTTTGTTTCTATAAATTTGTCGTTCTCACATCAACACTTTTTTAGAAATAAGCTCTTTTTTATTGGATAATAAGAAAGAATGCTAAATGTTTTATAGATGAACAATACTACTCGAATTAAAAAAAATTACTCCTTAATCAAATTTCAAAAGTTAGTTATTGTTTCTATCTTAATTGGTTTCCTTTCTGCTTTTTTAGGTGTTTCATTAAAAAAAATAACCGAAAATTATGAAGAAATCTTTTTTCATAAAGCTTCATTAAACCCTATTTTCTTTGTTATCTTTCCTTTTTTTGGACTATCTGTTATTTATTTTCTTCGAGAATATCTTTTTAGAAAAAAAGAAAATAAAGGAATCAAAGAAATTTTTGAAAGTACCAACTCTAAATCCAAGAACTTACCCAATTATAAAATTCCATCCCATTTCATCAACGGATTATTGACGGTTGCTTTTGGTGGGTCTACAGGAATTGAAGTTTCGACTGTTGTCGCATCCGCAACAATTGGTTCAGTGGCTCAAAGGAAGCAAAACGTATTTAGGCAATATAAAACCGAATTAATCTGCGCGGGAGTTGCTGCTGGAGTTACTGCTTTGTTCAGTAG
>RCUK01001479.1_pt1 | contig 14853 bp, 12 predicted proteins | sample 2166381 | NCBI WGS metagenome assembly RCUK01 (sample SAMN09932809, study PRJNA488358) | compost metagenome | isolation source: compost soil in an enriched community | place: Germany: Experimental Botanical Garden | reverse complement strand
GATCGCGGTCGCCTGCCCCACAATGACGGGCGAGTGGACGCTGGCCAATATCGAAGCGGACGGCGACCGATCGTTCATGGCGCACGTCACGTCGGCTCAAGGCGCGGTGATCGAGGTGTACACCTCAGGCACCACAGGCAAGCCCAAGGGCGTCGTCGTACCATTGCGCGCCGTCGCGGGGTTTCAAGCCTATGGCGAATTCGGATTGGGACTTATCACCGACGACACGTTCTGGAACGCGGCGGATCCAGGCTGGGCCTACGGTCTCTACTTCGGCGTGATGGTCTCGCTGTCCACGGGTGTGCGGTCAATCATGCACACCGAGAAGTTCACCCCGGAAGGCACGCTGGCGGTCCTCGAGCGCGAGGGGGTGACCAACTTCACCGCGGCCCCAACCGTCTACCGTAGCTTGAAAGCCCATGGAGTACCCGACGGAGTCATGTCGTTGCGCTGCGCCTCCAGCGCGGGCGAACCTCTGACGCCTGACGTCAATCGATGGGCGCCTGCCGCCCTGGGAACCGTGGTGCATGACCATTTTGGCCAAACTGAAGCGGGCATGCTGCTCAACAACCACCATCACCCGGATTTGCGGCAGCCCATCAAGACGGGATCCATGGGCCGCGCCTTGCCGGGCTGGCACATGACCGTGATCGATCCCGCGACGCATGAAGAACTTGGGCCTAACCAAGCCGGACTGCTCGCAGCGTGCCTGGCCCACAGTCCCTTGGCTTGGTTCGAGGGATATGCAAGCACTCCAGAAAAGAACGTCGACAGACTGACGCCCTGCGGACGTTGGTACCTGACCGGAGACTTGGCTTTGTATGACGATGAGGGCTACTTCCGATTTTCGTCTCGAGACGACGACGTGATCATCATGGCCGGCTACCGGATCGGCCCCTTCGACGTGGAATCCGTCATCGCCGCGCATCCGGCCGTGCGCGACGTGGCCGTCGTTGCGGTTCCCGACGAGATCCGAGGCGAGGTCCTCGAAGCTGTCGTCGTCCTCAACCCGGGCTACTCGGCCAACGAGGCGTTATCGGAGGAGCTTCAGAAAAAAGTGCGCACGGAATATGCCGCGCACGCCTATCCGCGCCGGATCCACTACCGGGATGAACTGCCGAAAACCCCCTCGGGAAAAACACAACGGTTCGTATTGCGTCAAGAGCTGCGCAACGCCCTTGGGAGCCCGGCATGAACCTTGCGAATTCGACAGCGCTCGTGACAGGTGCGGCTTCGGGCCTGGGCCGTGCCACTGCTCAATTGCTGGCGTCCCAGGGCGCAAGGCTTCTCCTGATCGACCTGAACATAGAAAAACTGGAGGCTCTGAAGGCCGAGTTGCCGGGCGACCATGTCGCCTCGCGGGCTGACGTTTGCAACCCCAGTGAGATCAGCGCCGCCATCGCGCAAGGGATGGAGGCATTTGGCGAGCTACGTTGCGTGGTCAATTGCGCGGGCATCCCCTCCGCGGCCAAGACCGTCTCGCGCGGCATTGCGCATGATCTGGCGTTGTGGAATAGGATCATTGCCATCAACCTGACGGGTTCATTCAATGTGTTGCGGCTGGCGGTAGAGAAAATGATCGACAACCGGCCTGACGACAATGGCCAGCGCGGAGTGATCGTGAACACCAGTTCCATCGCCGCGTTCGACGGCTTGAAGGGGCAAGCCGCCTACAGCGCAAGCAAGGCAGCCGTCGTCGGCATGACGCTACCCATCGCGCGCGACCTGGCCGAGCATGGCATCCGCTGCATGTCGGTGGCGCCGGGTGTGTTTGAGACCGAACTTACTGCGAACGTGCCGCAAAAAGGCATGGAGGCGATGGAGAAGAGCTTTCTTTTTCCAAAGCGCACCGGGCTTCCCGAGGAATTCGCGCTGATGGTGCAATCCATCCTGACCAACCCCTACGTGAACGGCACCTGCTACCGCCTGGACGGCGGGGCACGCTTTGCGCCGTGACCCAAAGGCGCTGCAGTATCGATGAAAAACAAGGTGAAGCAATGGAACTCGCAGGATCGAAGCACGAAGAACATCAGTTGACCCGCATCTGCATGGTCGAAGGCGGCATCGCCTGGATCACGCTCGACCGGCCGGAGAAGGCGAACGCCGTCAACTCCGAACTCCTAAATGATGTGATCGCCTCCCTGGATGCGGCCGAAGCCGCGCGAGACGTGCGCGCGATCATATTCTCCGGGGCTGGACGAAACTTCTGCGCCGGCGCCGACCTTGTCGAATTGCTGGAAGGTGGCAAGGCAGCCGTGCGGCGCCTGCTGGATAATTTCCGCGAAGTCTGCCGGCGCTTCGAAACCAGCCCCCTACCGGTGGTCGGCATGGCACACGGGGCCGTGCGTGCTGGCGGACTGGAACTATTGTTGTGTTGCGATAGTGTGATCGCCGGGGATGACGCCACGATCGGCGATGCCCACGCGCTACGCGAACTCTTGCCCGGCGGAGGCAGCAGTGTGAGGCTACCCCGCGTCATCGGCCATCAGCGGGCCAAATGGATGATCCTGTCCGGCGGCACGATCAGTGCCACACAAGCCAGGGATTGGGGAATCTTGCACGCCGTCGCACCCGCGCACGCGTTGAGAGAGCGAGCAATCCATCTTGCTGGCGAAATCTCCGTCGCCCATCGGCAGACAATCCAACGCGCCAAATCCCTGTTTGTGGCCGCCCACGCACTCCCCATTGCAGAGGCACTGGAAAACGAGATCACGACGCTTGAGGCGCATTCGGCAACGCAGGCCATGCAAGGGGGATTGGCTCAGTTTGTCGGCCACCGATAGCCGGGACTGCCCAGAGGGGTTCAGCGCAGCTCGACGGCTCTTACACAGAAGTCCGCTATTTCCCTGACGCGCTCCAGCCTCTGGCGGTCGGTGGATTCGTTGTTGCGTGCCAGCGGCCCGACCAGTGCTTCGAACAATGACCCGACGATACACGCTGAGGAGACCTCGGGATTTTGCGACACGAAGTCGCCATTGCGCATTCCGCGTTCAATAATAGTTTCGAAGACTCGCATCAGCTTGCTGCGGTACTTCAACCGCTCTATCTCGATGGCCGAATCTACCGGTTCCGCGACCAATGCATAGCCCAATTGCTTGGCGCGGATGGCCCGGCTGCCGAAGGCATAGGCGCATTCTCGCAACAGCTTGGCCGGCTCGTCGTTTCCCATCGCGATCCCCGCAACGACGTTGACCTCGTGCTGCGACACGTGGGAAACCACTTCCACCAGCAGGCTTTCCCGCGAATTGAAATATCGGTACAGCGTGGCGGGAGCCATGCCGGCATGCTCGGCAATGGCGTTGACCTGTGTCTCCCTGAAACCCACTTGTGCCACCAGGTCGATCGCCGCCGCCAGAAAGCGCGCCCGTTTGTCATGCAGGGGCAAGCTGTAATTCGGTCGACTGGCGCGTGAGGCGCCGCGCGATGTCACGCTCTCGCCGGCATTCGCCACCACGCTATCCGTTTTCGCCAAATACCAGTTCTCGGCAAAGTGCCGAGCCTGAGCAAGATCTTCGGTCTTGGTGCTAACGCGATCGCTCCTACCGTTGAAGGTGCCTTGGCATTGCCAGAATCTGCTGTTGGGCCTGCGATAGATGCTGACTCGGCCGCCCACCGCAGAGTGCTTTTCGTCAGCCATTACTGGGTTATCCGATAGTGTGAATATAAAAAGATGTGAATATAGTTTCTACACATCGCATCTTACTCGAGTCCAACGGCAAGGCCGAGCGGCACAAAGCGCTGTCGCGTTGCTCCATGCTCTGCAAGGCAGAGGCCAGCATTGCCTAGCTACCAACTTGAGTGAACCAATTCTCAAGTTCAATGAACTTCGACAGCTGCACTGTGGTTTGCGCTCATCAAAGGCAGAGCCGAAAGTTCCAAACTGGATGACACAAATTCCAAACTCAATGGAATTCGACAGCCCCCACTGTCGAAGCCCACCGAGTTTGGAACGGCTCGCCATTAAAAAACAATGACTTAGAAAATTTCCACCATCGAGAGTGGAACCGGTGAGTCATTGAGTCTGGAATTTTGCGGTAGAAAATTCATTGAGCTTGGAATTCTTTGCGGCCTGCATCGATTGATCCAAACTAGCGTCAGGACGCCCACGGGCGTCATTCGGCCGCCGGAAACCCGCGCCACAATCGCCGCCTCTGCCCAGGGTTGTGTTCCGGTGCACGACGCCCGAGCGGGTGCCGTTCAATGGTAGAACGGCGGCTTCCCAAGCTTCGTGCGAAGCTTCGATTCCCTACACCCGCTCCAATCCCTCTCTTATCACGCCACCTCCCACAACGCTGCTGTCAGACCCAGCAACAGCAGCACCGCCGACGCGATGAACCATCGCACGGTTTTCCGGTATTCATCCTCGGCTTCATCCTCCAAACGCAAGGCGCGGTAAAGAGCAATTATCTGCAGCAGGCTGGCGAGCACCAAAGACACGCCCGGCAGCACGGACAGCGCGCTCCAATCGCCCGGCGCGTCGAAGCCCCAGTAGCGCAGGAAACCAAGCGAAAAGCCCAGCAATACCGTGATGGCCGTAATCAATCCAGCCCGATAGCCCTGAGGCAGATCGCGTGGCCTGGGGCTGCGGGTCCGTACCAAGTCGTCGTCTGGCGGTTCCGGAGTCATCATTGAGATATTCCGAACTGAGTACGCTACGGCCCACCCGCTACCGGTTCATGTGGGATCGAAAACTGAACGCCTGCCGTCACTCAGGGCCAGGTTGAATTGATTATGGCTGATATCGCAGCGCACAAGAGCGCCCGAAAGCCGGCAAGTTCAATGAACCAAACGCCTTGCGTTTCCATCTCAAGTTAGATCACTGCAGCGCCATCGAACCGGCGATCTGGCACATGGTGGCTCACTTTTACTTCGGCGCCGACAGGATGCTTTTAAATAGCAAAATTCGACCACCCCGGAGGGCTTCGCGTATTACTTGCCTGCGGGGCCCAGCGCCTCTGCCCAGTTCTTTTTCATGGCAGCGATGCGGTCCACGTAGGCGGATTTCAGGCAGGCGGCGTCGGGGCACCGGTCGCGCACGGTGGTGCGCCATTGCGTCTGCTCTTTCGCTACAGGATCGCGCCATTCACCGGTTTCACCGTCACAGCCAGCGGTTTCGGCCTGAATCTTGTCGTAAAGCTCCTTCACCCGATCGTCCAGCTTGGACAGCGATGGTTCGGCGCAGATTAGATGTTCGACATGGGTTTTCGCGGCCTTGCAGTCGAAGCCGGCGGCATGGGCGGCTTCGATCTGCAGCAAAGGAGAGCTGGCGAGGACCGCGCAGATTACAGCATGCAGGATCGCGTGTTTGCCTTGAGCGCTTTGCCGGCACCGGCCTTCCATGATGCCGGTCGGTATTGCCGCGAGAACGGGGTTGCGCACGTCCTTTACTCCTGAATAGTCTGCGGCCACGGACTTGGTGGACCAAGTGGTCGATTTTCCCGTTTGTCGAGAGCTTGTGCAACTTTTGGCTCACGTATGCCCTGAACCAGTGACAGGCGCTCACGCGCTACGTCGATGACGGCCAGCTTAAAGGGACATCACCCTAAGCGTGAAACACGAAATTCGACCTCCAGCGGCGAAATCCGGCTGGAGACCGCAGCAGTTCTGGGTCGCAAGCGGCCGGACGAAAGCGCCGTCATCCGAGAGGTGCGGTCTTTGAGCCCCTCAGTCTCCGGTCATCGTCCGGAAAGCGCTGGCGTGCTCACCCGACCGTGTACTCACGCCAATCATGGTCACAGCCACAGTGCCAATCGCCGCATGCGCAGCGTCAGCCTCTCCCGCCTCAAAGCCGAGCGATCTGCGAAGACCATGTCGACGTATATGCCTGCGCTCAACTAATGAAGACGAAGCAGCGTGGCGGATATTTAGGCGTCGCAATGCCGCGCTGAACGCAGGGCTGAATTTTTGCCGCGCCGGTACGTCTGTATGAGATGGACTGCGCCCACGCGCTGCGCGACACGCCACAAGGTTCGCGCGGGAGACGCGCGACGCCTGATACGCCCTTGACCGCAATACCCGGCCCCTTCACCGGAAATTTTTGCCATCCAGACTAAACAGCACCGTTTCTCATTCGTCTAGAAATAAGAGCAAGGAGCGCAAGGCAAGCGCCTGCGGCCAATCATTCCGACGAAGGTTCGTGTTGATGACTCAACACCCCGAACTGGGAGATGTGCGCGGCCGTGGCCTGATGCTGGGCGTGGAACTGGTCGAACCCTCGTTTCCCGCCGGCATGCCCCAACCCGCCGCGCCCGGACTGGCCAGCGCCGTGCAGGCCGAGTGCCTGCGTCACGCCCTGATTATCGAACTGGGTGGCCGGCATGGCAGCGTCGTCCGCTTTCTGCCGCCGCTGATCATCACCGCGCGCCAGATCGATCGTGTATTCGAGATTTTTTCAGCTTCCCTGAGAGCCGCGCTGCATGCCCAAGGGGAAGCGGCCTTTCGCACCAACCGCAGTCAAACCTAAAACAACGGGCTCGCCGTCGAACCCGACATCGCACAGAAGACCATGAAATCACCTCGCAGCACGACGCCTTCGCGCGCACTTCGCCAACTGCCCTATCCCCTGCTGCTGGGGTTGGCTATCAGCGCGCCCACCCACGCGCAACAGGCCACCGACAGCGCCACGCCCACGCTGCCCGCCATCAACGTCCGGGCAGACGCGATGGACGCCGCCACGGGCCCCCTGAACGGGATTGTGGCAAAGGAAACATTGACGGGCAGCAAGACGCCGACCGCGCTGCGGGAGATTCCGCAATCCGTTTCGGTGGTGGGCGCGCAGGAAATGCTGGACCGTGGCGTGCAGACGGTGTCGCAGGCAATCCAATATGTGCCCGGCGTACAGATCAGCAACTTTGGCGGCGCCGAGGTCCGCAATGACTGGATCGTGCTGCGCGGCTTTGACGCCAAGATCACTGGGGATTTCCGCGACGGCCTCAGCCAGCTTCCCTACGACCAGATCCGCGCGCGCACCGACCCTTACGCGCTGGAACGTGTGGAGGTCCTGCGCGGCCCGTCGTCCGTCCTGTACGGCCAGGTCGCCCCGGGCGGGCTGGTCAATCGCGTCACCAAGCGCCCCACCGCCGAGTCCTTCGGCGAAGTCGTCCTGCAGGCCGGCAGCTTTGACCGGCGCCAGGCCGCGGTCGACTTCGGCGGGCCCATCGATGAGGAAGGCAAGTACCTGTACCGCCTGACCGGGATTCTTCGAGACGGAGGTACCCAGGTCAAGTACGACAGCGATCATCGCTACCCCGACGACCTGGGGTACATCGCCCCGGCCTTCACGTGGCGTCCGAATTCGGACACCAGCTTCACGTTGCTGACAAGCTACCAGCACGACCAGACCGATGGAGAATCCCGCCCGGTCTATCCGACGCACGTGCCGGTGGGCGACTACGGCTTCAACAAGTACGACCGCAAGCAATACGCGATCGGCTACATCCTTGAACACCGTGTCAATGACGCACTGACGCTGCGCCAGAACGCCCGCTACCAGCACGGCAAGCTGGATCAGCGCGACCTCTACAACCTGCGCCTGCTGGCCGACGGCCACACCATCAGCCGCTATGCGCTGGTGTCCAAGGAAAGCATGGATGGCGTGGTCGTCGACACGCAGGCCGAGTACAAATTCAACCTGGGCCGTGTCTCGCACACCCTGCTGGCCGGCCTGGACTACAAGTTCCAGGACGGCCAGCAATGGTATCGCCAAGGCCTTGCGCCAAATCTGGACCTGGACAACCCGGTCTACGACCAGAACATCCCGTATCCGTCAGCCGCCAACACAATCATCGACCAGAAGGATGTGAACCGGCAGTTGGGCGTTTACCTGCAGGACCAGATCAGGGTGGACAAGGTCGTGGTGACGCTGGGCGCGCGCCAGGATTGGGCGCGCAGCTCCAGCAATAACCGGCTGACGGACAACACCGTTCGCCAGCAGGACACCGCCTTCACCGGGCGCATGGGGCTGGCCTACCTGTTCGACTCGGGCATCACGCCCTACGTGAGCTACTCCACGTCTTTCCTGCCGCAGATCGGCGTCAGCATGGACAGCACGCCGTTCAAGCCCACCAAGGGCGAGCAGTATGAGTTCGGCGTAAAGTACCAGCCGCCTGGCGCGAACAGCCTGATCGCGCTGTCGGTGTTCGACCTGACGCAACGCAACGCGCTCACGCCGGATCCGCGCAACACGAATTTCAGCGTGCAGACGGGCGAGATCCAGTCGCGCGGCATCGAACTGGAAGGCAAGGCCAACCTGACGCGCGGGCTGGATGTGCTGGCGTCCTACACGTTGAATGACGTGAAGGTGACCAAGAGCAACAACCCGGCCGAAGTGGACAACACGCCCATTGTCACGCCGCGCCACATGGCCTCGGCCTGGGTCAACTACACGCTGACCGACACCGTGCTGCAAGGGTTGGGCATGGGCGTCGGCGTGCGCTATGTGGGCAAGACCTACGTCAATGTCGCCAACACCATCGAGAACGGCTCGTCGTTCATGGTCGATGCCGGCCTGCACTACCAGCTGCGCAACTGGCGATTCGCCGTGGACGCGACGAACCTGTTCAACAAGGAAACGATTGTCTGCCGCAACAACACCGTGAACTGCCGCTACGGCCTGGAACGCACGGTGCTCGCCTCGGTGGCGTACCGCTGGTGATGGACGCGCCGGCTGGACCAGGCGGGCGCTCCAACGTTGCGCACGTACGGCAAGCCTGCCTCGAAGCGCTCGCGGATGGCGGCGGGAACGTGGCGATAGATGTTGCGGCTGTCGGCGATCGAGGTCTCGCCGCCTTGCGGCGCGGCCTTGACGCAATGGAACCAGATCTTCATCGGCCAGTCGCGCGTGTAGGCCTGTTCGTTAGGCCGCCGGCGTGCCGCCTTGATCGTCCAGCCAGGCCAGCGCCGCGAGGTAGCCGGCGGGCCGGCTGCGCCGTATAGCGATGGCTTTGGCACGGGCGGTAGTCGGCCGCCAGCGTGTCCAGCGCCAGGCGGAGCAGTTCGGCGTCGGCGAACACAGCTTCCGGCGTACCGCCCTGCTTGCGCACGTCGGCGATCAGCGCATCGTCGTGATCCAGTCCACCGAAGCGGGCCGGATCGCGCAGCGCGGGCGCCGGGCTTGCCGACGCCCGATGCCCGCGCCTTCTCGCTTAGCGGCCGACAAGCGATGCGCCCTAGCCCGGCAGCAGATACTCGCGGCAGGAATTGAGCGCCACGTCCGCATCGCGAATCATGAAGTTCACCAGCGTGGTAGACACGCCCAGCTCGCGCGCCACGTCGCGCTGAGTGCAGCCTTCAAAGCGGTGCAGTTCGAACGCGCGGCGGGTACGCGCCGACATCGTGGCCAGGGCCTGGGCGGCCAACGCCAGCGCCTGATGGCTGACCGCCGCGTCTTCCGCCACCGATTCCGATACGGCGTACTGCCCGTCTTCCTGGCCCGCGAACAGGCGCGATTCCAGCGCGCGCCGCCGGTGATAGTCGATCGACAAATGCCGTACGGTCTGGAACAGATAGGCCACCGGCTCGCGCACGTCCTTTGGCGACGGGCCTTCCAGCAGCTTCAGATACGTATCCTGGACCACGTCGTCGGCCAGGTCCCGCGAGCCGAGGATGCGCGTGGCGGTGTGCAGCAGTTGACGTCGATGAACCTGATACAGGGCAGCCAGCTCATCCCTGATGGATGCTGTATTGGACATGATGTCTCTCCTGATTCAATAGCGGTACGCGACGGCCGCGAGCACCGTGCGCTCGACGCCATAACGGCAATTGACGCGGTCGTTGCGGCAGACCACGGTTTCTTTGTTCAGCAGGTTCATCGCGTCGACCGAGAATCGCCAGGCGCCGGTGTCGTAGGCCAGCGATGCATCGAAGACGGCGGCGCCGCCGTTCTTCATCGTGTTGGCCACGTCCACATAGGTCGAGCCGATATAGCGCACGCCCAGGCCGGTATTCCAGCCGGACAGGGCGCCTTCGGAGAAACGATGTCCCAGCCACAACGCGGCCATGTGGCGCGGCGTGACAATGGGCGTCTTGCCGGCCCCGCCGTCATTGCTGGAGACATTGGTCACGACGTTGTAGGTGTAGGCGGCGACCAGGTCCCAGCCATCGCCCTGGCTGAGCTTGGCCTCCAACTCGACGCCCCGCGACCGCAGGCGTCCCGACTGCACGCTGAAGCCTGCGTGGGCCGGATCGGGGTCCGCGGTCAGCGCGTTGCGCTGATTCAGGTTGAACACGGCGACGGTGTAGAGGCTGTTCGAATTCGCGGGCTGGAACTTCACGCCAAGCTCGACCTGATCCGACTTGGCAGACGTGAAGGACGAGCCATCGAAAGCCGCGCCCGCCTGCGGCACGAAGCCCGTCGCGTAGCTGACATAAGGCGCCACGCCGGAGGCGAATGTGTAGGACAGGCCGCTGCGCCACGTGACCGCCTGATCGCGCGTGCGGCGGCTGCCGCCGGCCAGCCGGTCGTCGGTATCGTCGACGTAGCTGTCGTGCCGCGCCCCCAGAGTCAGAATCCAGGCCCCGGCCTGGATCTGGTCCTGCGCGTACAGCCCCCACTGCGTGCTGACCTGCCGCACATCCAGGACCGTCTGGCTGGCATCCGGCGACTTGATCGGCTGGTTGTAGACGGGGTCATGAATGTCCAAAGAAGGCGCCAGCGCCTGCCGGTAATTCTGTGAACCCGCCAGCCTGCGGTAGTCCACGCCGACGAGCAAGGTGTGTGCCAGCCCCGCGCCCTCAAGACGACCTTCCAACTGCGTATCCACCGCCACGCCATCGGCGTGCTCGCGCGCTTGCAGCTGCATGCGGGAAAGCGTGCGTCCGTCCGCGGCCAGCGCCAGCGGATACAGATTGCGCAAGGTCATGTCGCCGCGCTGATAGCGCGCGTTATGGCGCAACGACCACGTGCGGTTCAGCCGGTGTTCGAACAGGTAGCCCACGCTGGCGAAGTCGCGCTCGTTGCGGTCATACGAGTAATCGCCGACCAGCGCGTGCGTGGGGTAGTAGGCGCGCGATTCGCCATCGTTGCGGTCACGCTGGAAGTGCGACAGGAACGTCAACGAGGTGTCCGCATCGCGCCAGCGCCACGCCGGCGCCACGTATGCCAGGTCGTCGCGGTAGCGGTGATCGTCGTCGTACTTGTCTTGCGTGCCGGCGTCGCGGGCCGTGGCGGTCAAGCGATAGGCGACGCTGCCGGCCTCGTTGAACGGCCCGCCCAGATCCAGGAAGGCCTGCCTGTTGTCGAACGACCCGGCCTGGACCGCCACTTCGCGCAGCACGGTGGCGGTCGGACGCTTGGTTACCCGGTTCACGATGCCGCCCGGCGCCACCTGCCCATACAGCGCCGAGGACGGCCCCCGCAACGCCTCGATGCTTTCCAGCGCATACGCCGGCATGCGCGCGCGGATCTGGTCGTATGGCATCTGGCTCAGGCCGTCGCGGTAGTCGCCCGTCAGCTTGGCGTCGAAACCGCGCAGCACCAGCCAGTCATTGCGCACTTCGTTGCTGCCGAAGTTGTTGACCTGCACGCCGGGAGTGTATTGCAAGGCTTGCGTGACGGTGCGCGCATGGCGGGCCTGCATCTCTTGCCCGGTCACCACCGACACCGATTGCGGCACGCGGATGAGGGGCGTCGAGGTCTTGGTGCCCACGTCGGTCACCCGCGCCACGAAGCCGTCCACGCCGACGGTCGCGCCTTCAACCAAGGTCAGTGGCATCAGGTCAACCGACGGGGTCCAGCCCGCGCTTCTGACTTGGTAGGCGCCCGGCGTGTCCTGGTGCGCTTGCAGCCCGTAGCTGGCCAGCACCTGGGCAAATGCCTGCTCGACCGTGTAGCGGCCGGTCAGGCCATCGCTATTGAGATTGCGCGTCAGCGACGGGTCGAAGTACAGCAGCACGCCCGCCTGGCTGGCGATCTGCTGCAACACCACCACCAGCGGGCCCGCCGGGACGTCGTAGCGCAGGCTGACGTCCGCCTGCGCCGCAGGGCCGTTCAACGCGGCGGCTTTCTGCCCCATCAGCGCGGCCAGCGCAAGCAGCAGCATCGTGACAAGCGCGCGCGCGCCCTGCCCCCTGTGGGGCCGGGCGATACGCGCGCCGCTGCCTGTCTGCCTGGCCATGATGTCCGATGTCGATACGTTGGATGTCGGTCGTGTTCAATGAAGAGGACACGCCAGAAACCAGAACCGGAAAGGTTTTCATGAAATATTTCTTGGCGCCGGGCGACGGACGTCGGGCGACGGAGGCCGGCGGCCTCCGCGCGCCGCTCACTGGGCGGCCGAGACCCGCACCCAGTAGGCAGTGCGCCGGCTGATCCGCACCGGCAGCAAACGGCCCACCGCCGCCAGCACCCGATCCGTGTCCGCCAAAGGGAAGAGCCCCGAAATGCGGAGCCTTCCCGCGCGCTCGTCACAGGAAATCACGCCGGGACGGTAGCGGCTGAGTTCGGCCAGGAAGCGCGACAGCGGCATGTTGTCCGCCGCGATCTCGCCGCGCAGCCAGGCGGTATCGCTGGCGGCCAGCGGCCCGGTGGCGGTAACCTGGGCCGCCGTCTGGCGCGCAGTCTGACCGGCTTCAAGCACCAGGCCTGGGCCAGGATGTTGATCGGGCGTGATCCGCACCGCGCCCTCGAACAAGGCGACGCGCACGGAATCCCCGTCCAGCCGCGCCGAAAACCGCGTGCCCAGCGCATGGACCGACCCCAGCGGCGTCGCCACCCGGAACGGCATGGCGGCGTAGGCGGCGGCATGGCCGGTCACGACCAGGATTTCCCCCCGGCGCAAGTGGACGACCCGCTGGCCACTTTCGAAGCGCACGTCGATGGCCGTGTCGGTATTCAGGGTGATATTGCTGCCGTCGGCCAGCGCGATGTCGCGCCGTTCGCCCACGCCGGTTGCGTAATCGGGCGACAGGCGCAGCCATCGGTTGCGATCTGCGGCCCACAGCGCGGGCCCGATACAGCCGGCCATGAAGGCGGCGGCGATCAACACGTGGCGCCTTCCCTTCTGGCGGCGATCCATCGACAGGGCTTCATACGCCGGCTTGCCCGCCAGGTCCCGCATACGGGCGTCGGCGCGCGCCAGATGAACCCACGCGCGCTCATGGTCGGGATCCGCCTGGCACCAGTCGCGCCAGGCGCGCTTGTCCTCCTCGGTCGCCGTTCCGGACATGAACAGCACGTACCAGCGCGACGCCTCTTCCGCCACGCGCGGTGCCAGCGGCATGCCGCCGGCGTACATGGCCACGGCCGTCGTCTGCCGGCTCAAGTCGGTTGCTCCTGCGCGAAAAAGCACATCTGCACCGCGCGCACCATGTAGTTGCCCACGGTCCGGGTCGTGACACCCAGCCGGGCGGCGATGTCTTCGTATTTCATGCCTTCCAGTTGCGCCAGCAGGAACGCTTCCCGCGCCTTCGCCGGCAAGGCGTCCAGCGCCCGGTCAATGGCGCAGAGCGTTTCCAGCACCAGCTTGCGGTCTTCCGGGCTGGGGCACTGCGCCTCGGGCAAGGTGGCCAGCGTCTCCAGGTAAGCCCTTTCGATGCTCTCGCGCCGATAGTGGTTGGCCAGCAGGCGACGCGCGATGGTGGCCAGAAAGGCGCGGGGTTCCAGCAGCGTGGGCGCTTCCCTGGCCGTCAGCACGCGCAGGAAGGTGTCGTGCGCCAGGTCGGCGGCCACATCCTCGCCCCCCATCCGGTGGCGCAGCCATCCCGCCAGCCACGAATGGTGTTCGGCGTAGAGTGTCTCCGTTCGACGGTGTACGGTCGCGTCGGTGCTGGACATGGGTGGATCTCCAAAGTTTTAACCCGACTTGGCCGCCAGGGAATAGCAATGATAACCATTATCCATTTAGTCCAGTATCGCTTTTCGTTCACTTTTATGACACCGATCCTTGCGGCAGTGGCGTCAATCCACCGGCCGTCCCTCCGCTTCCAGCTGCGCTCGCACGGCTAGCGATGAACGCCTTGGCCACCCCGGGCAGCGCGTCCGGCAACACGGCCCGCTCAAAGTTCAGTGAGCTTCGACACCAGCCGTTTCGCCCGTGCTGCGGCACGGCTGCTCGTCGAGCGATCGTCGCTCTCACGCACCATTAAGGAAATGGAAGCAGACTTGGCGGGCAGTTGTTCATTCATACCAGGCACGGCACTCGGCTAACTCGGGCGGGCAAGCTGTTCCTGGAGCATGTGCCGCGCATCTTTCACCGCCATGCAGCAGGCCCGCGACAGCGCGCAGGCGGTGACCAATGGCTTTGGGCAGTTGCGCATTGCGCTATCCGACGGCATCACGCCGTCGCGCCTGCCGACCTTTGGCGCTGTGTCGCCAGAAGGTGCCAGAAGTCGAGATTTGTCTTTTCGAGGTGCCGCTGTCCCAGCAGAACAAGGGGCTGTATGACGGCCTGTACGCCGTCGCCAGCGTTTAATGCAACGCGTACGCCATCCTAAGCGTCCGGCCAGCGACCCTGCCACTTTCGCCAGCCCCTGAATTGTTTGACTTGGGGTTTCGGGCTTCAAAATCGCATACATGCGAATTCCCAGTGCCAAGTAAGACAGCTCACCTCTCCCCGCTGGCGCTCACCTTCCCCATCTTCAACGAACTTTTTCGCCCATTTTTCAAGTTGAGTGAACCATTTTCTGCTTTTCCAACTTCAGTGAAACCAAATGGCCATCTGACCCCACGAGTCGTCAAGAGGCGCGAACTCAGCACCTTTTGGACAGAAATTGGCGGTACTCCGTCGCAATCCGCGCGCCGCCTCAATCTACACACTTGTTACTCGCCAATTTCAGTGAACCAAATCTCAAGTTGAATGAACGTCGACAAGTGCGATGCTTACAGGTCCAAACGCACGCCTGTGTTGGCTCTTGAGG
>RCUK01001476.1_pt1 | contig 14865 bp, 12 predicted proteins | sample 2166381 | NCBI WGS metagenome assembly RCUK01 (sample SAMN09932809, study PRJNA488358) | compost metagenome | isolation source: compost soil in an enriched community | place: Germany: Experimental Botanical Garden | reverse complement strand
CGCGGCGCGCGGTGTCTACAGCGTGGGTGCCGGCGGCAGCTTGCAGACGGCCGGCGCGCCGCGCTTCCTGCCGCTGCAGGGCGATTCGGTCGCATGACCGGCGAGCAAAACCTTCAGAAATAATCCGGAACAATCTGGAACCGCAAGGACAAGAGGGGCGCCCCCCCAGCACCGGATGTCACACTGGGCGCAAACCCCTTTGTTTCAGTCGGTGAAATTGCGGTCTTCCGGTCGGGCGTCTCCGGGTCAATACTCGCCCCCAGGAGACAAGATATGAACCTCGAGTGGCCGGGCGCCAACGCCAGCACCAAAGTGATTGCGCCGCGGGCGGCCAGGCGACTCGTGCCGCGCGAGACCCTGCTGGCGCGCCTCGTTGAAGCGCGCAACCAGCGCTGCGTGGTGATACAGGCGCCGGCGGGAAGCGGCAAGACGAGCACGCTGGTCGCGTGGTTGCAGGCGCTTGTGCCCTTCGGCGTCGACGTGGCCTGGCTCTCGATCGCCCCCGAAGACAACGAACTGCCGCGCTTCCTACGCTGCCTGCTGGCCAGCATCGCGGAGGTGGACACCGCGCTGGTCCGGGAGGCATCGCTGCTGGTCGACACCGATGTCGACGAGGCTGCGGTCGAGCACTGTGTCATCTCCTTGGTGCAGGCCATCGCCTCTCGTCGGCGGACGCTGATGCTGATGCTCGACGACCTGCACTGGCTCGACGACCCGCGCATTTTCCAGACGATCCAGTGGCTGCTCGACCATGCACCAGCGCAACTGCACCTGGCGCTCGCGTCGCGCAGCGCGCTGCCCCTCTCGCTGGGGCGATTGCGCTCGCAGGGCCAGCTTTCCACTTTCGACCTGCGGGACCTGAAATTTTCCGCAGGCGAATCGGAGCGCTTCCTGCGCGAACACCTGGGACAGATCGACGCGCGCGAGGCTCGCGCCCTGCACGAAATGACGGACGGCTGGGTGGCCGGCCTGCAGTTGTATGCGGTCGACCTGAAGGGAAAGCGCGGCGCGGCCCGCTCGCCGGTGCCCCTGTCGAACGCTCGTACTTTCGCGAGCTACTGCGAACACGAGGTGCTGGACCGACTCTCGCAGGAAGAACTGCACCTGCTGACGCGCCTAGCGGTGTGCCAGCGTTTCTGCGCCGGCCTGTGCGCCGCGCTGCTGGGCCAGCCCCATGCCGTGGCCCGGATGATGGCGCGGCTCACGCAACTCGACAGCGACAACTTCTTCATCGTCCGCATCCAGGGGCGCGACAGCGAAGCCTGGTATCGGTTGCATCCGCTTCTTCGCGAGGTGCTGTTGTCGCGCCTGGCGCGCGAACTCGCCGAGGATGTGCGCGCGCTGCATGCGCTGGCCTGGCACTGGTTCGAGAAGAACGGGCCGGTCGACGAGGCGGTGCGGCACGCACTGCAGGTGAACGAGGCGAAGGCAGCAGCCGACATGGTGGACAGCGTGGTGCGCGACCTGCTCAATGACGGCGAGCTGGGTCGCCTGTCCGCCCTGCTGCGCCAGATACCGCCCGAGCAACTGCGCCCGCGCGGCGGCCTGCGCCTGGCACAGGCCAACCTGCAGGTGTTCGCGCGTGACCTGCATCCGCTGTCGCAGACCATTGCGCAGATCGACGCCGACTGCCAGAGCGGCGAGCTGACGCTCGACCGCCGTCACCGCTACGAACTCCTGTTGCTGCGCGCCTGCTTGGCGCTGCACCTGGACGCGACCGAGGCCCTGACCGCCATGCTGCCTGAAATGGAACAGGCCCCCGAGGGGGCAGACGATTTCACGGTGGCCGGTAGCAGCACCATCCAGGGCTGGGCGTACATCCACCTGGGCCGCTATGCGCAGGCTCGCAAAGTCCTGGCCGCCGGCGCGGGCGGCAGCGCGCGCCAGTCGTTGATCGCACGCAGCCTGGACGGGCTGAGCCACGTAATGGAAGGGCGGATCGTTGAAGCCGAGCGGATCCTGCGCGAGGTGTACGACGAGGCGGAGCAGCGCGGGCCGGCCTGCGCGGGCGTGGCCTGCACGGCCGCAGCCCTGCTCGGCGACGTGCTCTACGAACTCGGCGAGGTCGAAGCCGCGCGCCGCCTGCTGGAACCTCGGATCGAGCTGATCGAGCGCGTCACCATCCCCGACGCGGTGCTGCGGGCCTACGCGGTGCTGGCCATGGCGCACTGGCAGGAAGGACACCGTCTCGAAGCCTTCGATGCGCTCGACCGTTTGGAGGACTTCGCCGACGTGCGCGGCCTGGACCGCCTGCACGCCCATGCGCTTCGGCTGCGGGCAGGCTGGAGTCTTCAGCAGGGAAAGTCCGACGCCGCGAAGGCCGCGCTGACCCGGCTCGAGGCACTGGCGGCCAAGCACGCGGACACGCTTGCGCCCATCCGGGACGAGATCGGATGGTGCGTCGCCAGCACGCGCGTGGACATGGCCCTGCAGATGGGCGACTTCCATGCAGCCCTCGGTATGCTGGACTCCATGCTCGCGCGAGCCGAAGAAGCCGGCCGCGCGCGCGCGATCGCGCAGAACCGTCTGAAGAGGGCCTACGCGCACTGGCGACTCGGCAAGACCGAGCGCGCGCGCTCGGACCTCGTCGAAGCGCTCGCTTTCGGGCGCCGGCTCGGCCTGGTGCGACGGCTGCTCGATGCCTCCCGAGAGATCGCGGGCATGTTCGCCGCGCTGCTGCACGAGGACGACGCCGACCCTGTGCGCGCTTTCTACGTTCGCCAGCTCTTAGATGCCGCGGCCGCTTCTACGCCGGCGCCTGGCGACGCCGGCTTGCCCGACGGAGTCCGGGCGACCGACAGCGCCGAGCCGCTGAAGGAGCGCGAGGTCGAGATTCTCGAACTGCTGGCCCAGGCCTTGCCCAACAAGAAGATCGCGCGCGCGCTCGGCCTGTCGACGCAGACTGTCAAGTGGCATCTGAAGAACATCTTCGCGAAGCTGGCGGTGAGAAGCCGCGATGAAGCTGTGGCGCGCATGCGGGAGATACAGGCCCGCAAGGTGGGCTCAGCCGCGGCGGTTTGAGCCCGGCCGCGAGCGTTCGGCACGGCGCTCGGCGCCCGTCCTAGAGGAGCGGGACCGGCGCCTGGTCCCTTTCGTTCTGCTCCTGCTGCAGCACGCGCCAGAGCACCTTTCCGGTGGGCGTTTTGGGCAGGCTGTCCACGATCTCCACCAGGCGCGGCGCCTTGTAGGCTGCCATGGTGCCGCGTGCCCATTCGACCAGTTGCTCGGACGTGACCGTCCTGCGCGCCTCGGGCCGCAGCACGACGAAGGCCTTGACGGTTTCGCCGCGCCGCGCGTCGGCTGCGGCGATGACGCAAGCCTCCTGCACGGCCGGGTGTCCGTACATCCACGATTCGACCTCGCTTGGCCAGACCTTGAGCCCCGAGGCGTTGATCATCCGTTTGAGGCGGTCGACGATATAGAAGTAGCCGTCCTCGTCGTGGTAGCCGATGTCGCCACTGCGCAGGAAGCGCTTGCCGTCGATCTCGATGAAGGCCTCGGTGGTGGCCTGCGGCATGTTCCAGTAGCCGTCGAAGAGCGTCTGCGTGTGAAGAACGATCTCACCCTGCTGGCCAGGACCCAGTTCCTCGCCGCTCACGGGGTCAATCACGCGTGCATCGCTGTCGATCCACGGGATGCCGGCGCATTGGCGCCGCGGCGCCTGTGGCGGGTTCACGTGCGAGGCGCTGCAGGTTTCCGTCATGCCGTAGCTCTCGATCAGGGTCAGGCCGAAGCGCTGCTTGATCTCGTCGGCCACGGCCTGCGGAATGGGCGTGGCGCCCCCCAGGACGTAGCGCAGCGAGGACAGGTCGCGCGGCTTCTTGGCCAGTTGGGCGAGCACCTCGACGATCATCGGTGTCACGCCGCCCCAGACGCGCACGCGGCGCCGCTCAAGCAGTTCGACGGCGGCACCGGCGTCCCAGCGCGAGAGCTGGACCTGGGTGCGTCCGCCCGCGAGCAGGACGTTCATCATCGCCATGCCGCCCATGTGGTTGAGGGGCATGCAGGTCAGTTCGGTGTCGTCCTCGCGAAAGCCCATCCACGCGATGCGCTGGTTGAGCGTGCGCACGAAGGACCGGTGCGACATCATCGCGCCCTTGGCCTTGCCGGTGGTGCCCGAGGTGTAGGCGATGACTGCGAGGTCGGCGCCGAGTGCGCTGGAGGGCAGGGGCGCGATGTCGGCGGCCAGGGCGCCCATGAACTCGTGCACGAGTGGGTGGCTGCAGAGGTCGCGCGGTGCCAGCACGAAGTCGGGAATCGTCATGAAGGGCACGTCGTCCGACCGGCCAGCCAGCTGGCTGTAGGCGCCCACCACGGCACCTTCTAGAGTTCGGTCGTCCAGCAACGGCTGCAGCTGGGGCCAGAAGTCCTGCATGGCGATCGCCACCCGTGCGCCAGAGTCGTCGGCGTAGTAGCGCAGCTCGGCATCTGTCGTCATGGGACTGAGCGCCACGACCACTGCGTCGCAGCGAAGGACGGCGTAGTAGGCCATCACAAACTGCGGGCAGGGCTGCATCACCAGCAGCACGCGGTCGCCGCGGCGCACCTCCAGATGCTGCTGCAGGTAGCCGGCCAGGGCCACCGCGCCGTCGTGCAGCGCGCGGTAGGTGGTTGGACGGCCGTAGTAGTCGATGGCGGTGCGCTCCGGGTGGCGTTCCGCCCCTCGCGGCAAGTGATCGAAGATGTTCCTGTCGGGCACGTCGAGGGTGTGCGGGACGCCGGCGGGCCAGTGCGCGTGGTGTTTGGTCAACTGTGGCATGAGGATTCCTTCATCGACTGCGCTGTTGCACGGCCGTGGTCAAAAGCCGCCGCGGCCACCGCCGCAGATGAGGGTCTGGCCAGTCACGTAGTTCGACTCGGGCAGGCACAGGATGTAGACCGCGCCCGCCGCTTCCTCGACGGTGCCCAGGCGGCCCAGCGGGATCTCCTTGCCCGCGGCGGCGATCTTGTCCGCGGGAATGCCCACGCGGATGTCGTGGCCGTCGACCTTGACGGTCGTCTCTTGCGTCACGGCCTGGGTCAGACGCGTCTCGATCGCCCCGAAGGCGACGCAGTTCACGTTGACCTTCATGCGGCCCCATTCCTTGGCCAGCGCCTTGGTCATGCCCATCACGCCGGACTTGGCCGAGGAGTAGTTGACTTGGCCCGCGGTGCCGCCGGTGCCCGAGGTCGACGAAATGTTGACTACCTTGCGGAACACCTCCTTGCCTGCCTCGGCTTCGGCCTTGCTGGCTTCGCGGAAATAGGGCTGGGCGGCGCGCAGGACGCGAAAGGGCGCCTTCAGGTGGCAGTCGAGGATGGCGTCCCACTGCTCGTCGCTCATCTTCTGGATGACGTTGTCCCAGGTGTAGCCGGCGTTGTTGACGATGATGTCGAGCGCGCCGAAGTTGTCTAGCGCGGTCTTGACGATGCGGTCGCCGAAGTCGGGCGCCGTGACGTTGCCCACGCAGGCCACGGCCTCGCCGCCGGCCTGGCGGATCCCGGCGACCACTTCCTCGGCCGGTGCGGCGTCGAGGTCGTTGACGACGATGCGCGCGCCTTCGCTTGCGAGCTTCAGGGCCACGCCGCGGCCGATGCCACGACCCGAGCCGGTGATGATGGCGACCTTGCCTTCGAGTTTTCTGTTCATGGGTGTCTCTTGTTGTGTGTTGGGTTGGGGAGCGTCAGATCACGGCGATCACGGCCTGACCGGTGATCTTCACGTCGCCGTGTTGGTTGGCGACCTGCATGCCGATGCGCAGGCGCGTCTCGCCGTCCTGCTCGAAGCGCTCGGTGACGATGCCCGAGCAGGTGGGTGCGTCGTGCACCGCGGTGATTCCGGTGAAGCGCGCGCTTAGTGAGCGCAGGCGCGCCTGGCCGGCCCAGTCGGTGACCATGCGGCCCACGTAGGCGGCTGAGAGCATGCCGTGCGCGAACACGTCATCCACGCCGGCCGCGCGCGCGAAGTCGATGTCGATGTGCATCGGGTTGTGGTCGCCCGAGGCGCCGGCGTACAGCGCCAGCGTGGTGCGCGAGATCGGTGGCACCTGCAGGGTGGTCGTGGTGTCGCCGACTTGCAGGGCGCGCAGTTGTTCGATGTTGATGGCCATCAGCTTGCCTTTCCGAGTTGGCGCTGCACGACGGTGGAGCGCAGGTCGGCCACGTGCACGCCGTCCTGGTTGGTGACGCGGGTCTCCTTGATCAGGAATTCGAGCGCGCCGCCCTTTTTCTCGTAGATGTCGGCGATGCGCGATTCGAAGGTCAGCGCCTCGCCCGCACACACGGGGGCGTGGTAGATGTAGGCCTGCTCGGCGTGCAAGATGCGCTTGAGCTCCATGCCCACGAGCTTGAGCACGTCGCGAGAGGGGAAGGCCTGTGTTTCCAGACACGACAGGTAGGTCGGCGGCACGCGCAGCGAGCGGTGGCCGCCCGCGCGGGCGGTGTCCACGTCGCTGTAGATGGGGTCGGTCTCGCCGATCGCCTTGGCGTAGAAGCGCACCGCACCTTCCTCGATGGCAATGGTGCGCCGGCCCAGGCTGTGGCCGATGAAGGACTTGTCGATCATGGGATGCTCCGCAGGGCCGCTCAGTTCTTGCCGTACAGCGTCACCACGCAGGCGCCGCCCAGGCCGATGTTGTGCTGCAGGCCGATGCTGGCGCCTTCGACCTGGCGCTTGTCCGCCGTGCCGCGCAACTGGTTGGTGAGTTCGTAGCACTGGGCCAGGCCCGTGGCACCCAGCGGGTGGCCCTTCGACAGCAGGCCGCCCGACGGATTGGTCACCACCTGGCCGCCGTAGGTGTTGTTGCCGTCCATCACGAACTTCATGCCTTCGCCGGTGGCGCAGAAGCCCAGGCTCTCGTAGGAGAGCAGTTCGTTCTGCGCGAAGCAGTCGTGCAACTCGCACACGCGGATGTCCTCGGGGCCGATGCCGGCCTTCTCGTAGACCTGCGTGACCGCGGCACGTGTCATATGATCGCCGACGTAGCTGATGAGCGAGGGCGGGTCGAAGGATTCGACCGGGTCGGTGGTCATCGCCTGCGCCAGGATCTGCACGTCGGTGCGCAGGCCGTGCTTCCTGGCGAACTTCTCCGAGACGATGATGGCGGCGGCCGCGCCGCAGGTGGGCGGGCAGGCCATCAGGCGCGTCATCACCCCGGGCCAGATGACCTTGTCGGCCATCACTTCCTCGGTGGTGACGATCTTCTTGAACAGAGCCAACGGGTTGTTGGCGGCGTGGCGGCTGGCCTTTGCGCGGATCGCGGCAAAGGTCTCCATCGTGGTGCCGTACTTCTGCATGTGCTCGCGGCCCGCGCCGCCGAAGCCGCGCAGCGCCTGCGGGATCTCGATGTCCGAGGTCAGGCCGAACAGCACCGGCAGGAAGCGCTCGCGCGTGGGCGGGCGGTCGTCCCACGGCGACTTGAGCGCGCCAGCCTGCATCTGCTCGAAGCCGAGTGCCAGCGCGCAGTCGACCTGGCCGCTCTCGACTGCGGCGCGTGCCAGGAACAGGGCGGTGGAGCCGGTCGAGCAGTTGTTGTTCACGTTGACGATCGGGATCGACGTCTGGCCCACCTCGTAAATGGCGGTCTGGCCGCTGGTGGAGTCGCCGAAGACGTAGCCGGCGAAGGCCATCTGCACCTTGTCGTAGCCGATGCCGGCATCGGCCAGCGCCAAGCGCAGCGCCTCGGCACCCATCTGCGTGTAGCTCGGGCTCGCGCCGGGCTTGCTGAAGGGAATCATGCCGACGCCGGCCACAATCACTTTTTCACTCATATCAGTCTCCAGGTTCGGGAGGCGCCGTCGCGGCGCCGGTTCATTCATGATGGTGCGCAGGCCGGGTTGCGGCACCACTCCCGCGGAGTGGCTGCGCCGGCCGCGCGACGGTCAAAGTTTTCGGGCGATCAACTCGCGCATCACCTCGCTGGCGCCGCCGGCGATGCGTTGGTAGCGCAGGTCGATGAACGCCCGCCCGATCGGGTACTCGACCATGTAGCCGTAGCCGCCGTGCATCTGCACCATGTCGTCCACGGCCTTCCACATCGCCTCGGTAGAAAAGAGCTTGGCGACCGCCGCTTCCTGCAGGGTGAGCTTGCGCGCCATGTGCTCGCCGATGTAGTGGTCGACCATCAGGCGCGCGGCGATGGCCTGCGCCTTGATGTCGGCCAGCTTGAACCTGGTGTTCTGGAAGTCCCACACCGTCTGGTCGAAGGCCTTGCGCTGCTTCACATAGTCGATGGTCAGGCCCAACAGCCATTCAAGCTTGCTGGCCGCGGCGACCGCCATCAAAAGGCGCTCCTGCGCCAATTCCTGCATGAGGTACTTGAAGCCCTGGTGCTCCTCGCCCAGCAGGTTGCCCACGGGCACGCGCACGTCGTCGAAGAAGAGTTCGGCCGTGTCGGCCGCGTGCAGACCCACCTTCTCGAGCTTGCGCCCACGGCGGAAGCCCGCGCGATCGGCCTCGACCAGGATCAGGCTCACGCCCTTGGCGCCGGCCTGCGGATCGGTCTTGCAGGCCAGCAGGATGAGGTCGCAGTTCAAGCCGTTGCTGATGAAGGTCTTGGCGCCATTGATGACGTACTCGTCGCCTTCGCGCTTGGCGGAGGTACGCATCGCCTTGAGGTCGCTGCCGCCGCCTGGCTCCGACATGGCAATCGCCAGGATGGATTCGCCGGCGCAAATCGCGGGCAGCCACTTGCGCTTCTGTTCCTCGGTGCCCAGGCGCAGGATGTAGGGCGCAATGATCTCGGAGTGCAGACCGAAGCCCAGGCCCGAGACGCCGCAGCTCGACTGCGCTTCGGCCAGCACGGCCGCATGGCCGAAGTCGCCGCCGCCGCCGCCGTATTCGGTGGGGATGCTGGTACACAACAGGCCCTCGCGGCCGGCTTTGAGCCAGGTCTCGCGGTCCACGCGGCCGGCGCGGTCCCACTCGGCCTGGCGCGGCAGGCATTCGCGCTCGAAGAAGCGCTGCGCCGTGTCGCGGAACTGTTCGTGGTCTTCACGGTAGACCTTGCGTTGAATGTCCATGGAATCCTCTTGACAAAACGGGGAGCTCTGGGCGATGGGGCGCGAAGGACGAGGCCCACCGGCGTGGCTGTCATCGTCGCGCCCGCGCCGTTGGCGGTCACCACTCCCGTGGAGTGGAAAGAGCTGTCAGCGACGAAGCCCGAGCAACTCGCGCGCGACGACCCAGCGGTGCACTTCGCTCGGCCCTTCGTAGATGCGCATGAGGCGCGTCTCGTTGGCCATCTGCTGCAGCGGCAGCTCTTTGGTCATGCCCATGGCGCCGAAGGCCTGCATCACGTGGTCGACGACCTCCCAGGCCATCTCGGTCGCGTAGACCTTGATCATCGAGACTTGGCTGCGCGCTTCCTCGCCGCGGTCGATGCGGGCGGCAGCCTCGTAGGTCATGAGCCGGCAGGCGTGGATGCGGGTGGCCGCATCGGCGATCCACCACTGGATGGCCTGGCGCTCGGCGAGCGGCGCGCCGAAGGTGCTGCGCTGGGGGGCATACTCGCACAGCATGTCCAGCGCGCGCTGGGCGCGGCCGATGCACCAAGCCGCCATCTGCACCCGGCGGCTGCTCAGGCGCGCTTGCATCGGCGCGAAGCCCGCGCCTTCCTTGCCGAGCAACTGGCTGGCGTCGATGCGGCAGTTCTCGAAGCTGACCTCGAAGGTCGAGTGGCCGCCGATCATCGGGATGCGCCGCTCGACGTTGAACCCCGGTGTGCCCCGATCCACCAGAAAGGCCGAGATGCCGCCGCGCGCGCCCTTAGCCTTATCGGTGACGGCCAGCACGATCGACCAGTCGGCGCTGTCGGCACGCGTGATCCAAATCTTGCGTCCGTTGAGGACCCAGCCGTCGCCGTCCCGCTCGGCCCGCGTCTTCATGCCAGCCGGGTCGGCGCCGGCGCCGGGCTCGGAGATGCACATCGCGGAGACGGTCTCGCCGCGCGCATAAGGGGCGAGATAACGCTCGCGTTGCGCGTCGTTGGCGCTAAGGATCAGCATGCGCAGGTTGGGCGAATCCGGTAGGAGTTCGTAGGGCGCGATGGTCTTTCCAAACTCCTCGTTGACGCCCACCATCGCGGTAACCGGCATGTCGGCGCCGCCCATCTCGACGGGCGCGTCCAGGCCCCACAGGCCCAGATCTTTCGATAGCGCGTCGAGCCGCTGGTGTTCCTCCGGCAACAGGGCGAACTGCCCTGTGGTGGACTCGCGTGCCATGACGCCTGCTTCCAGCGGCATCAGTTCGTCGCGCACGAAACGCGCGACGAGGTCCTTGAGCATCTGATGCTCTTCTTCGAGTTCGAAATTCATGGTGTCTCTTCTTCGGTGTTGAGGAGGGGGAGGGGCGGTCTGCCCGCGGCGGGGGGCACGTCGATGCCGGCTTCGCCGAGTACCTCTCGCGTGTGCTCCCCCAGCGTGGGCGCATGACGTCGCAGCAAGGCGGGCGTCTTGTGGAACAGCGTGGCGGGGCGCAACTCGCGGATCGCTCCTTCGGTCGGGTGCTGCGAGGACTGGAACAGGCCTACCGCTTCGAGATGCGGATGGCGCGCCAGGGCATTGAGCCGGAAGATCTCGGTGGCCGGGATGTCAAGGCGCTCACACAGCGCCACCCAATAGGCGCTCGTACGCGAGGGCGTGATCTCGGCCAGGCAGGCGTAGAGGTCGCGAATGTTCTTGTTGAGTTGCTGGCGGCTGGAGAGGTCGTACCTGCGCGAGACGTCCCCGCGGTCGACGGCGTCGAAGAACGCAGTCCAGTGGCGGCCGGTATAGGGCAGCAGGCTGATCCAGCCGTCGGCAGTCGGCACTGGCTGGCGGCCGCCGTGGAGCAGGCGCGCATAGCCCGCCGGAGCGGGAGAACCGATGAAGGCAAGGCCGCCCATGTGCTCTGCCAGCACGAAGGAAGCCATGGTCTCGAGCATCGGCAACTCGACGTACTGGCCTTCGTCGCAGCGTTCGCGGTGCACGAGGGCCGCCATCACGGCATTGGCCAGCGCCAGCCCGCAGACCTTGTCGGCGATCAGGCTGGGCACGTAGGAGGGCGTCTCGCCGTCGACGGCGCCCAGGCCCACCAGGCCGCAGGAGGCCTGGATGATGTCGTCGAAGGCAGGGCGGTCGCGCCAGGGGCCGTCCTGGCCGAAGCCGGTGGCTACGCAGTAGACGATCTTCGGGTTGAGGGCCGCCACTGCCTCGTAGCCGAAGCCCAATCGCTCTATTGCGGCGACGCGCATGTTGTGCACGACCACGTCCGCACCCGCGATCAACGCGCGCAACGCGTCGGCATCGTCTTCCCGCTTGAGGTCGAGCACCACCGATCGCTTGTTGCGGTTCAGCGCCAGGTAGATCGAGCTCATGCCCGGGTGTAGCGACACGCCGTTAGCGCGCATGAGATCGCCTTCCGGCGGCTCGATCTTGATCACGTCGGCGCCGAAGTCAGCGAGCACCTGCGTGGCCAAAGGCCCGAGCACAACGGCCGTCAGGTCGATGACCCGAATGCCGTCGAGCGGGCCGGCGAGTGGCTGTTGACGCATGGGCTTAGGTTCGCGTGAAGTTGGCGGGACGGCGCGCGGCCATCGCGGCCACGCCCTCGCGAAAATCCGCACTGCACATCTGGCCCATCTGGATATCGCGCTCGCGCCGGTTGACCTCGGCGATGCGCTCGGCCAAGCCCAGGCGCAGCGAGGCGCGCGTGCTCTCGACGGCAGATGGGCTCGACTCGGCGATCTCGGCGGCCAGCGCGAGCGCACGCGCGAGCACCTCGGCGTCAGCGACCAGCTCGTCGGCCAGCCCGATGCGCTGTGCTTCGGCACCGTCAATTCGGCGGCCGGAGAAGAAGAGCAGGGCGGCCTGCTGCTCGCCGATCAGCCGTGGCAGCGTGAGCGTGAGGCCGAAGCCGGGGTGAATCCCCAGACGATTGAAATTGGCGCTCAGGCGTGCGGCTGGTCCAAGCACGCGAAAATCAGCCACCACCGCCAGGCCCAGTCCGGCGCCGATCGCAGCGCCCTGCACCGCGGCCACGATGGGCTTGCGCGTGCGAAACAGGCGCATTGCCTGTTCATAGAAGGGGCCGGGGTCGGGCATACCCTGCGTCACGCCGCCGAAGTCGGCGCCCGCGCAGAAGGTCTTGCCGGCCGAGGACAGTACGATGGTGCGGCAGTCGTCGTCGGCATCCAGCGCTTCGAGCTGATCAGCCAGTCGGCGAATGAAGTCTAGGTCGATGTAGCCCGGTGGTTCGCGCCGCATCTCGATATGGGCGACTGGGCCGGTTCGGGTGAGGCACAAGTCGGAGGATCTGGACATGGGTTTCTCTCGTTGCGGTTGGGCCCTCTTGGCTGGCGCCCTTCGGGTGTTTCGGAGCGCAAAGTATTGGCTTGGCCAATGTCTTCCCACCATGGTCAAATTTCGCTTCTCGAAATTTCGATAAAGCAGCGCCATGCCCCCTCCCACCCCCTCGACCAAGGCTTCGACGCGCACCCTGACCCGGCAAAGCGGCACCTTCACGCGTTCAACTGCCGGCAGCCAATCGTTGGCGCGTGGCCTTGCGCTGCTGCGTGCCTTTCTACCCAGCGTGCCGGCGCTCACCAACGCGGAACTGGCTGAGCGCACCGGCCTTCCACGACCCACTGTCAGCCGGCTGACGAACGCGCTCGTGGGCGCGGGATTCTTGTTGCACGAAGCCCAGACCGGGGCCTACCGGCTCGCCCCGGTGCACCTGAGCCTGGGGGTGGCGTTCAGGCAGACAAAGTCCGAATTGGCGCTGGCACTGCCGCTGATGCGAAAGGTCGCCGTGGCCGAGAAGATCAATGTTGGCCTCTCGGCCGCCGACGGGTTGTCGATGGTGTATCTGGAGACCTTGCGAGAGAGTCGAGGGCCCGTGCAGCGACAGGTGACTGCGGGTATCCGACTGGCGATCGAGTCGAACTCACCGGGGCATGCTTATCTTGCCGCGCTTGATGCACGCTCGCGCCAACGGATTCTGAAAGCACTTGAGGCCCACCACGGCGCGCGCTGGCCGGCGCTGCGCAAGGACATCGACAAGTCCCTCGCCAGCCAGGCCCGCTACGGCTATTGCCGATCAGATGCCATTCCAGGCATGGTGGCCGTTGCGGCCAGCCTGCGCGCACCGGACCGCACCATCTATGCCATCAACTTCAGTATTTCGGCCAAGGATGGCGACAACGAGCCGATCGTCCAGCGCTGCGTACCGGTGCTGCGCAAGCTAGTGGACGATGTGCAGCGGGCGTGGGATGAGATGGCAAAGGTTCAGGCGCCGGCCGGGGCGGCTTGAGGACGACGCGGGTGCGGAAGCAATTTCGCATTTCGAAATTGTGGTGTGGAAGCGGCCCGGCCTTAGGCGAATACTGGGTGCAAATAGGAGACAAGACATGCACCCCTCAACCGACCATTCGCGCCGCAAATTGCTTTGCAGCATCGCCGGCGCAGGCCTGGCCTCCGTGGCTGGAGCCTTGCCGTTCGCCGCCCGCGCCGCGGCTGACAACTTTCCGTCGCGCCCGATCCGCATGGTCGTGGCATTCAATCCGGGCAGCGGCTCGGACGCGCAGGCGCGTGTCTTTGCGCAGGTCCTCACCGAGACAACGGGGCAGCCGGTTGTGGTCGACAACAAGGCGGGCGCAAATGGCATCGTCGCGGTGCAGTCGGTGCTCAATGCTCCGGCCGATGGCTACACCATGCTCTTCGGTAGCAACTCAACCTTCGCGATCAACGCCGCGCTGATCCGGAACATGCCCTACGACCCGATCGCCGACTTCGCGCCCCTGAGCCTGCTCGGCAGCCAATACTGCATGGTGCTGGTGCCGGCTGATTCCCCGTACAAGACGCTGGCCGACCTGGTGGCCGATGCGCGCAAGCGGCCAGGCGTGCTGAACAACGGCGCCGGCTCGCCGGGCTACAACTTGTGGTCCACCTGGCTCAACGAACTGCTCGGCATCAAGACGGTCAACATCCAGTACAAGGGCGCTGGGGAAGTGGTCAGCGCGCTGCTGGGCAAGCAGGTGGACTATGCCGTTGCCGTGATCGGCTTCGAGATGATCAAAGCCGGAAAGCTGCGCGCGCTAGCCGTGAGTGGCCCGAAGCGAACGCCTTCGTTGCCCGACGTGCCGACCATGGCTGAAGCTGGGGTCCCCGAGTTCCAAGCCTTCGCCTGGACTGCATTGGGAGTGTCGTCCAAGACTCCGCAGCCTGTCGTTCGTCAACTCGAAGCTGCCGTGCTGAAGGCTGCTGGATCCCAGGCGTCGAAGGACTTCTTGGTGAAGACGGACGCGACGCCTATGGCTGGCGGCGCCGAGCAGATGCGCAACTTCCAGCGCGAGGAGATCCAGCGCTGGAAACGAGTCGTGGCGCTCAACGGTATCGAGTTGCAGTAGAACTGAGCTCGCACCTGCCCGACGGAGACCGGTTTTAAGCTGGTGGACAGTCCAATTCCACCTGTTTAGTGAGCGAAACGCGCGACTTCGTGCAAGCTGCCGCGAGCGACGCGTAATGCCGCATTTGCCCAGTCGCCGATTGGCGCGACTACCAATCCGGGTCGCGCGATGGCTTCTTCAGAAAACGTGACGGATGCCGAAGTCGTAGCCTGTGGACGTCTTCGGTGTAAGTCCCGCACTCTGCACGAAGGCCGGGCCGCCCGCCGTGAGCGCCGCGCCGTTCTTGTTGCGCACGTGGCCCATGGTCGCATACAGCGCGGTGCGCTTCGACAGGTTGTGCACGTAGCCCAGCGCCAGCTTGGCAGCCTTCGGATTGTTGGTCGTGGCAAACGGTGCGCCGGTGGGGGCCTGGTCGTAGGTGACGTGCGAGTACGCCGCGCGGATCACCCCGGCGCCGACCGGCACGGTGACGCCGACGACGTAGCCCTCGAGGTCCACCTTG
>RCUK01001473.1_pt1 | contig 14872 bp, 16 predicted proteins | sample 2166381 | NCBI WGS metagenome assembly RCUK01 (sample SAMN09932809, study PRJNA488358) | compost metagenome | isolation source: compost soil in an enriched community | place: Germany: Experimental Botanical Garden | reverse complement strand
CCTGGTACCCATCGATGGAAGCCCCACCGCCGAGGCGGGCTTGAAGGAAGCCATACGCATGGCGCAACTGACAAAGGCGAACATGCGCATGGTTCACGTGGTGGATGAGCTGTCGTTCGCGATGACGGTCGACGCCTACCGCTATCACGCGGGCGAACTCCTGGACCTGACGCGACAGACCGGCGCCAAGCTGCTTGAAGCCGCCGTAAGCACCGCGCGCGCGGCGGGTGTCGAGGCCGACAGCGTGCTGTACGAGAACCTGGACCGCACCGTCCACCAGCGCGTCATGGACGAAGCCGACGATTGGAAGGCGGACTTGATCGTCCTGGGCACCCACGGGCGTCGCGGGGTGCGTCGGGCGGTGCTGGGCAGCAGTGCCGAGACCATCATGCGCGGCGCGGCGGTGCCGGTGTTGCTGGTACGGGCCCCGGAAGCCTAGCGCGGGCGGGCTGCGAACCTTTGCGGATGTCGCCTATTTCAGTTCCACGTCCTCGCCCTGCTCCACCGCATGGCAGCGCCAGCCCAATTCATCCTTGATGCGCAGCCGTAGCGCGTCCGCCGCCGCGGGCTCGCCATGCACGATGTAGGTGTCTTTCGGCGGCTGGGTAAACCCGCTCAGCCATTGCAGGATCTCGTCCGCATCGGCATGGGCGGACAGCATCGACAGATTGTCCAGCTCTGCCCTGACGGGTATGTATTCCCCATGGATCTTGACGCTGCGGGCGCCGTCCAGCATGGCCGCGCCGCGTGTTCCCGGCGCCTGGAAGCCGGCAAACAAGATGGTGTTGCGGGGATCGCTCACGTAGTGCTTCAGATGATGGATGACGCGGCCTCCCGTTGCCATGCCGCTGGCCGAGACGATGATCTTCGGCATCGGTGAACGGTCCAGCGCCTTGGACGCTTCGACGTCGCTCACGCAGGTGGCCACGCGGTAGGCGGCGCCGGCCTCCCCTTGCGGCAGGCGCTGGTCGGCGCCGTGTTGAAGATAGGTTTCCACGGCGGCGCTCGCCATCGGGCTGTCCAGATAAATGGGCAGGTTTGCGGGGATGCGGCCGCTGGACTTCAGGCGGTGCAGGTGCAGCAACAGCAACTGCGCACGGCCCACGGCGAATGCGGGGATGATGACCGTGCCGCCGCGCGAGATCGTGCGGCTGATGATGTCCGCCAAGGAGTCCAGCACGTCTTGTGTGCCGTGCAGCCGGTTGCCGTAGGTGGATTCAATGATCAGGTAATCGGCTTCGGTGACCGTCTGGGGCGGCGGCATCAGCGGATCGTTGTAGCGGCCCAGGTCGCCCGAAAACACCAGCTTGCCGCCGTCGTAGGCGACGTGCACCACCGCCGCGCCCAGGATGTGGCCCGCGCGCGTCAAGGTAAAGCGCAGCCCGGCCGGCAGGTCCTGGGGGGTGTCGAATTCAACCGGGCACAGGGCGGAAATGGCCCGCTGCGCGTCGGCAACGGTGTACAGAGGTAGCGCGGGTTTGTGCTGGGACAGGCCGTGGCGGTTGAGGTAATCGGCGTCTGACTCTTGCAGGTGCGCGCTGTCCAGCAGCAGGATGCGGCAAAGATCGCGCGTGGCTTCCGAACAATAGATCGGCCCGTGAAACCCTTCACGCACCAGCCTGGGCAAGTAGCCGGAATGGTCCAGGTGCGCGTGCGACAGCACGACGGCCTCGATGTCCGTGGGAGGCACGGGAAACGGCGCCCAGTTGCGCAGCCGCAAGGGTTTGACGCCCTGGAACAGGCCGCAGTCGAGCAGGATGCGCTGCCCGCGCACGTCAAGCAGGTGCCGCGACCCGGTGACGGTTCCGGCAGCGCCCAGAAAGCGCAATCTTGGGTTGGACTGCATCAGGCCTCCTGATCGGTATTCGCGATCAGCTTCGCATGGGGCGCTGCCGCCCGGGCCGGGAACATGCGCGCTTGCTTGACCAAAATCAATATCAGCCGCGCGCACCGGAACAAGATAGAAGCAACGATACAGTGGACAGGCTTGGACGCTGGCGTTCTGGAGAAACATGATGCTGGCACGCGACCTGATGACTCGTGATCCCTTTTGCGTTAGCGCGAGCACGCCGGTGTCGACCATTATTCATGCGATGCTGGATAAGAACATCAGCGCCGTCATGGTTACCGGCGACAACGGCGAATTGATCGGCATGGTCAGCGAGGGCGATCTGGTGCGCCGCCAGGACAGCGTGCACCAGAAAAAAAAGGACCATTGGCTGTCGCTGCTGGCGCAAGGCGAGGCGCTGAACCTGGAGTTCCTGCACAGTTTGCAGTTGGGCGAACGCACCGCCGCCGCCGTGATGAGCCGCCCCGTCATGACCCTGGACGACACCGCGCACCTGTCCGAGATTGTTGACGTGATGCTCCAACACGGCATCAAGCGGGTGCCCATCACCCGCGATGGCAAGCTGGTGGGCGTGGTGAGCCGCCGCGACATCCTGCGCGCCCTGCTGGCGCAGGATACGTGAGCATGCCGCTCGAACAAGGAGCCATGATGTCGCGCACAGGCATAGTTTTCTATTCGCGTTCGGGAACGGGGCGCTCGGTGGCCGAACGCCTTGCCACGGCGTCTGGCTGGCCGGTGTGGGAAATCCGGGACGCCGAACCCAGGTCCGGCCTGGTCGGTGACCTGCGCTGTGTCGTGGACAGCTTGTTCAAGCGTAGCCCGGCGTACCGGTATGACGGCCCCGAACTGGACACGCTTGACCATGTGGTGCTGGTGGCGCCCGTTTGGCTGCGCTCCCTTGCCGCGCCCATGCGCGCCTTCCTGAAGACCGAAGGGTCTTTTCTGCCGGCCTATTCCGTGATCTGCGTCATGTCGGGGGTGGGCGGGTTTCGCGCCGTCGACGACATCGCTACCTTGGCGGGCAAGAAGCCGCGCTCGATCCTGCTGCTGAAACAGGCGGATGTGCTGGCGGAAGAATGCGATGCGTCCCTTTTCCGTTTCAAGGAGCAGGTGGCCGCGTCGACCCCGGCGGGGCGCGACGACAGCCATGTGCTGCGTGCCGTGGACTAGGCACTTTTGCGATGTAGATTCGCCTGGCAATGTGTGCTGCAATGACTCGTCGCTGGTTGTCGCAGCCCCGGTCCAGGGCAACGCTACGCAATGGGAACTTCGTCGAGCGCACCTCCGCTGATCGACATCATCCAGTCCGCCACCGAGCCGATCATCACGATCGACGGGGAGCAGCGCATCGTGATGTTCAATGCCGCGGCGGAACGTGTCTTTCTTTGCGACGCCGCAAGCGCCATCGGCGCGAAGCTGGACATGCTGATACCTGTACGCTTCCGCCAGGTACACGCCAGGCATGTCGACCGTTTCAAGCACACGGGCATCTCTGAACGCCAAATGGGCCTGGGCGCGCCGCTGTGGGGCTTGAGAGCAAACGGCGAAGAATTCCCCATGGAAGCGTCTATCTCGCAGACGCACACGGATTCGGGTGTATTCCTGTCCATTTTCCTGCGCGACATCACCGAACGGCAACGCATCGATCAGGCGCTGCGCGCCTCGCGCGATGAACTGACCCGCTTGTCCAACGCCTTGCTGCATGTGCGCGAACAAGAGAAAAAGCACATCGCCCGCGAACTGCATGACGACCTGGGCCAGAGCCTGACGGCGTTGACGATGGAGCTGTCGCAACTGGAATCCAGCATCGGCGCGAACGACCCGGAGGCACGCGAGCGAGTGCGCGAGCGTGTGCAGGTGATGCGGGCCCTGGTCAAAAGCACGTTCGCGTCGTTGCGGCGCATAGCCTCCGACCTGCGCCCGGTCATGTTGGACGACCTGGGCCTGGCCGCCGCCGTCGAATGGTTGGTGGCCGGTTTTGTGTCGCGATACGGCATCGATACCGACGCCCGCATCGAAGTGGGGCCGGCCGAACCGTCCAAACGGGTGGCCACCACCCTCTTCCGGGTGGTGCAGGAAGCGCTGACCAACATCGCCAAGCACGCGCAGGCCAGCAAGGTACAGGTGCACCTGTCCTGCACCACTACCCATTGCAGCCTGACCGTGCAGGACAACGGCGTGGGCACGACGCCCGACAGCATTGCCAAGAAGCTGCCCATGTCGCTGGGCTTGCAAGGCATCCGCGAGCGCGTGCGGCTGCTCAATGGCGAGGTCACGATCACCACGCGCAAACAAGGGGGCTTTCGCCTGGAGGCCAAGGTGCCCGCCGAACATCCGGCCTTGCCAGGGGAAATGAATTGATCACCCTGATGCTTGCCGACGACCACACCTTGCTGCGCGAAGGCCTCAGGCGCCTGCTTGAGCAGGCGGGCGACATCACGGTGGCGGGCGAAGCGCGTGACGGGTCGGAAGCGCTGCGGCAGCTTGCGTTGCGGGCCTGGGACCTGATTGTGCTGGACATGTCGATGCCGGGCCGCGACGGGGTGGGTCTGATCCGCCAGATAAAGACGGACTTTCCCAAAGTGCCGATCCTGGTGCTGACCATGCATGGCGAACAGCAATACGCCGTGCAGGCGATCAAGGCCGGCGCGGCGGGCTATCTGACCAAGGACAGCGCGGCCGACGAACTGGTGCAGGCCGTGCGCAAGGTGGCGGCGGGCGGACGCTACCTGAGCCGGTCGCTTGCCGAGAGCATCGTGTTTGAGCGTCATGGCGACGTCAGCGGCCAGCCACATCTGCTGCTGTCCGATCGGGAATTGTCTGTATTCCGGTATCTGGCGTCGGGCATGAGTAATTCCGATATTGCCCGGCTGCTGTGCCTGAGCATCAAGACCGTCAGTACTTACAAGGGCAGAGTCCTGGTGAAGATGCAGTTGCGCAACCAGGCCGACTTGGTGCGCTACGCCATCAAGCACGACTTGTTCGACGACGAGGACAGCCCTGGCAAGTGACGCCCGGCCCCGCGCACGGCGGATATGCCCAAACAGGCTTGCCCGTAGGAATACGCCTACAGATGTAGTCCGTTTCCTCTGGAAACTGGCGGGCTGCGCTGATAGTGCAAGCGGGTTTGATCATGCAGACTTGGTGTTGGAGTGTGCCAGATGGCCCGTGAAACCTCCATTTTTCACCCGGCGGCCATCTTCACCTGACGTGAGGCGCAGCCATGGATTCTTCCCTTATCCCTTCCCTTGTCCCCTACCCAGGCAACGGATCTCGTGGCGCGGCGAGGCGCGGCGCCGGTATCCACGACGGGCCGGTGCGGCTGCCGGCTGATTGCGATTTCTGCGGCATGGCGCGCATCTGCCAGCCTGGCCGCAACAACAAGCTCCAACCTATCCACGACACGGCGCGCAACTGGCGCCTGGTCCACCGTGGCGAATCCGTTTACCGGGCCGGCGATGCCTTGTTGAACCTGTATTACCTGCGCGCCGGTTCCATGAAGATCCGCGTCACCAACCCATCCGGTTCCGAGCAGATCGTGGCATTCCCGATTGCCGGCGCGCTGTTGGGGCTGGACGCCATCGCCACGGGCGCGCACGAGTGTGATGCCATCGCATTGGAAGACTCGCTGGTGTGCGTGCTGCCGTTTGATGAACTGATGTCCAATTGCCTGCACGACTCGGTGGCCTCGCGCGAATTCAACAAGCTGATCGCCCAAGAGGTCAACCAGTTCCGCCGCCTGCTGACGGCTTTGGGCTGCATGTCGACCGAGGGCCGCATCGCGCGCTTTCTGGTGAACCTGTCCGAACAGATGGCGGCCAACGGCTATTCTCCTCGCGAATTCACGCTGAAGATGACACGCGAAGACATCGCCAACCATCTGGGCATGACGATCGAAACGGTATGCAGGACCTTTGGGCGGATGCAAACGGCGTCGCTGCTGAACGTCAGCAGGCGGAACCTGGAAATCCGCAACCTGGACGCCTTGAGGAAAGTCGGTAGCGTCTAGCTCGGCGTCGCGTGGTTTGTGGTGCCTGCGCCCCGTCCGACCACGCCCCGGCTAATGTGAGAACAGCACCGGCATCGTCATGGCGGTCAGCAGCGAACGGGTGGCGCCGCCCAGCACCCACTCATGCATGCGGCTGTGCCCGTAGGCGCCCATGACGATAAGGTCCGCGTTGAAATCCGCCGCCGCGCTCAGGATCGCGTCGCCGATGCCGGTGTCGTGCGTGCTTCTGGATTCTTGCTCGGGCTGCGGAAAACCGTGGCAGGCGCAGTAGGCCGCCAGGTCCTCGAAGGGCGCGCTGGCTTCAGGGTCGGCGTCCGCGTCAGGGGTACCGATCAACACGCGCAGCGCCCGGGCGTTGCGCAGCAGCGGCGCGGCGTCGGCAAGTGCGCGGGCGGCTTCCCTGCCCCGGTCCCAACAGTACAGGACGCGCGTGCCGATGTTTGGGAATGTGCCCACCGAGGGCAGCACAATCACGGGCCGGCCGGCGGTAAGCACGGTCTGCTCCACAAAATTATTGCCGGTTGCGGCGTATAGGTCGTAGGCGTTTTGCTGGCTGATGATCAGTACATCCGAACACCGCGCATGCCGCGCCGCGCATTCAGCGGGCGCGTCGTCCCCTTGCCGCCACGACACGGCCACGCCCGCGTCTAGCGCGGCTTGGGTGAACGCGGCCTGGACCGCCGCGCGGCCCCGCGTGTTCATCTCGCGGGCCATGTCTATCGACCGAACCCAGAGCCCCGCGGCGTCGTAAAAATACCCCGGCAGCATGTAGCTGGCGAAGATGCCGGTCAGATGGGCGTCATGCGCCTTGGCCAGGCTCAGGCCCACGTCGAGGCGGCGTGCGCAGTCGACCCCATTGTCCAGATGAACGGCGATACGGCTGAACATGGTTAATCACCTTGTTGCCAGTCGGCGGCCACCCGCCTCCATGAACCATGCTGAGCCGTCCTGGACTTTCGATGTTGACCTTTATCAACGGAAAATCGGGGACGAAATTCCAGAATCCGCGTTGCCGGCCATGGCACCACCGGGGGGTCTTTAACCGAGCCTGATCGCCAAGGCCGCCAGCGTCAACGCCAGCACCGGCAGCGTCAGCACTATGCCCACCTTGAAGTAGTAGCCCCAAGAGATCCGCGTGCCCTTGCGTTCCAGTACGTGCAGCCACAGCAAGGTAGCCAGGCTGCCGATCGGCGTGATCTTCGGCCCCAGGTCGCTGCCGATGACGTTGGCGTAGATCATTGCTTCCTTCACCACGCCGCTTGCCTGGCTGGCGTCGATGGATAGCGCGCCGACGAGCACCGTGGGCATGTTGTTCATGATGGACGACAGCAGCGCGGCCATGAACCCGGCGCCAAAGGTAGCCGCCCAGATGCCCTGCTCCGCGAACCGGCTCAGCAGATCCGCCAGATATTGCGTCAGCCCGGCATTGCGCAGGCCATACACCACCAGGTACATCCCCAACGAGAAAACCACAATCTGCCACGGCGCTTCCCGGATCACCTTGCGCGTGCTGATCTTGTGGCCACGGCCGGCTACCAGCAACAACATCGCGGCGCCCACGGCCGCCACCACGCTGACCGGCACGCCCAGCGGTTCCAGCCCAAAGAAGCCAATCAACAGCAGCGCCAGCACCGCCCATCCCGCACGAAACGTATTCAGGTCGCGGATGGCGACGGCGGGCGGCTTGAGCTGGCTTTCGTCATACCGTTGCGGAATGCTCTTCCTGAAGTACAGGAACAAGACAAGTAGCGAGGCGGCCACGGCCACGACGTTCACCGGCGCCATGACCGCCGCGTAGCGGTTGAAGCCGATGTCGAAGAAGTCGGCCGAGACGATGTTCACCAGGTTCGACACGATCAGCGGCAAGCTGGCGGCGTCGGCGATAAAGCCCGCCGCCATCACAAACGCCAGTGTCGCCCCGGGCGTGAATCCCAGGGCCAGCAACATGGCCATCACGATCGGGGTCAGGATGAGCGCCGCGCCGTCGTTGGCGAACAGCGCCGCCACCGCCGCGCCCAGCAGGATGATCAAGGCGAACAAGGCGCGGCCGTTGCCCCTGCCCCACCGCGCCACATGCAGCGCGGCCCATTCAAAGAAGCCGGCCTCGTCCAGCAGCAGGCTGATGATGATGACGGCGATGAACGTGGCCGTGGCGTTCCAGACGATGTTCCACACCACGGGAATGTCGGACACCTGCACCACGCCGACGGCCAAGGCAAGCACCGCGCCCAGGCTGGCGCTCCAGCCGATGCCTAAACCTCGCGGCTGCCAGATGACCAGGATCAGGGTAAGGATGAAGATCGTTATTGCGGCGAACATGCGGACGTCTCGTCAGGCGACTGGGGGGGGCACGCCATGTCCGGCATAGGGATGTCCGGATCCACACGGCAGCGGCTTTCGGTCAGGCGGCGCCAGCTTAAAACGGAAATTCCAATATTTCAACAATTATTGTAGTATTCGCAACATGGATAAAAACACCGCTGTCACCGTCTTCGAATCGCTCGCCTCGGGTGTCCGGCTGGACATCTTCCGGCTGCTCGTGCGGGCCGCGCCTGACGGCTGCGTGGCGGGTCAGATCGCCACCGAACTCAGCTTGCCGCCCACCAATCTGTCGTTCCACTTGAAAGCGCTGACGCAAGCCGGCCTGCTGACGGTTGAGCAGGAAGGCCGCTTCATGCGCTACCGCGCCAACACCACGCTGATGTACGGGCTGGTGGATTACCTGACCGCCGAGTGCTGCGCCGGCGTGGCGTGCGCCGAGCGGCCCCAGGACGCGGAGTGCCAGTAATGACCCTGCCCTCCTCTGTTCGCCAGGTGGATGTGGTGATCGTGGGCGCGGGGCAAAGCGCCTTGGCGCTTGCGTATTTTCTGAAGCGCACGTCGCTTGATGTCGTCTTGCTGGACGCCAGCCCGCAACCGGGCGGCGCCTGGCTGAATGGCTGGGACTCGTTGCAGCTCTTTTCCCCCGCGCAATGGAGTTCCTTGCCGGGCTGGCCGATGCCGGCAGTTCCGGGGTATCCCAGCCGAGACCAGGTGGTCGATTACCTCGCGCGATATGAAAGCCGCTATGGGTTCAACGTGCACCGGCCCGTGGTCGTGAATGCGGTGCGCAAGGACGAATCCGAATTTGTCGTTGACACCGACCAGGGCGTTTGGCGCAGCCGCGCCGTGGTCAGCGCGACCGGTACCTGGAGCAAGCCTTACGTCCCGGCGTTCGAGGGCGCGTCCAGTTTCCGTGGCACGCAGATCCATTCCGCGCACTACCGGTCACCGGCGCCCTTTGCCGGCAAGCGCGTCCTGGTCGTGGGCGGTGGCAACTCCGGCGCGCAGATTTTGGCCGAGGTATCCCGCGTGGCGGATACCACCTGGGTCACGCAGACCGAGCCCCTGTTCTTGCCCGATGACGTCGACGGCCGGGTGCTGTTCGAACGGGCCACGGCGCGCTGGCAGGCGTTGCAACAGGGCAAGGAACCGGACGATCTTCCTGGTGGGTTCGGCGACGTCGTCATGGTTGCGCCCGTGCGCGAGGCCCGAGAACGCGGCGTGTTGCACTCGGTGCGGCCTTTCGTGCGCTTTACGCCCCAGGGCGTCGTCTGGCCAGACGGTAGCGCCACCGACGTGGGCGCCGTCATCTGGTGCACGGGGTTCCGGCCCGCGCTGGACCATCTGGCGCCGTTGGACGTCATCAATGCCGAAGGCAAGGTTCCGTTAACGGGTACCCAAGCGTCGGCGATGCCCGGCTTGTGGCTGCTTGGGTATGGCGAGTGGACGGGGTTTGCCTCCGCCACGCTCGTCGGCATCATGCGCACGGCCAAATCCACGGCGCTGGAAGTGGCTGCCTATGTTCAGGCCGATCCGCTGGCGCCCACCCGTTCCGAATCTTCCTCGTTCGCATCCCCCTCTTCAATTCCAACCTAACCCAACCTGACAGGACACCATGAGCACCGTCACCATCTATCACAACCCCAAGTGCGGCACCTCGCGCAACACCCTGGCGCTGATCCGCAATGCCGGCATTGAGCCGCAAGTGATCGAATACCTGCAAACCCCGCCTGACCGCGCCACGCTGGTCGACCTGATCTCGCGCGCGGGTCTCTCGGTACGAGACGCCATCCGGCAAAAAGGCACCCCCTATCTGGAACTGGGCCTGGACGACGCCTCGCTTACCGACGACGCCCTGATCAACGCCATGCTTGAACACCCCATTCTGATCAACCGCCCCTTCGTGGTGACGGCCAAGGGCGTGCGGCTGTGCCGGCCGTCCGAACTGGTGTTGGACATTCTTGAAGAAGCGCAACGCGGCGCCTTCGTGAAAGAAGACGGCGAAGCGGTGATCGACGAGAACGGACAGCGCGTACGCTAAGCACCCCGATGGCACACCGCCCGATGTCCCAGCAAGCCGCCTCCCCCGACAAAGCGCATGGTTTGGTGACCGCGCTGGGCATTGGGCAGATCTGTTCTTGGGGCTCGCTGTACTACAGCTTTCCCCTGATTGCCGAGGCAATGGGGGCCGAGCTGGGATGGAGCAAGCCTGATCTTTACGGGGCGGCCACGCTGGGGCTGATGCTGGCGGCGCTGGCGGCCTATCCGGTGGGCGTGGCGGTGGACCGGGGTTATGGCCGCTGGGTGATGGGGCTGTCTTCCCTGGCGGCGGGCGGCTTGCTGCTGCTTTGGTCGCAGGTCACGTCGCTATTGGCGTTTTACGTGCTGGTGGGCGGTATCGGGGCCTTGCAGGCCGCCACGCTGTACGAACCGGCGTTCGCCGTTGTTGCGCGCCGGGTTGGCCCCGGCCATTCACGCGCCGGCATCACCGCGCTGACGCTATGGGGTGGCTTCGCCAGCACGGTGTTCATTCCGCTGGTGCAATGGCTGTTGAACCATTGGGGCTGGCGCGAAGCACTGATGGCGCTGGCGGCGGTAAACGTGCTGATCTGTGCCAGCGCCTATCTGCTGTTCATTTCGCCCGCGCGTGACGCCAAGCCCGCCAGCGACGCCACGCCGGATGAACAGCGCGAACGCAACCGCCTGGCGGTTCGGGAAGCGCTGCATCGCCCGGTTTTCTGGGCCTTGCTGGTGTCCTTGACGGCGTATGCGGCGATGTTCTCGGCCTTCACGTTCCACATGTATCCCCTGCTGCGCGAGCGTGGTATCGATACGGCATCGGTGGTGCAAGCCATTGCGTTGATCGGCCCGGCCCAGGTCGCGGGGCGGGTCGTCATCAGCCTGTTCGGGGCGCGGGCCTCGATGCGCGCGGTCGGCACCGCGGTCGTCACGATTTTTCCGCTGGCCTTTGGCGCGCTTGCCTTCCTGCGCGCCGACTTCTGGACCGTGGCGGCCGTGTGCGTGGTCTACGGCGGGGCCAATGGCATTTTCACGATCGTGCGCGGCATGGTCGTGCCCGAAATGCTGAGCCGCCACGCCTATGGGGCGATCAACGGCTTGTTGACCGTACCCATGACCTTAGCCCGAGCCGCCGCGCCGGTGGGCGCCGCCGCCTTGTGGGCGGTCGGGTCCTCTTACGACGGGGTGCTGGCCGCCATTGTGGCGGTGGCGTTTGTGCTGGCCGCGGGTTTTTGGCTGGCCGCCTGGATCAGCCGCCCCAGGCTTCAATTGATTTGAATGATTTGAGTAGAGAGCATTGCCATGACGACGTATTCCTCCCCTTCCACCCCCTCCCCTGCGGCGTGGGACCTGCCCAGCCTGGACGATGCCTTGCTGGATGTGCCCAGCCACGAAAAGCTGGCGCTGGAAAGCGGCGCCACGCACCCGCCGCGCATCCTGCTGCTGTACGGTTCGCTGCGCGAGCGTTCATATAGCCGCCTGCTGACTGAAGAAGCCGCGCGCATCCTGACGCGGCTGGGCGCCGAGACCCGCATCTTCGACCCCCGTGGCCTGCCGCTGCCCGATGGCGCGCCCGCCGATCATCCCAAGGTGGCGGAATTGCGCGCGCTGTCGCTGTGGTCCGAAGGGCAAGTCTGGTGCAGCCCGGAGCGGCACGGCACACTGACCGGCGTGTTCAAGAGCCAGATCGACTGGTTGCCGCTGGAAACCGGCAGCGTGCGCCCCACGCAAGGCCGCACGCTGGCCGTCATGCAGGTGTCGGGCGGCTCGCAGTCCTTTAACGCGGTTAACGCCCTGCGCGTGCTGGGTCGATGGATGCGGATGGTGACCATACCCAACCAGTCGTCGGTGGCCAAGGCGTTCCAGGAATTCGACGAGGCCGGGCGCATGAAGCCGTCGTCCTACTACGACCGGGTGGTCGACGTGATGGAAGAGCTGATCAAGTTCACCCTGCTGGTGCGCGACCGCAGCGACTACCTGACCAACCGGTATAGCGAACGCAAGGGCATGGCGGAAGAAGCCGCGCGCCTGGCGCGCGCGGCGATGGACCACGAAACGGTTGCGCCGTAGCCGTTGCGCGGCATGCGGCGGCGCGCGGGTTGGCGCCAGCCGTCCTGGCTTCTTTCGGCTTCACGCGCGAAACCGCCGTCGGCCGGGATCCGGCCTGGGCACCGCCGCGATCAGGTCCCGGGTATAGCCTTCGACAGGCGCCTCGAATATCTGATCGCACTCGCCCTCTTCAATCAGCTCGCCCGCGGCCATGATCGCGACCCGGTCCGCAATGTGCCGGACCACGCCCAGGTCATGCGAAATGAACAGGTAGGTCAAGCCCTTTTCCGCCTGCAGATCGGCCAGCAGGTCCAGGACCTGAGCCTTGACCGACACGTCCAGCGCCGACACGGCTTCGTCCGCGACGATAAAGCGCGGTTCCAGCGCCAATGCACGGGCAATCGCGATGCGCTGGCGCTGTCCGCCTGAAAACTGATGGGGAAAGCGCTTGGCGTGGTCGGATTGCAGGCCGACGCGCGCAAGCAGACCAAGCATCCGCGCGTGCCGTTCCTCTGGTGTGTAGAGCTTGTGAATGACCATGCCGTCCATGATCGCCTCGCCCACTGTACGGCGCGGATTCAAGCTGGAGTACGGGTCCTGGAATATCGTTTGCACCTGGCGTCGAAACGACAGCAGGGATGCGCCCGACAGTTGCCGCACGTCATGCCCGGCCAAGCGGATCTTGCCTGCCGATGGCCGGACCAGGCCCGCGATGCAACGTCCCAGCGTGCTCTTTCCCGAACCGGATTCCCCCACCAGCGCCAGCGTGGTGCCAGCCGCAATCGACAGGTTGACGCCGCGCACCGCCTGCACCACCCGAGTCGGCTTGCCCAGGAACGAACGGGCCACGACGTAGTCCTTCGTGACGCCCTCGGCTTGCAGGATAAGGTCGGTCATCGCGGCGCTCCTTGTACGACGGGGCGGGCAGGCGCCAGGCGCCGCGCGCGGTCGCGAGGCGCGTCCACATTGGGCACCGCCGCCAGCAAGGCTTGGGTATAGGGATGTCGGGGCTGATGGAAAATCCGCGCAACGTCGCCCTTCTCGACCACCCTGCCCGCCTGCATGACGACCACCTGATCCGCAATCTCGGCCACGACGCCCAAGTCATGCGTAATGAACAGCACCGCCGCCCCGGTTTCCGCTTGCATGGAGAACAGCAGTTGCAGCACCTGCGCCTGCACCGTGACGTCCAGCGCCGTCGTGGGTTCGTCGGCGATGATCAGTTTGGGCGTGAGCGCGCAGGCGATGGCAATCATGATGCGCTGGCGCATGCCACCCGACAGTTCGTGCGGATATGCGTTTGCGCGCTGCGCCGGGTCGCGGATGCCAACACGGTCCATCAATGCCACCGCGCGGTCCCAGGCCTGCTTGCGGCTGATACCCGCTTCGTGGATGCGCAGCACTTCGGCAATCTGGTCGGCCACGCTGCGGCCGGGGTTCAGCGCCGTCATGGGTTCCTGGAACACCATGGCGATGTCCTTGCCGCGCAGCGCGTCCATGTCGGTATCGGAGGCGCGCAACAGGTCGTGGCCGTCAAACCGAAGTTCGTCCGCCGCGACGCGGCCAGGCGGGTCGACCAGCCCCATCAAGGAAAAGCCCGTAACGGATTTTCCGGAGCCGGACTCGCCCACCAGGCAGACGACTTCGCCGCGCCGTACGGTCAGGTCCACTCCCCTGACCGCGGCGACCACACCCTGGGCCGTATCGAAGTTGACGCTCAGGTTGCGAACCGTCAGCAGGGCTTCTTCGGCATCTCGGTTCATCGTTGCAGCTCCGGGTTCAGCACATCTTGCAGCCAGTCGCCCAGCACGTTGACCGCCAGCACGGTAAAGAACAGCGCCAGCGCCGGCACCATTACGGGCCAGGGGTTGGTATACAGATAGTCCTTCAGCGAGCCGACCATCTGCCCCCACGACGGCACGGGTGGCCTGACGCCCAGGCCCAGGAAGCTCAGGCCCGCTTCCAGCAGCATTGCGAACGAAAACGTGAAGGACGCCTGCACCGCGATGATCGAACGCATGTTGGGCAGCACTTCATGCCAGATGATCCAGCCGCTGCCGGCGCCCAGCGAACTGGCGGCCAGCACATGTTCGCGGGCCCGGATACCGCGCGCCACGCCCCAGGTGACCCGGGCGAACTGCGGCGCGTAGAGCACGCCGATGGTCGCGACCAGTGTGGGCAGATTGCCGCCGATGAACGCCAGCACGACCAGCGCCACGAAAATCTCGGGCAGGGACACAAAGACGTCCACCACGCGGATGGCGGCGGCCTCCGCGCGCCGGCCCAGGAACGCCACGCCCACGCCGATGGCCACGCCCAGAACGCCCGCCAACACGACGGCGGCGGCCGCCACCGTCAGCGACACGCGAGCGCCGTACACGGCCCGCGACAGCAGGTCGCGTCCCAGTTCATCGGTGCCCAGCCAATGCTTCCACGACGGCGAAGACAGCAGGTTGGCGGCGTCGATCTGATACGGATCAGCCAGGCCCAGCAATGGGCCGAAAGCGGCGCCCGCCACCAGTAGGATCAAAAACCCAAGCGCCAGGCGGACGGAAGCGCCACCGGAATACGTTCGTAGCGATGCAATCATGTGGATGGCCTGCGGATGCGGGGGTCAACCAAGC
>RCUK01001468.1_pt1 | contig 14909 bp, 14 predicted proteins | sample 2166381 | NCBI WGS metagenome assembly RCUK01 (sample SAMN09932809, study PRJNA488358) | compost metagenome | isolation source: compost soil in an enriched community | place: Germany: Experimental Botanical Garden | reverse complement strand
CCTCCCCTGCTTAAGCAGCACTGTGGCATAGAGGGAGCGGTCATACGTATCATCGGTCCCCGGATCTTTGTATTTCTTCATTTCCTTATAGGCCGTGAAGAAAGACTCCCAGTTGTTATGACTATAGTAATAATCAGCTACACGGAACCAGTTGTCTGCACTAGGATGAAGCTCTGCCAATCGTTTCTGGTAAGGGAATTTCTCTTCGGTAAGCATCTGCTTATCTTCTTGACCGTGGTCAAGGGCGTCCATGACTTTACTTATCATCATCAGACTGTGGACATCAGTCGGATTCTGCTTGGCAGACTGCTTATAAGCAGATAGAGCTTCATCCACCTTGCCATCAAGCAGCAACCGATCGGCATCCGAAAGAGTACGACTCTTGATCTGAAGCAGGGGCAGTGCTCCAAGCGTATTGCTGTTCAATCGGTATCCGTTGCTGCGGGTCAACAGCTTGCCCTCGGCATCATAAGCTTCAATACTCCAGGAATAGGTTGCTTCAGGATTGGAGAATCCCAGAACAGAGAGCGGATCAGGAATCATCAAGTTCTCTGAATTGCTGTGATAACTCGTCCCCGTCTGCTTGTCATACAGCTCTGTCACTGGAATCTGAACATGAGTGTCCTGAATACCTGAACGAATACCCAGGCCCGACAATCCTCCCTTATCCTCTACCCCCATGTTCAAGCTATATGAGGCGGCACCCTGGACAGGTTCCCACTCGAAGTCAATCGCCTTGCCCCGGATGACCTGCTTGTTCACTGGAGATATCAGCTCCAGCAGCGGTCTTAACGTAATGTCTTTCACCAAATGCTTACTTTCATTAAGTTCGATCCATTCATCTGTCATCACAGGCCAGGTCCAGCCATCAATTTGATTGAAGCTGAATCCCGCATACAGTTGATAACTTCCAGCCAGGACAGCGGGGAATTCGTACTCTCCCTTGGTATTGGTCATCGTTTGATAAGGTTCTCCATCAATAAGACTATGATTAACGTCTTTCTTCTCCCGAAGAAAGACTCCTACCCCGGCCAGGGGTGTGCCATCACTACGAGTTACTATCCCCTTAACTGTAGAGGCTGGTCCCGTCTGCCGGTTTGCCGCCTTAAGCTGTTGGCTAAGTATAGTAAGCCGGCCGATCGGGTCCCAAACAGTTGAAGTTTTATCCGACTGGTCCCCGGTTGATCCGCTCTTGCCCATGCTTTTACTCTCGCTAATGGTGTGATCTACCAGTTCCACTGCCTGCTTAAGCTTTCCATCGCGAATCAAGAATTGAGCTCTAAGGGTCGCTAATCGCGCCGTTAGCTCCAGACTGCCCATCTTATCCTGCCTCTTCATCAATCCGGTAATGATATCCTGAGCCTGTTCCTCCTCGCCCGTACGGTCCAAGAGCTCAGCGCGTTCCAAGGACAATTCCAGGCGTGTGTAATCATATAATTCAGGTATGCGTTCCTCCGCCTGCTTCAATACATCTATAGCTTCGGCAGATTTCCCTTTCATATAATAGAATCTGGCAAGCCCTGAAGCGGCTGACCTATATTCAATCTTATCGGCTGGCCCATTACGGACATAATCCAAGAGGAGCGGCATCTTCTCCGCTTCATTAAATTTAGCTGGCTTTGCATCCCCTCCACCAGGTCCCCAAGTGGTGCCTGGGCCTACCACGACATCATAACTCCGCTCATCCAGACCCGGAGTACCCGGGATCACATACTTGCTGATCAGCTCCCACTTCTTGCTGCCCTCGGCAGTATAAATCAGCTTTAGCAGCTTATCCTTGTCCGTAACCTTCCCCTGCTCAAATCCTTGCTCGGCGGCGGTAAGCTCCATTCTTGGAATTACGTATTCCGTGAAGAGAATGAAGATCAAGGTCGCGACAACCACTAGTCCAGCCAAGTGTTTAATCTTGAGTCTTATCTTCAAGTCTCGCCACCGCCCTTTCGTAATCCTTCTTCCAATAGGTATTGCCATAGGCTTCTACCAAAGGGCCTCGATCAGCGAACTGTTCATGGTTATGAGATACGGAACTGCTCCATGGGTGCAGGAAGAGGATCACTGCAATGAGAGTAAGTGTACCCGCAGCAGGAACAACGGGGATTTCAATTTCATAGTTCCAGAACTTTCGAAGCTGTTCACCCCAGCTCCCGGGATGTGTTCTCTTGAGTACTTTCGTTTGATATGTAAAATGTAACGATTCCAGCTCCTGATCAAGTTTCTGCCTTGGCGTGCTAGGTTCCCTGTTCATCCTGCCGTTCCTCCTTCTCCCATAAGCTTCTTAACTGATTCCGGCCTCTGACCAGCCGTGATTTAACCGTATTCCCGCTAATATTTAACTGCTCCGCGATTTCCTGGATCGACATTTCGCTGTAATAGTACAAGGTGATGACTTCGCGGTATATGTAGGCCAGCTGATGAATCGCATCACTTAGCCGTCCGTTTCTCCACTCGAGTAATAACTGAACTTCTGGGCCCTGCTGCTGCTCATCCTCCAGCCATGACTCCACTTCACTGCTGGGGAACAGATTCCTCCAGCTCCAGGTACGCTGTTTCATCCGGCAGCGGTTAATCATAATGCGGAACATCCAGCCTCTGAGCTTATCTCTGTCTCTTAGCTTGCTGATCTGCGTGAATACTTCAATAAAAGTATCCTGCACAGCTTCTTCTGCAGCCTGCCGATCCCTCAGCAGCAAATAGGCTGTTCGCAGCAGTTCGTCCCCATACTGCTCCATCAGATGCCGCAGCGCTGCCTCGTTCTTCTCTACTAATTCCTGCACTACATCCAGACCGCTCCCCCCTTCCCCTACATAAGATGCCTGCCAGGGAATTAAAGTTGCATGGATCTTATATTGACCTGAGAAAGGCGGCAAACTCCCTGCCTGCTGCCGTAATAGGTCTGTCTTTTCGGTAGACCAGTGTGATTTGCGGATCCGGAACCGTGTTACCTGGCAGAGGTGCCGTTCGAACTCCAGCAGGAGCATCCATGAGCAATAACCCTCTCTTCGTATAAAAAGAGATCCCGATCCGTGACTGGACTGCCAGCTTCACCGCTTCCGGTGAGTCCATCCCGGCAGAGTTCCACAGATTCACTTGATTCGCCGATGCCCAGCGTTCTGAGAAACCTCGAATAAAGGACCCTTCCGCATGCTGAATGAAGCGCTCCTGTGCAATCTGGTTCACTTCGATCTTCTTTAGTGCCGCGAAGGAATGCTCAGCCGGATAAATAAGCACGATCTCATCATCTTCAAGAACCTCACACTCCAAATGATCCTCGGTAAAAGGTTGATTCGTATGCATGACCGCCAGATCAATGTCTGCTTGCTGAAGCATCCTTACAATTTCATCATCGGCCCTGATCTTGATATCCAGATGAATACCGGGAAATTGACGCATGAATCGCCCTGCTACCGCTGGGAGATAATAATTGCCCGGCATGAGCCCTGCACCTATTCGCAGTGTTCCGCGTTCCAGGGTATCGAAATCCGCCACAATGTTGATCGCTTCGTCTGTTAAGGAAGTAATTCTCTGCGCATAATAAAGCAGCGCTCTACCGGCCTCTGTCAATATGACCCGGCCGCGGCGGGTGTCAAAGATAGCAGTACCGAGCTCCTCCTCAAGACTTTTCATGTGAAAGGTTACGGTCGGCTGCTTGAGCCCCAGTACCCCGGCGACGTCAGAAATTTTCTTGTATTTCTCTATTAGAACGACAATTTTCAACTTTACAATGTTCATACAATGACCTCCTTCTGTTCCCATCATAGCCAGTTAATTAGATAAAATCTATGATTGTATCAGTTTTTTATTTTACTTTTTATCATTCAATTTACAAAGTTATGAATTTGGAATGATGAATGGGCTCTATACTTTTAAGAGTCGGAAACAAAATTCGACCAAATAAAAAAAACAATTAGGGGAGATTACAAACCATGAAATTAAAGAAGCTGCTCCTTTTGACACTTACGCTTGCTTTCGCAGTATCACTTGCAGCATGTGGTAACAAAGACAATACGTCAGGCACAACTACTACAGACAATACCAACGCAGGCAAAACCGAAACTGCTACACTTAGCGGATCTATTCTTGCTTCGGGTTCTACAGCACTTCAACCGCTCGTTGAACAAGTAAGTAAGAAATTCATGGATAAAAACACTGGCGTATCCGTTCAGGTTCAAGGCGGAGGCAGTGGTACAGGACTTACTCAAGTATCTGGCGGACAAGTTCAAATCGGTAACTCCGACGTATTCGCTTCAGAGAAAATGAAAGATGCTGCCGCAGCAAAAGAACTGGTTGACCATCAAGTAGCTGTAGTAGCAATTGCCGCAGTCGTTAACCCTGAAGTTGGCGTGACTAACCTTACCAAACAGCAATTGGTTGACATCTTCACTGGCAAGATCACGAACTGGAAAGAAGTAAAAGGTAAAGATCAAGCTATCGTGATCGTGAACAGACCAAGCAGCTCCGGTACTCGTGCTACTTTCGAGAAATTCGCTTTGGGTACAAAGACTGAGGACTTGAAAGGCTCTATCCAAGAAGATTCCTCAGGTACAGTTAAGAAGCTAATCACCGAAACTCCAGGAGCCATCGGATATCTTGCTCTTTCTTACCTGGATGACAAAGTGAAAGCTGTTCAATATGAAGGTGTAGATGCAACTGTTGACAACGTGGTATCTGGTAAATATCCGGTATGGGCTTACGAGCACATGTACACTAAAGGTGAACCTGACGCTGCTACGAAAGCATTCCTGGATTACTTCATGACTGACGAAGTTCAAAACGGCGATGTCGTTGAGCTTGGTTACATCCCTGCAAATAAAATGCAAGTAAAGCGTGATGAAGCGGGTAACGTAACGAAGTAATATCAAGTAACTCGGCAGCTCACGATTTATACCAAGAGGCGGAAGAATAAACTTCTGCCTCTATTTTCAATTTAGAAAGGAAAGAAGGACCTAATGAAATCTAACCAGGATACCCCCCTTCTACTGCGCAAGCATCGTACAGAGGAGTGGATTGGGCGGGGATATACAACCATATGTGTGCTCTTCCTCATCGTTATCATCATATCCATTGTTTATTTTGTAGCTACCAAAGGCATCTCGACGTTCGCCATCAATAACGTAAGTCTATCGGGCTTCCTGTTCGGAACTACATGGAGTCCGGATGATAACCAATTCGGCGCACTGCCGTTCATTTATGGATCTTTCCTGACCTCTCTCTTGGCTGCGGTAATCGCTAGTCCGCTAAGTGTATGTGCCGCCCTGTTCATGACTGAAATCGTTCCTTCTTGGGGCAAAAAATTACTGCAGCCGGTGATCGAGCTGCTCGCCGGAATTCCATCCGTCGTATACGGATTCATCGGACTGAGTATCCTTGTTCCTTTCATGCGTAATACATTCCCGGGTCAAGGGATCGGTGTGGCTGCAGGTGCCATTGTCTTGTCCATTATGATTCTGCCAACCATCACCAGTATTGCCACGGATGCGCTCGGCGCCCTGCCCCGCAATCTGAAGGAAGCATCTTACGGACTTGGAGCTACCCGCTGGCAGACAATATACGGTGTCATTATTCCTACGGTTCTTCCTTCTATTCTGACTGGGGTGGTTCTGGGTATGGCCCGCGCCTTTGGTGAAGCTCTTGCGGTACAGATGGTCATCGGGAACGCTCCGCATATCCCGACCTCGTTGTTCGAATCGGCTTCAACCCTGACCAGTGTGATCACGCTGAATATGAGTAATACCGTTATGGGTTCCGTACAGAACAATGCGCTTTGGAGTATGGCTATGATATTAATGCTGATGACCTTCGTCTTTGTCTTTGTCGTAAGGCTTCTCGAAAGGAGACATAAACTTTGAAACCGAAAGCCGCCGATAAACTTGCAACCGGCATAATTGTATTCTTCGCACTATTGATTGTTGCCGTGCTCTTAGGCATGCTGGGCTTTATTCTATTTAGAGGACTCAGTCATATCAGCTGGGACTTCTTAACTTCCGAACCGCAGACGATCCGTGAGGGCGGCGGAATTGGACCCCAGCTCTTCAATTCCTTATACTTGCTTATTCTAACTATGATTATTACGATTCCACTCGGTCTTGGAGCTGGTATCTATATGGCTGAATATGCGAAGCCGAACAAGCTGACAGACGCCATCCGTCTAATTGTTGAGGTTCTGTCCTCATTCCCTTCCATCGTGGTGGGTCTGTTCGGTCTCCTGGTTGTCGTTCAGCAATTCGACTTCGGATTCTCTCTGTTCTCCGGCGCCATCGTACTTACGATCTTTAACATGCCTTTGATGGTGCGTGTAACTGAACAGGCTTTCCGCAGTGTACCTAAGGAACAGAAAGAAGCGGGACTTGCCATGGGCTTGTCCAAATGGAAGATCATCACCTCCATCCTGTTCCCGGTGGCTCTGCCGATCATCGTAACCGGGACGATTCTTGCCGCCGGCCGGGTCTTCGGTGAAGCTGCCGCTCTGCTCTTCACGGCTGGAATGACCACGCCGCATATTAATTTCAGTGACTGGAACCCGCTGCATCATAATTCTCCGCTGAACCCGTTCCGTCCGGCTGAAACACTGGCCGTGCACATCTGGAAGGTGAATAGTGAAGGCCTTGCACCGGATGCAGTACAGATCGCTGCAGGCGCATCCGCAGTCCTGGTTATTCTTGTCCTGATCTTCAACCTGCTGGCTCGCTGGCTTGGTAGAGCACTTTACCGGAAATTCACATCGATCAAATGATAAATGATAAGGAAGAGGAGAACGGCTCATGACGGACACCTTACGTACTGAAAATCTTAAAGTCTATTATGGAGAACATGAGGCGGTAAAAGGCATTGACATGACCTTTGCCGAGCAGAGTGTAACGGCTTTGATCGGACCTTCCGGCTGCGGCAAATCAACGTTCCTCCGTTCACTCAACCGGATGAATGATGAAATTCCCGGCTCACGTCAGACCGGGAACATCTGGATCGGAGATAAGGACATCAATTCGTCCGAGACCGATGTGACCGTGCTGCGTCAAAAGATAGGAATGGTATGGCAGCGGCCTAATCCTTTTTATAAGTCCATTTATGAGAACATTGCCTTTGGCCCCAAATACCATGGAATCAAGAACCGGAAGCAGCTTGATCAGATCGTAGAGGATAGTCTTCGCAAAGCTGCCCTCTGGGATGAGGTCAAGGACCGCCTGCATACTTCTGCCCTGTCCCTTTCCGGAGGCCAACAGCAGAGATTATGTATTGCCCGGGCCCTCTCGGTTAATCCGGACATCCTACTACTGGATGAGCCAGCCTCTGCCCTTGATCCTATCTCCACTTCCAAGATTGAAGAACTCATCGGCGAGCTGAAGAAGTCACTGACCATCGTCATCGTGACCCATAACATGCAGCAGGCTGCACGGGTCTCGGATTTCACCGCCTATTTCTATCTTGGAAGTCTGATGGAATATAACGAGACAAGCATCATCTTCACCAATCCATCCAAGCCGAACACCCAGGAATATATATCCGGGCGGTTTGGTTAATTTAGATGACAAGTGAACAGGAGCAGGCTTCGGTTGATCAGACTGATAGCCTGCTCATTTAATTTAGAGAACAAAGGATTGCCTATTGAAAAACTAATGATATTAGTTATAATAAAACTAATGATATTAGTTTTGGTTTTCGAGAGGAGAATTTGCCATGAGTTTCATTTTGTTTCTGCTCTTGTTCACCTGCCTTTGCGGTTACCTTGATTCCCGTCTTGGCAGACTTAAGAAGAAGGAGGATACGATATGTTAGCCGGACATTTCGGACTTGCTGCAGCGGTCAAAGCTAAAGTACCTGAAGTTCCACTCTGGGCCCTTATGCTCTCCACCCAGCTGATTGATGTCATCTTTGTCCCCTTGTACCTCAGTGATGTGGAGACCGTAGTCAAGACAGGAGAGGGGTATGGGAATCAAATTATTCATGCGGATTATTCTCACTCTCTGCTGAGTGTTCTGGTGATTGCCTTCTTGACTGGCTTCCTGGCCAGGAAGCTCTGGGGGAAGCGTGGTGGCTTTACGGTTGGCGCCGTAGTATTCAGCCACTGGCTTCTTGATCTGCTGGTACACCGTCCTGATCTACCGATTCTGCCTGGCAATCTCGGCCATCTTCCCCTGCTTGGACTGGGCATCTGGCGCAGCAGTACCCTTTCCATGACAGCAGAGCTGCTTCTAATTGCTGCAGGAAGCTTCATGTATTTACGATTCGCTGTCTCTGGTACAACGGGGAGCACGAGACTCCTTGCCCGCTGCTCTGGTGCCATACTGGCCGTTCTTATGCTACTCTGTCTGGCTTCCGATGTGCTGAGTACCCTATAACCAGTTCAATTATTCCAATAAAAAAAGCGTAGGCGGTTATCCGCTTACGCTTTCGGTTCAACATGCCTCGGAACCAGATTATAAATCTCCCCGCTCTCCAGCGTGTCAATTAACCGGTCAAGCCACAAGTAATATTCCGAAGCTTCTCTCATCTTCCTCTGATCCTCGGTCAGAACGCTCTTCACCGCTGCATCCTCTGCCTGAGCAATCCACTTGTCCATTTCGTCAATGGAACGTTTAAGCACATTCAGATTAGTCTCTACAGCTTTACGCCATTTGATGGCGAAGAAGTCATTAAACGTCTGATACCAGTCGTATTCCACTTCATACAGGTCCTTGCGAGAACCTTTTTCCCACACTTTATTGACCATCTTAAGATCCAGCAGCGTTCTAACTCCTGTGCTCATACTGGTCTTACTCATCTTCATTTCCTGCCCCATTTCATCCAACGTCATCGGCTTGTCTGCAAAAAACAGCAGACCGTACAGATGCCCGGTAGATAGGGTCACTCCATATAAGTCCATATTTCTTCCTATCGCTTCAATCACTCGCTTGCGGACCTTCTGAAGAGCCGCTTGCTCCTGCTCATTAAGCTGTTCCAAGCCCATGCTTGCAGCCTCCTATTTAACCACTTTTACATTATGTATCTTATCTTAGAAAAAGCATGCCCAAATGTAAAGAAACGACTTGGAGAGCATTTAAGAGTTAGAGTGAGTATTCTCTGCGTAAACTATGTACAGTATTTTCTGTACGTACCGTATGTACGGATATAAGAGTTGATTAAACGAATTTTTTTTTGATAGACTAATACCTACAGAAATAAAAGGGGTGAGCTTTTTTTGGAAAATACAATTCTTGAAGTGCGGAATGTCAGCAAATTGTTTGGGCCTAATGCTGCTCAGGGCATTCAGCTGTTAGAGAAAGGGCATACCAAAGAACAACTAGCCCGCGAGAAACAAATCACAGTCGGGGTTAACCGCGTAAGTCTGGATATCCGCCAAGGTGAGATATTCGTCATTATGGGCCTGTCAGGGAGCGGCAAGTCTACACTTGTCCGCATGCTGAACCGTCTGATTGAGCCTTCTTCCGGAGAAATTCTTATTCACGGGAAAGATCTGCGTAAGATGAATAAAGCGCAGCTTCGTGAAGTCAGACGCAAAAATATTAGCATGGTATTTCAGAAATTTGCATTATTTCCGCACCGTACGGTGCTTGAAAATGTTGAATACGGAATGGAAATACAGCAGATCAGCAAAGAAGAGCGCAGAGCCAAGGCAGAAAATGCACTGGAGCTTGTTGGTCTGAAAGGCTGGGGTCCCAAGATGCCTGATGAGCTCAGTGGCGGCATGCAGCAGAGGGTAGGTCTTGCACGAGCACTGGCGAACGATCCTGAGGTCCTGCTGATGGATGAGGCTTTCAGTGCACTCGATCCGCTCATCCGCAGAGATATGCAGGACGAGCTGCTTGAGCTTCAGGAACGGATGAAGAAGACCATTGTCTTCATTACCCATGACCTGGACGAAGCTCTGCGTATTGGGGACCGCATCGCGCTGATGAAGGATGGCGCACTCGTTCAGCTGGGTACACCGGAAGAAATGCTGACCCAGCCTGCTAACCGCTATGTGGAGCGTTTCATAGAGGATGTTGATTTGTCCAAGGTGCTTACAGCTTCCCATGTCATGATACGTCCTGAGACCGTTACACTGGACAGAGGTCCGCGGGTCGCGCTGCAGCTTATGCGTGAACGAGGGATCTCCAATCTCTTCGTCATTGACCGTGGCAAGCGGCTTCTTGGTGTAATTACGGCTGAAGATGCGTCTTCGGCGCTTAAATCGGGAATGGGGCTCTCCGAAATTCTGATTAAAGATGGGCCTGAGGTTAGTCCGGATACACTCCTTGGCGACTTATTTGAGGTTACAAGCTCCGCAAAGGTCCCATTGGCTGTCGTGGATGAGAATCATCGCCTGCTTGGCGTGATCGTTCGCGGTGCCGTGCTCGGTGCACTTGCTGGAGATACCAAAGTCCTTGGAGGTGAAGCGTAATGTTACCCAAATTGCCACTAGCTGATTGGATCGAGGCACTTGTGAGCTGGATGGGCTCACATCTCGGAGGTCTATTTGATGCCATAGCTATAATTATCGAGCATGTCGTTGGCTTCTTCTCAGATCTGTTCCTGCTGCCGCATCCCCTGCTTTTCATTGCCATACTGGGTATTCTGGCTTTCGCGATTGGCCGTCTTCCCTTAACATTATTTACAGTCATCGGCTTCCTGCTGATTGAGAATTTAGGGTACTGGACACAGACGATGAACACGCTGGGCCTCGTTATCACCTCAGGGCTCATCTCTATCCTGCTCGGTATTCCCCTCGGGATCTGGAGTGCGTACAGCAGAACCACGCACCGCATTGTCTCGCCTATTCTCGACTTTATGCAGACCATGCCCGCGTTCGTCTATTTGCTGCCGGCAGTCACCTTCTTCAGTCTGGGTGTTGTGCCAGGCGTAATTGCTTCAGTAATCTTCGCGATACCGCCAACGATTCGAATGACCTACCTGGGCATCAAGCAGGTATCCGCCGAGCTGACTGAGGCAGCCGAAGCCTTCGGATCCACCACTTGGCAGAAGCTCGTTAAGGTGGATCTGCCGCTCGCCATGCCTACGATGATGGCCGGTATTAATCAGACGATTATGCTCTCATTGTCCATGGTCGTCATTGCATCCATGATCGGGGCGCAGGGTATTGGAGCTGAGGTCTACCGGGCCGTCGCACAGCTCAAAATCGGTCAAGGCTTTGAAGCTGGACTTGCTGTTGTTGTTCTAGCCATTGTGCTCGACAGATTCTCTCAGAACCTGTTCAAGACAGGCCGCCGCAAGGCAGCTCTGCAAAAACAACCACGCCGTCGCTTGGTATTCGCTTCTGCCTTACTGGCTACCCTGATTGTGGGTGGTATTGCCCAGTATCTGCTTCTGCCTTCAGGAACGTCGGCTGACGCTAACCAAGGGGGCGCCGTCGCAAGCAAGTTCCATAACCAGATCATCGGGATTGATCCCGGGTCAGGGATTATGAAATCAACCGCCAAGGCGATTCAGGACTATAAGCTGGACAGCTGGGAGCTGGTTGAGGGCTCAAGTACCGCAATGACGGCAATGCTGGATAAAGCAATCAAGAATAAAGAGCCGATCGTAGTTACTGGATGGACACCACACTGGATGTTCACCAAGTACGATCTTAAGTACTTGGATGATCCCAAGAAGACCTATGGGGAATCGGAAGAAATTCACACCATAGCCCGCAAGGGACTGAAGCAGGATCAACCCACTGCTTATGCATTTCTGGACCGTTTCAAGTGGACAGCCGATGAGATGGGAGAAATTATGGTTGCCATTCAAGGGGGGCAAAGCCCTGAGGAAGCGGCGAAGAATTGGGCCACGAAGCATCCGGACCGGGTACAGGAATGGACAAAGGGACTTGCCAAGGTGAATGGCCAGAAGCTCAAGCTAAGCTATGTGGCGTGGGATTCAGAGATTGCCAGCACCAATCTCCTTCAGTACGTTCTTCATCAGGAACTCGGCTACGATGTTACTTCTCTTCAAGTAGAAGCTGGCCCGATGTGGACAGGGGTCGCCAGTGGAGATGTGGATGCCACAGCCTCAGCCTGGCTTCCGTTAACTCATGCGGATTACTGGAATAAGTACAAAGACAAAGTGGAGGATCTTGGGCCGAATATGACAGGTGTCCGTACAGGCCTTGTCGTGCCTGCCTATGTAGATATTTCCTCTATCGAGGATTTGAACAAATAGAGTTTTGAAACATGCAGTATTTCGGTAGCCCCTGTCCTGGCAAGGACGGGGGTTTCCTTTTCTAATGAAGACTTAAGCGCTCCTAGATCTTAATCCATTGTTCAATCAAGCTCTTGAAAGCCTTCACCTGGAACGGTTTTGTGATATAGTCGGCAAAACCAGCCTGTATTCCTTTCTCAATATCAGACTTTTGTGCAAATGAACTGACCGCCAATACAGGAATATGACGGGTCTCTTCCCGGCGTCGAAGTTCCTCAAGGGCCTCATAGCCGTTCATGCCAGGCAATTGAATGTCCATAAAGATGATATCCGGTTGCCAATCTATAGCAATCTCTATGCCTTCTTCTGCACTTGCTGCCCCGATAAGATTGATATGGGGGATCTTTTTAAAGATATGTTCCATTAACGCCATATTCAGCTCATTATCCTCAACATACAGAATCGTATAACTGGGTGAACTCATTATCTTCACTCCTTATTAGTAAAGCCTGCAAGTTAAACGGAGGGTGACCAGGATACATGAAGAATAATACTTGGAACAAACCGAGCGTACTAAGGCAAAAAAAGCCAAAAAAAGAGTTCATTCACTCCTTCTTTGGCTTATGTTCAGCTCATTCTCATGTCTGACCCATTACAACCCGTATGTAATTATTGAAAAGTGTAAGCAATCACACTTCGATCCCGTGAGAAATCCCAATCTACATAAATATCGGATAGTGTCTTGTTCAGAACCTTCGTAAATCCTGTCTCCTGATCCAAATACCGCTTCTCCATCTTGCGCTTGGTTGTTTTAAGTATATTCTCATAGCCCAAATCAAGAAGTTCCTTCTCAAGAATGATGAGAATACCCTCCCGAATTACAATTAAAGTCTTGGAGTTCAACCACCAGGAATCAATATTCACAGGTTCCTTCTGAACCATGCCGCTTACCTTGATTACGTGGTCATGAACGCTCTTCTGTCCCTGGTATGGCTCGGACTTCTCACTGTGGAGATCGAATAATCCGACAATCATCCCGGATGCATTATGAAGACCCCAGTCGTAATACAATTCCTCTGTTACGAGCGCAAGTTCAGTCTTCAGATAGTCAGATAGCTCAGGAAGCAGCGACTTCATCAGAAGCTCTCTTGTGTATCTAAGGGCCTGCTCTTCTTCCTTATCCAGCAAGAACTGCTCCACTGGACTAATGAAATTACGGATATGTATCGCGATTCCGCGTTCTCCTATAGATACGTTGACGGATTCAGGGCCTTTACCAAATCGATTTCTTAACAACTTGCCCGTAAAGCTGGCAATCTGGGTATTTTTTTCCTTTAATGTTACCATTCTACCACACCTCCTTTAAATACTAAATGAATAAACAATAAATAGATATTAATAGAAAGCCCTTTGCTTGGTCAATCGGTATTTGTTTACCCACTTAAGGATCTGCGAAGCCAGTTTATTATGCGTAAAAAACAGCAGGTTTTAGACATTAATTGTAAAGCTATTTATAAATAATTGCAGCTTTCTTCCGATATATATATTGATTCATTAGTGATTATAGGATTCCTTAGGACGCTTCAGCAGCGAGAGGATATTATCAATCAACTAGAGAGTACATTCATCAAAGGAGCACACCATGAAGAAGCGAAACTTTAGAAATAAATCCTTATCCGTTCTTTCCACCGCAGTACTACTCGGAGCAATGACTCCCCATGTCTCAGCAGCCACAACCTTGTCTGACATTCCAAATAACTATGCCAAGCAGGCCATTCTTGAACTGGTCGAGAAGGGCATTATGAACGGTACGGGTAACGGTAAATTTAATCCGGCGAGTAATATCAGCAGGCAGGATTTTGCCATTGTGCTGGCCAGATCGCTCAATCTTGATCTTAGCACCCCCCCAGCTACAGCCACTTTCAAAGACATCCCCAAAGACCATTATGCTTATGCTGCGGTAGAAGCTGCTGTAAAAGCTGGCCTTGTTAAAGGTACCGGCGGCGGGCAGTTTGGGACAGGTCAAAACCTGACCCGCGAGCAAATGGCCGTAATTTTTGTGAACGCTTTAGGTGTTGATAGCACAGGGAAAGGCAAAGATCTGAAATTCTCTGATGCTGCGTCTATTGCCAGCTGGGCTAAAGATGCTGTTGCCACGGCTGTTGAGTTCGGATTAATGACCGGGAACCCAGATGGAACCTTCAGCCCTTCCAATAGTGCAAGCCGTCAGGATTTAGCTCTCGTCGCATCCAAGTTCTTGACTGAAAAAGTAAAAGTGGATGAGCAGCACAAAGCAGAGCAGGAATCCAGCAAGCCCACTGCTCCGGTAGAGACGAAGCCTCCTGTTGTTACGCCGACGCCGTCGCCGTCGCCTTCGCCGACACCGTCACCGACTCCAGAGCAGCCGGATCTTGCTCCACTGCTGGAAGGTGTAAATATTGCGACCTTGGCTAATGAAACCTACTACAAACAAGATGTAACGCCAACCTCCGAGCGTTCCGACATTAAGAAGGTCGAACTTTGGCAGGCATCCTATGGAATGTTCGGAAGAGGTTCATCTGAGCAGCTTGTTAATGGCTATACTACCTTAGGCGCCACGATCAGCGATGAAGCTTCTTATCATTTGAGGGTTACGGATAAATCGGATCATGTTGTGCAGACCTGGTTCACTATTGATAAAACAACCCCTAGTATTCAAGGCGTAAATTACCAGTCCCAGAATAGTGTGGGAGATCAATATGCTTATGATGCAGGTGATTATATTATGATCGCCTTCAATCGTTCGATTCAAAAATTTG
>RCUK01001465.1_pt1 | contig 14931 bp, 12 predicted proteins | sample 2166381 | NCBI WGS metagenome assembly RCUK01 (sample SAMN09932809, study PRJNA488358) | compost metagenome | isolation source: compost soil in an enriched community | place: Germany: Experimental Botanical Garden | reverse complement strand
TTCAAACTCAACCAAAACCCAATCCCATATCACTGTCGTAATGTGTGGTAATTCCAATATTTTTTTTTGACAATATATCGCAAACCAGCCATATACTCTTTATCCGTATTCCACATTAAATTCATGCGTAATCTTTTAGAAACCGGAATATCCATTCGTTCAAATTGCAATCTGAAATTCCCGTCGGTAAACACTTCGGCTTGTGCCTTGATGAGAATTGGTAAAGTATACTCGACTCCCGCACTAAAAACCGCCCGATTGTCTTTGGTATTGGTTTGACCAAAAAGATTTTCTTCCATTTCTCCCGCCTCCATTTTTCTGTACCTCCAATCGAAACCTACAAATGGCATAATCCACTGCATTTTCCCGATATATCTTCCAATATGTGTTTCGGTTTCATAACCATGATGATCATTATACCCCAAACGCCATTCGGTACCAATACTCCAACGTGTATTTCCCAGCATTACCATTCCGTCGTTTCCATTGGTAGCAAAATCATTTTCAGCCATCAGATGAAAAGCCCGGTCATCTGCAAATAATTTACGTTGCGCTAATTTCGGGTTGGGTATTTCGGGATTAGCAGGAGAATTTTCATAACTAAAAACCCTTCCCATACCTGCCATCATATGATACAAAATGTGACAATGAAAAAACCAGTCACCGCTTGTATTTGCATTAAATTCAAGCGTATCAGTCTCCATTGGCATGATATCGATTGTGTTTTTTAATGGTGCATACTCTCCTTGTCCATTAATTACCCTGAAGTCGTGTCCATGCAAATGCATAGGATGCCGCATCATCGAACCATTACGCAAAACGATACGTACATTTTCCCCTTTTTTTATTAAAATTTTATCGGTTTCTGAAACTACTTTATTATCTAAACTCCAAACATAGCGATTCATGTTTCCTGACAATTCAAACCGTAATTCTTTTACGGGCGCGTCTTTCGGCAATGTTGTTTTAGTTGGTGATTTCAGCATCGCATAATTCAAAGTAATAATATCCGCATTTGCACTATGACTCTCATGTTCCTCTTGATTTTTGACACTTGACTTTCGACTATCCCCCGTAATTTCAGGATACATCACCGTGTTCATATCCATTTGGTTGAGTGACATTTGCATACCCATATCATCCAAATCCCCATTCATCTTCATCATGCTGTTCATCATTTTCATACCTTCGAAGTACTTTAATTTAGGTAGTGGGTCCATCAATTGTTTCGTACCATCCCCTAAAAACAATGATGCCGATTTTGTCCTATCCTCAGAAGTAACTAAAAATTCATACGCCTTTTTATCATCCGGGATAGTCACAACAACATCATAGGTTTCTGAGACGGGAACAATCAACCGATCGACTTCTACCGGATCGACGTCATTACCATCATTGGCTACAACAGTAATTTTCCCACCCGCATAGGTCAACCAGAAATAAGTTGACGCACCGCCATTCGAAATTCTCAATCTCACTTTATTTTTATCCAATGCCTTAAAAGGCATTGCAATTGAGTTCGGTATTGTTAATTCATTTTTCCCATTGATTAAAAATGCATCATAATACACATCACTTACATCCATGGCATTCATTCGTTTCCATTCATTGGTCAGTTTAGTTTTAAAATGCCCCTCGCTTATAGCTTCTGTATAACTTTGGGTTGAACCTTTTTGAATGGCAAACCAGTCCGTTGCATTGTGCAACATCCGATGCACGTTTTTAGGATTCCTATCCGTCCACTCACTCAGAATAATAGGAACCGTTGGCAAATCATCAATTCCCTTTCTAAAAGTCGGATCATCCGCTTTTTTATTCAAAATCATGGAACCATACATTCCAATTTGCTCCTGCAAACCCGTATGACTATGATACCAGTGCGTTCCGTGTTGAATAATCGGAAAAGTATATTTATGGGTTGTATGCGGTTTGATGGGCATTTGTGTAAGATTAGGAACACCATCGTATTGGTTAGGCAAAAATATTCCGTGCCAATGCAAAGAGGTATCTTCATTCAATTCATTATGCACATAAATCTCCGCAATATCACCTTCAGTAAAAGTGAGTGTTGGCATCGGAATTTGTCCATTCACAGCTATTGCCCTTTTGGGTTTACCCGTAAAATTCACAATCGTATCCCGAACATATAAATCGTAACGCACGACTTTTTGTGCCTGAGCCTGTAAGGTAAAAAGCAAGATTAAGATTATTGATTTGAGTCTCATTTTATAGTTTTAAATTTCGCAATCGCAAGGCATTGGCAATTACAGAAACAGAGCTGAAACTCATAGCTAAAGCAGCAATCATTGGCGAAAGCAAAATTCCAAAAAACGGATACAAAAGCCCCGCAGCAATTGGAATTCCCAACACATTATAAAAGAAAGCAAAAAATAAATTTTGCTTGATATTTTTCATCACCGCATGACTTAAATTCTTCGCTTTCACTATTCCTTGCAAATCGCCTTTTACCAAGGTAATTTTAGCACTTTCAATTGCAACATCGGTTCCGGTTCCCATAGCGATTCCAATATCGGCTTGAGCCAATGCCGGAGCGTCATTTATTCCGTCACCCGCCATGGCGACAATTTTTCCTTCTTCTTGCAATCGCTTAATTTCTTTGAGTTTGTCTTCCGGTAAACAACTGGCTTTATACGAACTTAAGTTCAAGGTTGAGGCCACTGCTTTTGCGGTGTTGTCATTATCGCCGGTCAGCATGATCACTTCAACTCCCTGACGCATTAATTCTTTTATGGCTTCGACGCTGGTTGTTTTTATAGCATCCGAAATAGAAACAAAACCGACGGCAATTCCGTTAACAGCGATATAAGAAACTGTTTTTCCAAGTTTTTGCTCGGCAACAATCTTGTTTTCTAATTCATCCGAAACAACAGCATTCACTTGCTCCATTAATTTTTTGTTACCAAGTGCTACTTTTTCATTGTTTACCGTTCCAACAACTCCTTGACCGGCAACGGCCTCAAAATCCTTAACTTCTATTAATGAAATATTCTTTGCTTTCGCAAAATTTACTACGGCCTGTGCCAATGGATGCTCGCTGTACTGATTTAAGGAAGCGATGTTTTGCAATAGTCCATTTTCATTATTTTGCAATGAATAGACTTTTTCAACAGAAGGTTTTCCTTCTGTGATTGTCCCTGTTTTATCGGTAATCAAAACATTCACTTTATTCATGCTTTCCAGTGCTTCAGCGTTTTTTATCAAAACACCCGACTGTGCCCCTTTACCAACACCTACCATTACCGACATAGGCGTGGCTAATCCCAGCGCACAAGGACAAGCTATAATCAATACCGCAATAGCGTTGATGAATCCATAAACCATTGCCGGTTCCGGACCGAATTTTGCCCAAACAAAAAAAGTAACTACAGAAGTAAGAACTACAACGGGCACAAAATATTTAGCAATTTTATCCGCCAATTTCTGAATAGGTGCTTTAGACCTGCTGGCATTATTTACCATTTGTATAATTTGCGAAAGCAAGGTTTCCGAACCCACTTTCTCAGCAATCATCACAAAGGATTTATTTCCGTTTATAGTTCCCGAACTGACACTATCTCCTATTTTCTTGTCAACAGGAATGGGTTCCCCGGTAATCATCGATTCATCAATGGTGCTTTGCCCATCGGTGATTTTCCCATCTACTGGAATTTTATCTCCCGGTTTCACTCGCAGTAAATCTCCTTTTTTGATGTCATGAATCGAAATCACTTTATCTTTTCCATCAACAACCAAAACCGCTTCAGTTGGCGCCAACTTCAACAATTCTTTTATGGCACCACTGGTTTGACTGTGCGCTCGTGCTTCGAGTAACTGACCCAGCAAAACCAATGTTAATATAACCGTTGCCGCTTCAAAATAGAGTCCAATCGTTCCGTGGGCCGTTCTAAACTCATCCGGAAAAACATCTGGAAAAAACATCCCGACAATACTGAACAAAAAGGCGATACCCGTTCCAATACCAATCAGTGTAAACATATTGAGATTCCATGTAACTATAGATTTCCATGCTCGCACAAAAAACATCCAGCCGGCATAGAAAACTACCGGAAGCGACAATAACAATTGCACCCAATTCCATTTCTCGACATCCATTATTTTCAATAACGGATTGTTGTGCATCATTTCAATCATGGCAATTAAGAAAACAGGAACTGTACAGAGAACTGCTATTTTCATTTTTTGCAACAAGTCTTTGTACACCTTGTTTTCTTCACTGTCAGTTGGTTCGATAGGGACTAAATCCATTCCGCAAATTGGGCAGGATCCAGGACCTTCCTTGATTACTTCAGGATGCATAGGACAGGTATACATTATTTTTGCAACACTCAATTCGGGAACTTTTTCTAAATTCATTCCGCATACCGGACAACTTCCCGGTTTATCATACACCTTCTCCCCTTCACAATGCATGGGACAATAATACTTTCCTTGAGCACTGCTTGGCATGACCACTGTAACTTTATGATCATGGGCAGGATTTCCACAGCATGACTTTACAATTGGCTCCTCTACTGACTCATTTGAATCACCATGAGTATTATTTGTTATTGTATATTTTCCAGCTGCAGTTAAAGCTTCTTGCAATTGAGCAGTTGGAATATGATTTTCCATTGTTAAAACGGCAACTGGTGGCTGTAACGAAACGTTTGCTTCAACTCCTTCAATGGCGTTTAATGTTTTTTCGACCTTAGAACGACATCCGTCACAGCTCATTCCGGTTATTGTATATTCATGTTTCATAAATGCATAAATTTATTTTGTAGTGGTCATAAATGATATCACCTTATATTTACTGGTATTTGCTTGCAACAAACAGCTTGTTAGTGGCGATTTCATAAATTAAAAATCGGTTCTATAAAATTTACGGAACCGATTTAAATAGGTGATTAATGTTTGTAATTTTCTTCCTTTTTAACCGAATCTTTCGGGGTCATGGCCATTCCGCATTTTGGACATTTACCAGGTTTATCGCTCAGTTCCTTTGGATGCATCGGGCAAGAATAGGTCATCTTTCCAGCTTCTTTCATTGGCGTTCCGCATTTAGGGCATTTACCAGGCTTATCTGAAGTTTGTCCATCCTTTACACAAACATATTTAGTAACAACTTTTTTACTTGCCTGACTTCCTTTAACTGCATGGTCATACTTTACTTCTGTTGTTTTAACCATTTTCATCCCACACTTGCCACATTCACCTTCTTTACTACTCATTTCTTTTGGATGCATCGGACAGGTGTACATTGTTTTTTCACCTTCTTTTTGAGCAGGCTTAGTTGTTTCCTGAGCTGAAACCATTGTATTTACTGCTAAGAATACGCTTAGTACGATAAGTATTTTTTTCATTTTTTTATTCATTTAAATATTAAAACTAAAGATTCATTTTAACGACTCAAAGGTACATCACCTCTGTTTTTTGGGTATTGTAAAATTTTGTAAATGATTTGTAAAATTTACAAACCATCAATTTGCACCCTCCTGTTTTCTTTCAATCTTTTGAAATGAGAAGGAGCAAAACCTGTTATTTTTTTAAATTGATTACTCAAATGCGCCACATCGCTATAATTTAATTTAATTGCAATTTCGCTTAAGGTTAACTCATCATATAGTAACAACTCTTTTACCTTTTCAATCTTCTGTGAAATAAAATAATGTTCAATCGTTGTACCATGAATATCAGAAAATAAATTACTCAATGTGTTATAATCCTGCAGTAATTGCTCGGACAAATAGTTTGACAAATTCGTTTTTAATTCCATATCCTGATGATGAACCAAATCAACAATGAGGCATTTAATTCTTTCGACGGTTATCGTTGTCTTATCTTCTAACAATTCAAACCCATGTGATTGCAGCTTTTTTACAAAATCTTGCTTCTCATTGTCTTTGAAATCTTCACTTAATTCCACTTCACCTAATGCAACCGAGACAGGAAAAACCCCAATGTTTTCTAATTCGGATTTCACAACCATCTTACAACGATCACACACCATATTTCTAATATACAGCTTCATACTTATTGTATCTTTTCTATTGTTTTTCCGCAACTTAACATTTGGGAACCATAATAGGGATTTTTAATTTCATTTTCTTTACTTAACCAATTAGCTCCTTTGTCTCCATTAAACATTGGGCAATTAATATAATAAACCGGCTCGGTTACTTTTGATACTTTTATTAAGGAGTACATATTTTTTGAAAGCCTTGCAAAAGAATCCCGTTGGCGCTTTATATCCTCCGTTTCAGAAATATTCTTAACATCTTCTTTCAAATCTTTCATTACTTTCATCCAAACTAAGTGCTCTTCGGTTTTTAAGGTTTCCATTTTTACGGCATTTAATGATGAGGCTAAATCTTTTGCTATTACAGATGCGTTTTTGCTGTCTGTTTTCACTAAGGCATCTTTTAACAAAAAATAATTATCAAAAACCGCTTTTAATTGTGAAACTTCTTGCCGTCCATTTATAGATGAATCATCAGATAATTCTGTTTTTGTATCGTTTGTTTTTGCATTACAGGATGTGAATGATAACACTATTGTAAATGCTATCAACATTATTTTTAATCTTGATTTCATTGTTTAAATAATTTTAATTAATCGTGCGCAAAATGAAATAGCCATAGCCAAAATCAAATTGCAATTATCGATAAAATGTGTGTTTTTTAAGTGCTTTTATATACTTTAAACCAGACCTTTTTATGGCTGTCAAAAAAATAATTTACCCTATTTTAGGAATAGCCCAAATGGAAAGAAATACTGAAGAAACGGTATTTACTGAATAATGAAATCTTTGTTTCTCAGACCAAACGAAGATTGGTTTTAAATCGGAATTAAAAGGAGGAATTATTCCGAAGTGTGTTGTTGAAAAACTACAATTGGAATGATTGCATTTTCCATTGCAACTGTTGTTCTTTTTATTTTTTGAATGGTTCTCCCTATTACAATTGTCCGTTTCCGAAGAAGATTTTTTACTGCAACATGATTTTTCGGTTTGAGTACCACATGCAATTATTTTATTTGGCGCCATAAAGACACCAAATAAAACAAGAAGCAATATATAAACCTGTTTGGTCATTCTTAATTCTTTCAAAAGTATAAAGATACAAAACGAAAGATTTTACCTTAGTTATAAAACTGTTAATTGAAAATCAGCAACAACTGTTTTTATTTTTTATCTCCAATTATTCCATACAAAATAGACTGTGAAATAGACAAAATAACACTAAAAAGCAATGCAGTCCAAAAAGAATCTACCACAAATCCGCCAACAATTTTCGTACACAGTAATATAATCAAGGCATTGATAACTAATAAAAATAAGCCAAAAGTCACAATGGTAAAAGGCAAAGTAAGCAACACCATTATGGGCTTTATAAATATATTCAGCAACCCAAGAACTAAGGCCACAATAATAGATGTTGTAAATCCGTCAACATGTACACCGGGCATAAAATTAGATATAAGCAAAACCAAGCCAGCCGTGAGAAGAATTCTAATTAATAATTTCATAAGTAACTGTTTTTAAAATTTATTAAATGTAGTAAAAAATCTAATAAATTTTAATTTGTCTTTAAAAAAGAACTGCTCAACTCGTAAAACATGGTCGGATTTTCGGCATGAAGCCAATGCCCAACATTAGGGATTGTTTCAAGTGTTGCATTTGGAAAATGATGTTTTATCTTTTCAAAATCACTGTCCAAAATATAATTGGAATTTCCTCCTCGGATAAAAAGTGTCGGCTTTTCAGAAATCAGATCGGCAGCCAATTCTTTTCCTATTTGGTCAATTTTTTTATTAAAAACATCTAAATTAAATCGGAATGCTAATTGTCCCGGTTCTTTCCAATACAAATTTTTCATTAAAAATTGTCTGGTACCAAAATCCCGAATATAAGCAGACAAGATTTCCTCGACTTCATTACGACTTGATTTTTTAGAAAAATCGACGGCATTTAATCCTGCCAAAATATCCTGATGATGTGGGGCATAAAACTTCGGGCCTATATCCGCCACTATCACTTTGTCAATTAATTCCGGATGCATGGTTTCAAAAAGCATTGCGATTTTCCCACCCATGGAATGCCCGATAATATCAATTTTTTCTAATTTATGAAACTGGCAGTATTCAAATACATCTTGAGCCATTAATTCATAACTAAACTCATCCGAATGAAAACTTCGTCCGTGATTGCGCAAGTCGAGCAAATGAACCTGAAAACCATCGGACGCGAATTGTGCTCCCAGTGTTTTCCAATTGTCGGACATACCTAGAAATCCGTGAATAATTAAAAGTGGTTTCCCTGAACCTTCTATTTTTGAATAAAGCATGAAGCTGTTGTGTTTGGAGCGTGAGGGATAGCAGTGAAAAGCCCGGAACAAAATGAAATGGAGTTTTGTGAGGACTTGTACCGCATCGCACTCCCGATAGCTATCGGGATTGTGGTCACGCCATAATTATTTTAATTTTTGCAAATACATGTTGATTACATTTTCCAGACCTAAATAAATGGCTTCGGAAATAAGGGCGTGCCCAATGGAAACTTCGAGTAATCCCGGAATATTTTGTTTGAAAAACTGAATATTATCCAGACTCAAATCGTGCCCGGCATTGATTCCTAATTCGAGTTCATTGGCCAAAATTGCTGATTCAACATACGGTTCAATCCCCTTTTTATTACCCAAACCATATTGATGGGCATAGGATTCGGTATACAATTCGATTCTATCGGTTCCAATTTTCTTGGCTCCTTCAATCATTTCTAGAACCGGATCAACAAAAATGGACGTTCGAATACCGTTTCTTTGGAATTCCTGAACGATTTCGGTTAAATAATCTACATGCTTTATGGTATTCCAACCCGCATTTGATGTGATGGCATCCACTGCATCGGGAACAAGGGTTACTTGTGTAGGTTTTACTTCCAGAACTAAATCCATAAAACTTTTCTCCGGATTCCCTTCGATATTATACTCGGTGTAAACAATGGCTTTTAAATCACGGGCGTCCTGATAACGAATGTGACGCTCGTCAGGTCGGGGATGAATGGTGATTCCCTGTCCGCCAAATTTTTGAATATCTGTTGCTACTTTTAATAAATCGGGAACATTTCCGCCGCGGGCATTTCGTAAAGTTGCAATTTTATTGATATTTACACTTAACTTTGTCATAGAAACTAATATTGATTTTGGAAAAACTATTTTATTGAGACAAAAATACAAAGTAAAACTTAGGAGTTTTTGCCTTTTTTTGATTATTTTGCATCAAATATTGAGGATTGATTTATGACAGAGATTTCGAACTATATTACCAACGATTTTAGAGCCATTGACAGCCAGGAAACTATTGCGGCTGCTCAAGACTTTTTTATTGATTTAAACTTTTCACATTTCCCTGTTGTTGAAGAGGGAATCTATATTGGAAGCATCTCTGCTGATGATTTAGAAACTTTTGACACCGATAAAAAAGTTGGCGATTACAAATATACGCTCGAACATTTTTTTGCCAGAACAAGTTTAATCTGGCTGGATGTTTTAGAAGTTTTTGCTAAAAACCATACGAATATAGTTCCTGTTTTAGATGAGAACAATAAGTATGTAGGGTATTATGAAATAGCCGACATCATGAAATTTTTTCATGAAACTCCCTTTTTAAAAGAACCTGGAGGAATAATTATTGTAAAAAAAGCAATTTTAGATTATTCGATGAGCCAAATTACCCAAATCATAGAAAGCAATAATGGGAAAGTTTTAGGTTTATTCGTATCGGATTCTGATACCGAAAGTATTGAAATCACGATAAAAGTAAGTCTGGGTGCCATGAATGAAATAATCCAAACTTTCAGAAGGTATAATTATGAGATTGTATCGGAACATCACGAAGACAATTACATTAACAATTTAAAGGAACGTTCCGATTATTTGGACAAATACCTAAACATCTAGTTTGATCGTTTGTCACCTTTGACAGATAAACAATTGAACAGTTAACCAATAAACCACAAATGAAAGTAGCTATATACGGCCAGTATTATCTTGTAAGTACAGAACCAATTATAAAAGATATTTTTGTTTTTTTCAATAAGAACAATGTCGAGATGATCATTGAAGCAGAATTTTTAAAAATGCTTAATGAAAAAGGAATCATCCACGAAGAATACAAAACATTCTCATCACACAAAGAACTCAACGAAAGTTTTGACATGCTTATAAGCATAGGTGGTGACGGAACAATTTTGAGAGCCGCTACATTAGTTCGGGATTCCGGAGTTCCTATTTTAGGAATAAATGCCGGCAGATTAGGATTCTTAGCGACAGTCCAAAAAGAAAACATTGAGGAGTTCATGCAGTTTATAATCGAGAAAAAATTCACTATCTCTGAACGTTCTTTATTGAGTTTGACTTGCTCACCCGAAAATGAAGCTTTTGACGACATCAATTTTGCCATGAATGAAATTTCGGTCAGTCGAAAAGATACCACTTCGATGATTACCATTGAAACCTATCTGAATGATGAATTTTTAAACTCGTATTGGGCTGATGGTCTCATTGTTTCTACTCCGACAGGATCAACCGGCTATTCTTTGAGTTGCGGCGGCCCTATTTTGACACCAGATGTAAAAAGTTTAGTCATAACCCCCATTGCTCCCCATAATCTAAACGCCAGACCACTTGTAATTCCAGACGAAACTGAAATCAGATTACGTGTTTCCGGTAGAGATGACCAATACTTAGTTTCTTTGGACTCCAGAATTGCCTCTGTAAAAAATGAATCCATATTGATAATTAAAAAAACCCCTTTTCATATCAATATGGTCGAAATCCCGGAAGAAACATTTTTAAAAACACTCCGAAACAAATTACTTTGGGGAGAAGACAAAAGAAACTAGATTAATATTTAAAATCTTTCTATACGATTCTTCCTGTTTTTCCCGTTTTGCTAGTATCGAATCCCATTTAATCTAAATAATCGGCACCCATAATTCAAAAAACATCACATTTAAGATAATGGGTATTGATTGGCATTGATAATTATTATATTTGCACGCAATTCTCAGTAAAATGAATAAAATTTTTAATTTATTATTATGTTTATTCCCTTTAATAACTCTCAATGCTCAAATTCATGAGTTTGGTGTTTTTATTGGTGGAAGTAACTATATTGGAGATGTTGGATCAACCGCTTATATAGCACCAAACGAACCAGCACTGGGAATAGTTTACAAATGGAATAAAAGCCCTAGACATGCTTACCGATTTTCTTATACGCAATCAAAAATAACAGCTAACGACCTTGATTCTAAAGAAGCTGGAAGAAACCTGAGAGGTTATCAATTTGAAAACAACATAAAGGAACTTGCCGCCGGTCTTGAATTTAATTTCTTCGAATTCAACCTTCACGAATCAAAAAATAAAACCACTCCTTATGTATTTTCAGGATTAAGTTACGTAAACTATGATGCTTTATATATCGAAAATGGAGTAACAAAATCAGATTCTAACAACGGAACTGTAGCAATACCAATGATAGTGGGTGTAAAATCAAATATTACCCCCAATTTTGTTATTGGATTAGAAGTTGGAGCACGATATACTTTTGCAGATGATATCGATGGCAGCAACCCAACAAATGATAATTTAGAAAACTTACAATTTGGAAATTTAAATAATAATGACTGGTATGTTTTTTCAGGCCTTACCTTAACATACACCTTTGGGAACACACCTTGTTATTGCGCAGAATAAAAAAATGGATTTACTAAACACTATAGACACGACCAAATTACCTAAACATCTGGCCATTATCATGGATGGCAATGGTCGTTGGGCAAAACAAAAAGGCTTTTTAAGAGCTTTTGGTCACGAAAACGGAACAAAATCCGTAAAAACAATCATTGAAGCAAGTGCTAAATTAGGAATAGAATACCTGACACTTTATGCATTTTCAACCGAGAACTGGAACAGGCCCAAACTTGAGGTTGAAACTTTAATGAGAGTGTTAATCAACTCTTTAAAAAAGGAACTCACAACATTAGAAAACAATAACATCAAATTGAATGCTATAGGTAATTTAGAAAAATTACCTAAATCAGCGCAAAAAGAGCTTCAGGATGTTATGAACAAAACCAAAAACAATACCCGCTTAACCCTAACCCTAGCCTTAAGTTACAGTTCAAGGGAAGAAATTGTAAATGCTGTCAGAAACATCAGCGATAAAGTTAAAAATAATATAATTTCATTAGAGTCTATTGACGATTCAATTATAAATGAGCATCTTTACACGCAAAATTTACCAGAGGTAGATTTATTAATACGAACCAGTGGAGAACATAGAATAAGTAATTTTTTGCTATGGCAAATCGCCTATGCAGAATTATATTTTACTGACATCTTGTGGCCAGACTTTAAAGAACAAGATTTATATGAGGCTATCGTTAGTTATCAGAAAAGAGAACGTAGATTTGGAAAAACAAGTGAACAAATTAAATAATTTTTTAGTGTTACATAAAAGCATAAAAATAGTCCTTACCCTATTGATTTTTGGAAGTTTTTCTCAAATTAAAGCCCAAGACAGAGTTCCTTTCGACCAAGGAAAAAAATACATTCTTGCCAACGTAGATGTTATTGGCAAGATAAGTTTCAATACACAAACCGTTATCACTTTTTCAGGTCTTGAAAAAGGTCAGGAAATCACAATCCCTGGAGAACAAATAAGCAACGCCATCAAGAAATTAGGTAAACTAGGACTTTTCAATGAAATTTCATTTTATGTAAATAGGGTAGAAAATGACAGTATTTATCTGGATTTGAATCTGGAAGAATTACCTAAACTAAACGAGGTAAAATTTGTTGGCATCAAGAAAAGTAAAGTAGAAGGATTAATAAAGGACAACAACCTTACCAAAAATAAAGTCGTAAATGAAAACTTAATTACGACTACAAAAAACTATATCGAGAATAAATACAAGAAAGACGGTTTTTACAATACCAAAGTCAATATCAACACCGTTGCTGACACATCAACTGTAAATCAAGTAAATATGCTTGTTACCGTTGACAAGGGTACAAAAGTAAAAATTGACAACATTGATTTTGAAGGAAATGAAAAACTCACGGATGAAAACCTGAGAAGCGCAATGAAAGACACCAAACAGAAGAATTTCTTCCGTGTATTAAAAGCGTCTAAATTCATTAAAGACAAATACAAAGCTGATTTAGAAAAAGTAGTTGAAGCATACAAAGAAAAAGGATACAGAGACGCTGTGATACTTTCAGATTCAGTAGCTTACAACAAAGAAAAAAACTCTTTAGCAATCAAAATAAAGGTTAATGAAGGAAACAGATACTATTTTGGCGACATTAAATTCTTAGGCAACACAGTATATTCAGATGAAGGTTTAGGCAGGGTTTTAGGCGTTAAAAAAGGTGACATCTACAATGGTGTTTTACTGGAGAAACGAATTGCCGATAAATCAAAACCAGATGGTGAAGACATAACGAATTTGTATCAAAACAATGGTTATTTATTTTCTAACATCAATGCAGTTGAAGTAAAAACAGCCAACGACACCATTGATTTTGAAATTAGAGTTACGGAAGGTCCAATAGCCTATTTCAACAAAATTACTGTAGTTGGAAATGACAAAACAAATGACCATGTTATCTACAGGGAATTAAGAACAAAACCAGGCGAAAAATACAGCAAAGAAGAACTCGTAAGAACTATTCGTGAAATAGGACAGCTAGGATTTTTTGATCCTGAGGCAATTGACCCAAAATTTAAAAATGTAGACGCTGGCGCAGGAACCGTTGATATAGAATACAATTTAGTAGAAAAAGGTTCCAGCCAAATAGAACTTCAGGGTGGTTATGGCGGAGGTGGATTCATCGGTACACTTGGACTATCCTTTAATAACTTTTCGGCCAGAAATATGTTTAACAAAGAAGCTTACAAACCATTACCTATGGGAGATGGTCAAAAAGTGTCTTTACGATTACAGGCCAGTACGTACTTTCAAACCTACAGTTTATCCTTTTCGGAACCATGGTTTGGAGGAAAAAAACCGGTACAATTCAGTTCATCTATATCCTATAGTCAGCAATATGACAACAATTATGTAACTCGTGAAGTTGACAAAAGTAAAAGTTTTAACATCTTGACTTTATCTGCAGGAATAGCTAAAAGACTTACTGAACCAGATGATTATTTTGTGCTATCACAATCCATAAGTTACCAACATTATGATTTGCACAATTATTATACAGGCTTATTTTCATTTGGAAATGGTGCGTCAAGAAACTTAGCATATACAGTAGGTTTAACAAGAAGCAATAAAGGGGTAAATCCAATTTTCCCAACATACGGTTCTGAATTTAGTGTAACAGCAAAATTAACACCTCCTTATTCTTTGATGAATGGAGTTGATTATGCAGATCTGGAAAATCAAGAAGAATATAAATATGTGTACCAAGGATCAACCTACACAGGCTCAAATGGAGTTCAGGTAAACGCGGGTGATTATTTAGAAGCTATTCCTACTTCTTCAAATCCATATCCAAATAGTGTTGCTAATTATCAGGATGCAGCAGCAGATCCTGCTTTAGTGGACCAAAAGAAGTTTAACTGGTTGGAATATTATAAAATAAAATTCAAAGCAGATTGGTATACAAAAATTTATGGTAAATTAGTACTCCGAACTTTATCAGAATTTGGATTTTTAGGCGCATACAACCAAGACAGAGGTATTGTTCCTTTTGAAAGATTCTATTTAGGAGGAGATGGATTAGCGAATTACTCAATGGATGGAAGGGAAACGATTCAATTAAGAGGATATCCAAACAACTCTTTGACACCCGTAAACAATGCAGGAGAACCAATTGGAGCCACTGTATTCAACAAATTCTCATTAGAAATGCG
>RCUK01001464.1_pt1 | contig 14933 bp, 15 predicted proteins | sample 2166381 | NCBI WGS metagenome assembly RCUK01 (sample SAMN09932809, study PRJNA488358) | compost metagenome | isolation source: compost soil in an enriched community | place: Germany: Experimental Botanical Garden | reverse complement strand
CATGAATATTCCTTGTCAATATATTATGGTTGAATGTAAGAATTATTCGTCAGATCCTAAAAATCCTGAATTGGATCAATTGGGAGGCAGATTTTCTCCTAATAGAGGTAAAGTTGGTTTTTTGCTTTGTAGAACGATTGAAAATATGGATCTTTTCATAAACCGTTGTAAAGATACGTACAAGGATGATCGAGGCTTAATCATCCCTTTTACAGATGTTGATATTATTAATGTTTTAGAAAATTATTCTGATTGGAATAATGATTTTATTGAAGCGTATATATCAAATAGAGTAAGACAAATTACAATTTGATATTATTAAATAATTAGATAGTGATAAATATAAATGAGCAGAAGTTTTTTAATTTAATTAGAATGTGGTTAAGCTAATTTATATTAGTAAACAAAGTAATAAATGAGAATAAGTAGAGTCGTTATTAAAAACTATAGGAATTTTAAAGATTTTGATATTAATCTTAAAGATTTTACACTTATTATAGGTGAAAATAATATAGGAAAAACTAATTTTTTAAACGCGTTAGGTTTGATTTTTAGTCATGATGTATCATTTTACAGAAAGAGAAAATTAGAAATTGATGATATCAATTTCCAAGCGTTAATGAACTTTAAAAGTGATGTGCTGAATGACTCTGTAGCTATAGAAGATATAAGAATTTTACAAGTAAAAATTGAGGTTTATCTAACAGATTTTACAAATGATTCAAAACAAGAGGCAGTTATTGCAGATTGGTTAATTGATGATTCTCTTAATTTAGCGAAACTTACTTATAAATTCTCATTAAGGGAAGATCTAACTGATTGGATAACTCAAGTCCGTGAAATGAAAACTTCATTTGTAGACTTTCCTATTGGCAAATATGATTATATGGTTTACGGGGGGCTGGATGAAACGAAACAGGTTGATTCTTATTTTTTAAATATGATAAAATTTGAGTTCTTAGATGCTCTACGAGATGCAAAAACTCAGCTAATTGCAAATAGTGATTATAAACTTTTATTTAAAATATTAAGTAACATAGGAGATAATCAATTTGAGAATTTAAAAGATGTTTTAAAAAAATTGAAGAATGAAGTTGATTCAAATCCAACCTTAATTGCATTGAAAGGATCGATTTCTGCTTTTTTAGCTAAAACATCACTCGTAGAAATTGATGGGGATAATAAAGTAGATTTTGAATTTGCTAGAATTGAAGAAAGTGAGATTCTGAAGAAGTTGAGTTTAATTTATGGAAATTCCCCAGTAGCTGTAGAAAGAAATGGATTAGGTAGAAATAATATTTTATATATGTCATTAATTTTATCTCATTTAATTTCTATTAATGATAATAATAATTGTTTTAGAATAATTGCCATTGAAGAGCCAGAAGCTCATTTACATCCTCATTTGCAAGAACATTTCGCTAAAAATATTCAAGAACTCACAAATGGAAGATTACAGATAATTATTACCAGTCATTCTGCCCATATAACGAGCAAATTAGATCTTAACAATACATTAGTTATTTTTAATGATAAGAAAACTAAATTAGTGTCGAATCATTATATATTAAACAATTTTGAAAATAAGAAAAATAAGATAGATGCTGAAGCAAAAAATAGTATTCGATATCTGTCTAAATTTTTGGATGCTACAAAATCAACAATGTTTTTTTCACGTAAATTAATTTTTGTTGAAGGCATTGCTGAACAAACCTTAATCCCGATTTTTTTTGAAAGGACATTTGGAAAAACGCTTGAAAAAGAGGGAATTTCTATTATAAATGTAAATGGTGTTGCTTTTGAACACTTTTTAAAAATTCTCAAAAATGGATACTTTATTAAATCTTTAGTTTTAACGGATAGTGATATAAATACTAAACAAAAGAACAGGGCAGAAAATTTAAAAGAAAAATTCAAAGATTACATGGATATTATTGATATACAGGTGACTAATACGCCTACATTTGAAATAGAAATTATAGAGAAAAATAAAAAGGATAAAGATAATAGAGAAACAATTCTTCAAGCAATATCATTGACACGTCCAAATTCTGGAAACGAATCTTTTGCTGAAAAGTTTCATGTAAGCCAAGATACAGGCGCTTTTTTTGATCTTATAGAATCGAAAAATGATAAAGGAGAAAAAACAGCTGACTATAAATCAGAATTTGCAACAAATTTATTAGATGTTCTTACAACTGTAATTGAAGATAAGGATGGTCAAATTATTTATGTGAATAAATTTTTAATTCCTGACTATATTCTTTCTGGGTTTACATTTTTAATTCCAAAAGTATAAGTTATGGATGTAGATAATCCGATTGTTGTTATTGCAGGCGCAGGCTCGGGGAAAACTCACCAAATGATTATAGAGATCATTAAAATAATTCCGATTTTAAAAAAATACCCAGAGAAATTTTGCGTAGTAATAACATATACAAACTCTGCAACAGAAGAAATTAAAGATAGGCTATCTAAAATAATTGATATTCCACATAATCTGCACATTAGCACTACTCATAGTTTTTTGACAAAATTTATAATTGAGCCTTATGCGCATTTATTTGGGTATTTGCCAATCGATAAAAATTATATTGATAAAATTATTTTACCATTTAAAGTTAATAATCATTTTATAGCTAAAGCACTTTGTATAAAAAAAGCAAATGAGTTAAGTAGTGAGAAGGGATTAATTATTTATGATAAGATTTTAGAAGCATCGTCACTTATAATTAATAATGAGGAAGTAAATCGTCAAGTTTCAAATAGATTAGCTTACATTTTCGTAGACGAATATCAAGATATGAGATTGTATCAGCATTCAATTTTTCAATCTATATTATCTCAAAGGAGAACAAATTTTTATTGTATAGGTGACCCGATGCAGTCAATCTTTGGGTTCGCATATCTTCACAGTCAATTAAAAAATGAACCTAAGCCTAAGAAATTTAATGAAACACCAATACTGAATCTGCAAAAAGATGAAAGATTTGATAAAAGGCAAATTAATATAAACAATAGAAGTAGCAAAAAAATTGTTGATTTAATTAATAACTATAATCATGTAATTGGTTATAGTCAAACTTTGCCTGAAGGGAAAGGATGTAATAAAATTCCAGTAAATTTTATATGGGGAAAAGACAAAAATGAAATTCTTGATAAGTACGAACAAATAATTAAGAAGTATAATGTTTTAAAAGAAAATAATAAAATGTTTAGTTTATTGATTGCTGAGAGATGGAATTTATTCGACGATATAGATAAAATAACAAGTATTAATAATGAGTATGGTACAACTAAAACATTATTTAATGAGTGTTCTAGAATAGTTTTAGGTGCATTGGGGATTAATAAAACTTCTTTTTTAGAAATATTACCATTCAATGATAAACATGAAAAATATTTACGATACAGACAGTTTTGTTTTTCAATTCTGAAAGATATAAGAAACCCGCAAATTAAAGTTGATAGTAAGTATATAATTGATAGATTTAATAATAGTTTTGGAATTAAATTCAAGGATCAAGATAATCACAATATCGACATATCTAAAAGTATCATTAAACTCAAAATAATTTCTAAAGAAGAGCAAAATGATAGGTTTTGCTCGTCAATTCATACTTCAAAAGGTCTTGAAGCAACATCAGTTCTTGTAATAGCAAATACAAATAAAGAGTTGTTAAAATGGTTAGATTTTGATAAAGTAATTCATGATTCTGATGATGATTATAGATTAGGGTATGTTGCATTTAGTAGAGCAAGAGAATTACTATGTATTACTTGTCTTCAAAAGCCGAATGAAGAGTTGATTAAATTATTGACTAAATTAGAAATAGAAATAAATTAATTAATACTTTTAAAGTGTTTTGCTGTTAAATTCCTTTTTTACGTATTAACATTTAATCTTCTAGGAATTAGTTCTAGCCTCGCTTTACGAAAGATGCCTAATTATTCGTTTTTGAAGGGTCTATATAAATTTTTTAGTAAGAAAAAATAGTTAATAAGTTTGGTGGATGAAATATTTTTTTTAGTATTTCAAATAAAATAAGTAACTAGCTAAAAGGAGTTTTTATAATTTAATTTCTTTTTTTATGAAGCTCCATTATTTTGGATTTAATGAAATTTTCTTTTTGAAATGAAGTACTGCCATGTTGATTAAAAAATGATGTTATGTCAAAATAAATAGTTTTTTCCTTTCCATTTGAACTTTTGATGTTTACTACGTCATAATGATATTGCTCATTTTCAATTGATATTTTTTGTAGTCCTTGCAGAACAATTTCATACTCGGGATAGTATTTTTGAATCCATTTATATTCTGCGCTTACTCCAATATGATGGGTGAAAGAATTAATTTTAACAATATCAAATAAGACTGAAGATGTTTTGATTTCAAAAGTTATAATTTCTCCTTTTTCTGTGATTGTAAATTCGGTGTCTTTTTTTATTTTTAACCATTGTAGTATTTGGTTAATTCCATCACGTAAATTGGGAATAAATCCAATAATAGTTGCAAGAAAAACAATAACCGCTAGAGTCCAATAATCTAAAAAAAAATTTATTAGTGTTTCGTACTTAGAAATATTTGATATGTTTAACATTGTGTGTAATATTAATTTACAGGTTGTTAAAAGTAATGACTTATCTAATCTACAAGTTAAAAAGTTGCTTTTTTATATTGTTTAGGTGTTTGTGTCTTTTTAATGTTTCTTTTTCTTCTATATATGAATTCATCTCACTTACTAAATCTGCATCATTTGTAATTTCTGGCTCCCATCCTAATAAACCTAATTTTCTATTTAAATTGCAAGCCCCAATAGTGAAATTACCTTTTTTAGAACTTTTGTCAACGTAAAAACCATTTATTATTAGGATGTGATCATCATAATGGTCATAATGAGGATGTACAATTTTAAAAGCATTGCTACTAGTTGGATATTGTTTTCTAGTTGAAGCGTTGATAATCGTTTCAGGTATTTCACCTATTGTTTCTTGATTTTTTTTAATTTCATTACAATCGGCACAAACTACACATAAATTTTTAGGTATGAACATAAATTTCGGGTGTAATGATTTTGGCGCAATATGTTCGATGTGGCAATTGCTAGCTGAAGAAATTGAAACACCTTGTTTGCAATAGCTACAAATTCCTTTTTGTTGCAATCTATAAAAATCTCTAATTTCTTTTCTAACCGATAACAAATCATCGTCATTCCAGTTTTTATGATGGAAGATTGATTTTGTTTTTTCTTGTATAGTTTTTTCAGTTTCTTTGCTATATTTTATAGCAGAATTAATATCAGCCATAAATTTTAAAGAGTTCTTTTAAAGTTAAATATAAATCATAAACAGGGTCTGAATGTTCAAGATACTTACTCTGTTTTTCTATTAATTGCAATTTAGTTAGATCGTCATTATCAAAAGATTTGTACTTACTTACCTTGGTAAAAATGTTTAATGATATTCTACTTAAATATTCATTCTTAAAACCAGGTGAATCAAAAATATTTGCTAGTTGATAATCTGCGGAATGATTAATAAACTCATTTGCATTTTTTGTTATGCCACTTTCCATATCAACGATAAAGCTGTTAATATCTGCAAGTTTTGAAATTATCTGTGGTGAGTGGGTCGCAATTATGAAATGGCACTTTTTAAACTGAGAAAAAGTATTAATAAGAATTTCGATATATTTTTCTTGCCATTGTGGGTGAAGACAAATTTCAGGTTCATCAATGCAGATCAGACAATTATCTTTTATTTTACTTGCAATTCCTAAAATGCTTAAAATTATACTTTGTTCGCCTGAACTTGCGTCTTTGATTGAAAAGAAACTATAATCTTGAATTGATTGAAGCTTTACGTCTTTTAATTTTAGTAATCCAGACTGAATTAGAAAAAGTAAATTTTCTGATTCATCATAATTTATATTTATCCCATTTCTATTCAGGAGTAATTCGAAATTTAGGCGATATAAATCACCATATAATATTTTCTCAGCTATTTCCTTTAATCTTTGGATTTTTCTCTCGCTGTAACTTTCATCCTTATTAAGGAAAAATGGACGATTAATTCTCCTTGTAGTAGTATTGTTTTGATTAAATAGAAAATCTGTAGAGTTTTCTGCCTTTAAAAAGTCAAATAAAAACTTTTTCGAGTGAAATAATTGAAAAGTTATAAGAATTTCATCTCTATATCCTAAATAATCTAAAACCCTTCCAATTTCGTAAGCTTGTCTAGATTCTTTTGAAACACTTTCAATTAATGATGAAATTATCTTAGATAAGTATGCTAAGCCGAAATTGGAACTATGGAGATCTCTCAAGCCTAAATATGTGTAATTACCTTCCTTTTCAAATCTATCAATAGGAAACTTATCAAATGGACTAGTAGAGACAGTAATAATTTGACTCGGAAAAAAATCATCATAGTAATATTCTTCTTTTAAATCGTGAATCCTTCTGTATCTTGGATCTTTAATGTAATCATTTGTTAAATTTCCTAGGAATGTACTTTTTCCTGTTCCATTTTTACCTACAAGTATAGAAAATACATTAGAGTCATTATGTAATGTGTCATTTTCAACGAGTTGAATTATTTTGTTTTTATGGCGATATCCTTTAATCATTTTGCTAATATATACTATTTTTCAACAAGAATTAAAACACACTTTATTAATCTAATATTGATGAATTATAAAAAAAGTTTAGAACCCTATTCTTAATATTTTGTACAGATAATTATCTTTAATTTTAACTATGGTGAAATGAATATACGTGCGCGTGTATATTAGTTACCCTAATCAGCTATAAAAAAAAGGTGTCTCGTCTGGACACCTTTTTTTACTTAATTTGTTTGTTTTACTTGGAAAGACATTGTAGGTATTCTTTCAATTCATAAGCATTATTATCTTTTATCTTTCTTTCATAGATATAAAGGGAATAATCTGTAATGGTTTTAGTGCTTAGAATCTCAATATCTTCTTTGCTCAAATTGATAAAACATGAGTAGATATATCCAGCGGTATCAACCTTAGAATTGATTTTAGTATCTGGCTTATCCATTATACTTCCATCTGAAAACAATATTTTTAATCCATTTTTACCAACGTTTAATGTTGTTCCGTATGATTGTAGTCTTAAGTAAATTCTATTAGCTCCATTCTCTTCTATTTTAGTTATTGAGTACTCGAAATTGTTAGGAGTATCGATAGTTACTTTTGAAGAAAACTTATCCTTCAAAGGAGATAAACGACTACATAGAAAACCTTTTGGCGGTGTTAGACCTCCAACTACATCAAGTAGAAATGTACTTTCATATTTTGGCATGTATGAATAATAAATCGTCCCTTGTTCTTTGTTTTCTAAGATAAGAACAATATCATCTATATAAGATTTAGGGTGTTTCATTGATCCTTTTACTTCGAAAATTTGACCTTTTAATTTCTCTGGATCGCTTCCGATTCCTTTCTTAAATAAGATTTTTGTTAAGCCCGAGTCTTTGTAAAATCCATTGTAAGAAGTTTGTCCTTCTTTTACAGTAACGCTTTTTCCTGTCAATAAATCTGAATCTTTTCCAACAAAAAACTGTTGTTGAGCTGAAGTAAAAAACGAGGTAATAAAAAATAATAGAGTAGCAATTTTTTTCATTCTGTAACGATTAAATATTATTAATTAGTATGATATTATAAAGTGCTAAGATATTAAAATTCGGAGAAAACTCCGCAATAATAAATCTTGATTTATTATTTTGATACTGAAATTTGTTAAATGCAAAATCAGCTAGAAGAAATCAAAAAAGAAGTCACCGAAAGAATTCGCTTGGAGTTTGAAAAGAAATTTCAAGGGAATAAAAGGCAGTTTGCCAAGAAAGCTGGATGTGATGAAAAAACAATAAGATTACTTTTGGATTTCGGGCAGGGTATGACACTTAATCTACTATTTAAACTAGCATTTGCTTTAGATATTAGCGCGAGTGATTTGATAAAGGATTTATCTTTAGTAGAAGAGTAAAATATTATATGTAATAAAGAAAATGGGATTTTTAGACCCCATTTTCTTTATTACTGAAATTAAACACTAACAATTAGTTGTTGTTTCTTTTTAAAAAATCAAGTAGTTCGGTTAGTTTGAGTTTGTTTATTAGCTGGTCGTTCATATATTTTTCAATGGATAGTGAATCAAGAGCTTTAGCGACTGATGTAATGCTTGTCAAATCTCCAATATATATGTTGCATTCTTCTATCAGAGCGATATCGTTTAAATCGCTATTAGACTCTAGACTAAAAAGAAGTGCAGTTTTTCTTTTAGAGTCACAGCAATAAACTTTATAAATTTTATCTGGATTGCCAATTAGATAGACTTTATCCACACAATAGAATTCTTTGTAATATTGCCATCTTTCTGATTTTAAAATTTTAGTTTCATCTAGTATTTTTTCTACATTATTCTCTGGTGTGTCACTTACGGCTTGTGATTTGTATTCTTTTAAAAAAGATTTATAGATATCATTAGTTCCTCCCATTCTAGTTTGAAAATCAAGATAGCTTAATATTTCTTTTTCTGTTTTATCTACAGGAAAGTCTGAACTGTCCTTAATGTCATTAGCCAGTGTGCCAATTGGGCTATCTTCTGATAGTTTTGATTTTATAAATTCCAATAGTTTCATAAAGTGTAAAATTTAATTTTAATATTTTTTAATGCTCTTATTTTAAGTATGGAGATGTTAATTTAGGTACTATTGTTGAATGATTTATCTTTTTCTCGATGAAAGGTAATTAAATCAGCTAAGTCAAATCCAATAGGATAATTAGTGTATTCTAGTATTTTTGAAACATGTATTCTAAAACCAATTTTATTTAATTTTATGGCTTTAAGATTCCAGTCCGTGTATTCACTTTTGTCAGGAAAGGCTATAATTTCAAATCCTTTAATTGGAAGTAGCATTTCGAGCTTAAAAGCTTGTTTGCTACCTGTAGCTAACCAACAATATTGAGGTTTAAACATGCTCATTATTACTGCTGTTTTTTCGCTTTCCACTATGGCTATCTTTTTTGTGTTTTGATTTGTTAGGTGCAATCCAAATAAACATTGACTTAGATTGAAATTTTCTAATTGTTTACGTCTTTTTAATATGCTGTGTACCCAATTTATCAAAGCTTTGTTTTTTTTATCTTTCATACGCTTGCCTGTTGTGGAATTGTACTGTAATATTTTACCGCCATGAATACGATTATGATTATCAATTTGCCAGAAAATTGTTGAACCATTCCAGTTTTTAGATGTTCCTATTTTATATTTTCTAATTGCTGAATAAACTTCATCGGCGCTAAATATTGTTTTTAGAAAGGAAATGAAGTTATTTCTGTCATAAGCGCGCATTGATTTGGTTAACAAATCCATGTTGTGATAACTTGGTATGAGCTGTCTTTTATCAGAACTTAAAAATGTATTTATATTATTTCCTAGAGGTTTATTATGATAGTTGCAGTTTGTTTCTCGATCACATCGTCCGAAATAATCAGATAAATAATGTCCTGTATCAGTTTCTAAATATTTGACAAATGTTTTCTTCTGGCACTTAGGACAAACATATTTCTTACTGCTTTTATCTAAAGTGTATTTAAATGTTTTCATAGGTTTAAAGTTTAAACCAGTTTATAAACCTTGATTAATATAGGTTTACAGTTTATAGCGTATATATACGCTTAAACTAAACCTTAAGCTATTAAACTAAGGAATGCTTAAACTGACGAATTGTAGAATTTAATTGATATTTATTTGATATTTATTTGATATTTATTTGATTGAATTTGCCTAGAGTGTAAGGAGCTTTGTTTTTTGCTTGAATTAACCAATCATTATTTTTACAATCAGTTATAAGCTTCTTAGTACTATTATCAGCTATTTTTTTGCCAAAAGAACTTTTATATGCTAACTGAAGCTGGATCACTAGATTCGAATAAGTAAGGCTTTCTTCTTTAGTAAATACTTTAGTTAGTAATTCATATTTCTTACTGTCTTCTAAGTCAATAACGTCAAATTTATTTCTTTTGGTCTCGGTTCTTAACTCATAATTTTCGGCAATAACAGGTAAACCATCAATTATTTCAAAAGCAAAAGTTTCTGGCTCAATATTTCTACATTGTTGAGGTTCAACAATCGAAATGCTTGAATCACTTTCAGACTTTGTTACTGATAGAACAGTTTCAGCTTTGTTAATAAGCTCCGTTCCAATATGACCACGTGCATTATTGTCGCCTTTATTTTGATGTAAAACTGTTAGAATATGAATATTTCTTTCTTCTGTCCATTTGAGTAACTTGCTAGTTATCATTGTAGCTTCGGACTCATCATTTATTGAGGTAACTAAATCCTTAATACCATCGATAACAACAAATCCAACTTTGTTGTTTCTATAGATTTCTTTTTCAATAAACTCTAAGCGTTCATGAGGACTTAAGCTTCTCAAATGAAATGCATGCAAGTTTGTGGGTTCTTCAACTTTTATTTGATTGCAAATACGTTTAATAGCAGTTTGAACGTGATATTTACCTTGTTCTGTGTCAAAATATAAAACCTCAGTTTGATTTTCAGGTAAGCTACTCTTAAAACGTCCTAATAAATAATCATCGCTCAAAGCAGTAGATACTGCAATATTTACAAAAAATGATTTTTTAGCCTTTGCTTTACCTATTATAAGTCCAAAGTTTCCAAGAGTCCCTAAAATAGCATCTCCTTTTTCTTTGATATTGTCTAAACTCCAAGCTATTTGAGGAGGAGGGATTTCTTCCTTAATGTCTATTTTGTACTTTTTTCTCTCAATTTCATGAGATGATTCATGAGATAACATTGCGTTGTCAATTATACCTCCTAATTGTGATAAATTAATATTTTCCATTGCAGTTAAACATTAAGAGGTTTAACTGCTTCTAATACTTCATTACGTTTATAATAAACGCGGTTACCTATGCCATAGCTTTTAAGTTTTCCACTTTTAGTATGTTTCCAAAGTGAAGTTTTGTTGAATGAAAGTAATTTGCAAACTTCATCACGTGTGATTAGTTCTGGTATCTCTTCCTGAGGTTTTACCTCTGCTGATAATTGTAACAGAGGTTTTAAAGCATCGGCTAGTTGCTCAATTGTATAGCCTTGAATTAAAATTTGATTCATCTATGTGCCTTTACTGGGTTTCGGCTACAAAGATGTTTATATATGTTTGGTACTAATTGTGGTACTGGTACTGAATGAGTACCGTTTTTTATTTTGATTCGTTTAATTTATAAATCTTTTGGAAATCAGTATGTATTTTAATATTATTTTCCATACAATGATCGTAGATTTTTCTAAGTTTTTCTTTGTTTGAATAAATATTTTTATTGTTTGTAGTTGAATTATTTTTAGTTTCTGAAATGAATGGTCTGAAATTTTTATTCCCTAAGAGTATCGCTGTTTTTGTAAAATTTTGGTTATTGGATTTAAGTAAGTCATACATTTCTCCTGTTGCAAATTTAAGACCAACTACAAACCAAATTTGATCTTTATATGACTCATTTTTTTGAATAGCTTCTTGTTTAGTACCTATTAATGATTTGTTCGTAATGTCCGAAATTGTGATTCTGTATTCAGAATATTCAGTAGTTTCAAATTCTCTAAATTCATGAGATCGATAATTTAATAAAATTGAAACTTCTTTCAACTCTTTGTTGAACATATCGTTATTAAGAATATTTACATTATCATACATGCCTTTATCGAGATCTGTATAAATTTGATAGAGTAAAGACCAATAGTCGTTTATTAATTCATCATTTTCAATTTTGCAATTTTCAGTCTTTTGACTTTCAAAAAACAATTTTGTAAAAGCATCATTAAATCCAAAGTATGAGTATTCATTTAATCTTCCACTCATAAAACTTTCAACACGATAAAAAGCGTCATTTATCTTCTTTGTGATATCTTGATAATCCAAATTTATTAAATGTTCGGGAATTGCATAAATACTGTTAAAGCCACAATTTATACATGTTTTTATAGATGATTCCAAAATAAAACCACATTCAATACATTCTCTAATATTTATTAGGTCATTCATATTAACTGCCGATATTTCTTATTACTTCTAGTTGAGGTTCTTTTGTCTTTGGGGCTAACTTACTAAAATAGTCTAGCATTTGATAAGCATTGTCATAAGTTGTTTTGCCAATATATGATAAAAACATTCGCTCAGTTCCGTGCGCTGTAATATTCATTAATACAGGGGTAGGTATTTTACCGTAGAAATTTGTCGCAAAAGAACGACGGCAAACATGCGAACTTATTACTTTATATTTTGGAAAAGTTTTTTTGATTGTTGCGGTGCTGGCTTTTAATTTTTCGCGTCCTATTGTTGGCTCTGTTAATCCAGCCTCCTCACAAACATCTTTAATATATTCGTTAAATCGAACGAGAGATATTTTATAAGGTAATCCATTTTCAATAATTTCAATTGCTTTTGGTAATAATGGAACTGCTACAAGTTTGCCAGTCTTTTGTTGCTTTAGTTCGATTATTTTCATACCGTTTAACTCTTTTATATTTTTCTCGGTAATGTTGAGTAAATCGCCTCCTCGTTGTCCAATAAGACATCCTAATAAAAGCCATTTTCGAGCATTAATGAGTGATTCTCTTTTAAGTGTTGCATCTGCTATAAGTTCTTGTTCATCTTCACTAAGAAATACTATTTCTTCGGGCTCTTTACTTTCTGAAACCCCTTTGATGCTTTTTAGCTGAGTTGAGGTTTCAATATCATTTTTTGATGCATCAATACAAATGGTAGTGATGTTTGCAATGTTCTTTCCTACGTAGTTAATAGAATAGCCTTTGTTGAATAACCAACTTTTATATTTTTCAACGAACTGAAGATTAATGTCTCGAATTATGATGCTTTTATTTTTTAACGCTTCGGCTTGATACTTCTCGATTGTGTTTTTGAAAAGTTTTAAATTTTGAACACGACCTTTACTTAATCCAAGCTCTTTTTTTGCGTTTGATTTGTAAGGAGCTTCATCGATATATTTTTGAATGTAGTTTGTAAATATATCCAATTCTATGACTGGGGTTTTATTGTTAAATATGTCGATTTGGGTTTGAAGCCAATCGCCAGTTAATTCAATGCCTTTACTTACAGCATCATTATGTGATTCATTTATGAAAGTAGCCAGCTTTTCTAATTTCGTTTTTAAAGCTTTTAAATCATCTCTTCCAGTTTTTGGAAGTGCTTTATCAGTACTCCAATCTTTAGCGTTGATTATTAAACCAGTTTTTCTTTTTAGTACAGTTTCTCGATTGATGGAGTAACGAACGTAAATATTTGAGGTTTCGCTTTTACTTTGGAGGAGGTATTTAATAGTTGCCATTCATAATGATTTTGAAGAAATCAAATATAGAGTAAAAAAAATGGCTAGTCAACAATTAGTCAACCAAAAGTAAATTTAAATGAATTTCGTTGTTTCTAAGTAAATCATAGTCTTTATAAACTCTTTGTTTATTAGAGTTTTTAGAAATATTGAAATTTAGCTAAATACATGGGTTCTGTCCCCTCCGGGGTCACTATAAAATGAAAGCCTGCAAAGTGTAAATTTTGCAGGCTTTTTTATGGTTCGAAAATTTTTAATGTTTTCGCCTAGTTATTAATTTGACTATTTCTTAAAGTATAAGTTACCAGATTTTTTATATTCTCATGGTTATTATTATATTTTTTATTCTCCAATTCAAAGTTCATTTTTTTTAATATTGATACAGAATTGATATTGTCAGAAGACGGAAAAGCAGTTATTATTTTTGCTTTTATTTTTTCAAACGCATATTCTATTACTTTTTTTATTGCTTCCGTCATTATTCCTTTGCCTTGAAATTCACTCAACATTTCATATCCTATTTCTACAATTTCATTTTCAATATCAAAATTCCATAAACAAATTGAACCAATTAGATCGTTATTTCCTTTTTCAGTTATAATCCAATAAATGCATTCATTTCTCGTAATTAAATTTTGCATTTTGATTATATATTCTTCTACTTTTTTTAAGCTTGAAGAATTCTCTCTTCCAACAAAAGCATTTACAATTGCATCAGAATGTAATTTATGTATTAGAGTGACATCAGTGTTTTCAATATTTCTTAATACTAATCTTTCGGTAATCAGTTTAGGGAAATCTTTAAAATTCAATTCCATTCTATATTTTTTTGGATTATTTTTTACAGACTTATTTGGCAATCTATTTCATAAGGTTCTTTAGGAAAACCGTATAGAATGATCTTCTGGCTGTCTACATATTTTATTGGGAGCAGATTGTCTAAATTGGCATTTTCATAAAACGAAATAAACAATGTGCCATTTAACTTTTCTATTAGGATTTTCCGTCCCTCTCTATTCATTCGTTTATTTATTTCTTGTATGTATGGAGGGTCTAAATCTTCATTAAAACGTACATTCGTTTTTTCTCCGTTCCAATTAAGCTCGAATTTCAAATCTTGAATTTCGCTTTTTGTTAATCCTGTTTCGGTCGGATGTAGTTTTTGATAATCATTTTCGAAAATACAATCTTCTGTAATAGATTCTTCATTACTTAAGGAGTAATATATTTTTCCTTTTTCAAAAAAACGAATCCTATTTGGATTTATTAATTGATGTTTTGTTTCGGCTAAATTTTTACTTCTATTTTCATCTTTTATTTTTAATAGAGAATCTTCGTTGCTTTTTTCAATAATAAAATAATTAATGTCATTATTGTTAAATTGAATGACAGAGGGGGCTCCGTAACAATCTGGCGATTTGATATATAACCAATTCTCTTTCATAAACTTTTCGAGGTTTATTATTAATTATATTTTATTTCTTTTTAGAATTTTTAATGATGTAATAAACCGAAAATAAAAAGACAATACCATAAA
>RCUK01001457.1_pt1 | contig 15046 bp, 12 predicted proteins | sample 2166381 | NCBI WGS metagenome assembly RCUK01 (sample SAMN09932809, study PRJNA488358) | compost metagenome | isolation source: compost soil in an enriched community | place: Germany: Experimental Botanical Garden | reverse complement strand
GTGTAGTGTGGTTGCTTCGTTCCTCGCAATGACATACTTTGCGGCTACTTAAAGATAAATTACAACATCATTCCACCAGAAACCTCAATACGCTGTGCATTTATCCAGCCTGCCTCTTCGGTACATAAAAAGGCAACAACACCTCCAATATCGTCTGGTAAACCAACTCTTCCTAAAGCAGTTCCTGATGCAATTTGTTGATTCACTTGCTCGTTGTCACGAACAACGCCTCCGCCAAAATCGGTTTCGATGGCACCTGGAGCGACAACATTTGCTCTGATTTTTCTTTCGCCTAACTCTTTCGCCTGATATTTAGTCAACGTTTCAATTGCACCTTTCATTGAAGCATAAGCTGCATAACCCGGGAAAGAGAATCTCGCTAATCCTGTTGAGATATTTACGATTCCGCCACCGTCATTCATTACGTTTAGCGCTTTTTGAGTCAGGAAAAACGGACCTTTAAACTGAATATTAGTCAATTGATCAAATTCGGCTTCCGTCGTTCCGATGAATGAATTATGAATTCCGATTCCGGCATTGTTTACCAGAAAGTCGAATTTATCGGTTTTAAAAGTGTTTTTTAAAGTAGCTGAAACATTCCCGAAGAAAGAATCAAAAGTACCTGAATCAGCTACATTTAATTGAAGCGAAGCCGCCTTCTGACCTAAGTTTTCGATTTCTTTTACAACCAAATCAGCTTCTTCTTTTTTGCTGTTGTAGGTTATGATGACGTCAATTCCTTTTTTAGCAATTGCGATTGCCATGTTTTTTCCTAAACCCCTGCTGCCGCCTGTTACTAAGGCGATTTTTGTATTTACTGCCATTTTATTTTAGATTTTAGATTGTTGATTTTAGAATATAGAATATAGAATATAGATTGTTGATTATTGAGATATTTGCCACAGATTAAAGGATCACATGATTAAAAAATCTGCCAAATCTGCTGAATCTGCGAGAGAAAATTTAAACACATAGAAACATAGTGTTTCTTTGGCTTGTAAAAGGGTGTCGAAAGAAACTAGTTTCTCACACATAGCTTCTATGTGTTTTTTAGTTAAATGAAATGCCTTTTTTTTTAAGCGTTCCAATTATCTATGTTTCTATGTGTTTAAATCATAAGCTGCCATGTAATGCCTCGAACGATGCTTTTAATTCCGGGACACTTGCGTTTACTCTTGTTTCGCTCGTACCAAAAGTTAATTCGTTTTTACCTTCTTTTAATTGTTCAAAAATGGAAACTATAAAGTCAGCTACGCTTGGATGTGCATTGTGTAAACCAACTCCACCCAAATCGGTGTTTAATGCTGGGGGAATAATTTCAATAACTTCAATATTTTTTGATTTTAAAATATGACGAAGTGAAAGCGTAAACGAACGAAAGAAAGCTTTTGTAGCCGAATAAACCGGAACTTTTGCAAAAGGAGAAAAAGCCAATCCGGAAGTAACATTCATTACCGTTGTAAGCGATTTTAATTGAATAAATAAAGAAGTTAAGTGTACAGGTGCTTCAATATTCGTATTAAGCTCCGTTTTCATGCTTTCGTAGAAATCAGCATCGGTAACAGAAACCCATTTTTGGATTCCGGCATTGTTGATTAATACATTTAAATCAGGGTGATTTTCTGCAATCCATTCGTAAAGAGCAATGCGTTCTTTTTCATCTGATAAGTCACATACTTTTGTAATTACAGTTGGGAATTTTGCTTTCACTTCATTTAAGACAACTTCTCTTCTTCCGCAGATAATTACGGTATTATTCTCTTCGATAAAACGTTCAGTCAGGCCAAGTCCAATTCCTGTTGCACCGCCTGTTATTAAAATTTTGTTGTTTGCTAAATTCATCTTTTTGATCTTTTAAATTGATAAGACAAAGGTAGGAGCAAAGCAGTGTTGGGGAATTGTAAATATCAAATGGAAGTTTGCGAAATTCAAATCGGTAAACAAAAATCAATATCAATGTCAATATCAAAAAACAATTTCAATATCAATATCAAAAAATCTAAAATCTGCAATCTAAAATTAGGAACGGAAAGCTAAAGGCGTGAACGAAGTTTGTTTTTTAAAGAAATTGGAAAAATGCGCTAATTCTTCAAAACCCAGTGAAAAAGCAATTTCAGAAATGTTCCAATCCGTTTGTTTTAAAAGGATTTTGGCTTCGTTAGTTAATCGGGTGCTGATTAATTCTGTTGTGGTTTTTCCGGTATTTTCTTTTAAAACTTTATTTAAATGGTTCACGTGGACAGATAATCTTTCAGCAAAATCTTTCGCTGTTCTTAGTTCTAATCGCTGATGCGGCGATTCAATCGGGAATTGCCTTTCCAACAATTCAGCAAATAAAGATGAAACTCTTGCCGCCGAATTATGTTTGGAATAAAGAGCCGTAATAGGTTGTAATTTTTGTCCAAAGTGAATTAACTCCGCCACATAATTCCGAATTAAATCGTATTTATAAATATAATCGGAGTTGATTTCTTTTTGTATTTTGTTGAAAATCAATTCAACTTCGACAACTTCTTCATCGGTAAGCTGAAAAACAGGATAACCGTCTGAAGCAAAAATGGGAAGATCGTCCAAATCAATTCCGCTTTTACTTTTGGATAAAAACTCACTTGTAAAAACACAAAATTGTCCGGCCTGATTGGTGTCTTGCGGTATGTAATTATATGGAATTTTCGGTGTTGCAAATAAAAGACCCTGCTTTTCGATTTCGATTATTTTATCAGCATATTCAGATGTGTTTTTGCCTCTTATCAAACTTATTTTGTAATAAGCTCTTCTGTCATAAGGCATAGCCGATTTACCCTGCATTCTCTCCAGCAGTTCTTTAATGTCAAAAACATTAAAATGACCAATTTCTTTTTTGATGTCATTAGGCAATAATGAACTGGGTTCAACAGAGGTGCCTTTGGTAATATCCTGGTAAAATGAATCTAGGGATTTCATAGGTATGAATTGTAAAATTCAAATATACGAAAAATAATTGCACGCAGATTTATTTGCCACTAAGGCACTAAGGCACGAAGTTTTTTTTATTGTATAACCCCAAAGCATGTCATTGCGAGGAACGAAGCAACCACACTAATAAGTTACACTTTGTTGATTAGCAAATGAGATTGCTTCGTTCCTCGCAAAGACCAATCTTTGTGCTTTAGTGTCTTCGTGGCAAAAAAAACTTTGCGGTTAAAATAAACTCCCCTGAATTAATTCTGGAATGGGATTACTTCCGAATGGAATAGTATCAATTACAAAAAACTGCTTTTTAATTGGATCTAATTCACGTAAGACTATTTCACAACATAAAAAATCAATATCAATTGTAGTGAAAAGTTGTACTGCTATTTTAAGATTTTCAGGAGTTAATCTTCTTCCAATAGACAGATGAGGATCGTCGCTTTTTTTCAGACTTAAAGGTTTTAATGTTTCCTGCGTTTTTTTAAGGATCGGTTTTAGTTTTGTTTTAGAATCTTCATTTGGTGCAATAAAAAAGGCTCCGCTATTTTCATAAGATCCAAAGTGATCCAGATAGACAGGAAAAGGCGTAAACGTATCACAAACCTTAAAAAGTTTTTGTTTGATTTTATCGATTTCAGATTCAGCAATGGTAAACTCACAAATAGTAATATGTGCAACAGAATTACAGCTGTTATACCAATCTATTTTGCTTTTTAGATAATCCTTCATTGTTTTGACGGAATCAATAACTTCTTGTGAGGGATAAATGGCAACTGAATATTTTTTCTCCATTTTAAGATTTGGTTTTATGCAAATTTAAAACTTAAACTGAGCTGTCAAAGCTGCATAAAAATAATCTTTCCCTGTTCCGACCTCTTTTAAGAATGAACCGGCATTAAACCAACCAGATTCTAATGTAAATGCAAGGAAATCATTCGCAGTATAATCTAAATTAGAGATTAACTGAGAACCTATAAAACGCTCGCTTGTATCTTTTCCGGAATATAAAAGTTGCATATTAGGGGCATAAATACCATCACTTAAAGTTTGTCTCCAAAATATATCATAATCAAATCCAAGGCTGAATTTTTGACTCAATTCTAAATTAATGGAAGGATGGATGTCAATTAAATTAGATGGACCAATTAAAGCTACTAATCCAAAATAAGCACCTCTTGGATACAACGGATTAAAGGTTTGCAAATGATTATCGTCTGACTGTTTATCTCCTGAAATAATTTCAGCTTTCAGGCCAATTTCAGGCTTGAATTTTACTTCTGAAAAAGTATAACAGGCAAAAGAAGAAATCGTCCAGGCCGATATGGATTTCTGATTTATGTTTCCAAATTGATATAATCCTTCAAAATCATATTTCCAGTTTCCTTTGTTTTTCCAGATTCGGGTCCCAATAGACTGACGATTTTCTTCTCCGATGGCATCATCAAAAACAGCTCTTTTTTTCCATAATCCTAAATAATAAAAATCGATATTTTGGATGAATGGAACTTTATGAATGACAGTATAACTTCCCCAGAATTGCGCATTTTCATTAAAATCATCATTGAAAGTTCCCGGTTTATTGGCGATTGGATGCGTGTAAAATGCGTCTGTCTGCCAATTGTTTTTTTTATAAAATAATTTGACAGCATCAAAAGCAAGTCGGCTGTTTGGCCCTTCGCGAACGGCAATCAAACGCTGTGAACCATACGACATTTCCTGTCTTCCTGAACGTAAAGTCAATCGTTCGTTTTCATTCTGAATAAAATCGATATCCAGAAAAGCCTGATGAAAATCCAATTCATTTTCATCCACCGGACTCGGATCAATTTTGCTGTTGGCCAAGCTGCTTTGCAGTTCAACAAAAGTTCTGAAAGCTCCTAAATGAACATCGGCATGAAGCAAATAGCGAGAAAGTAAATAGCCATCGCCTTCGTCAGAATCATCGCCCCATTTGTCATTTACAGTGTAAGTATATTGTAATCTTGCTTCTCCACCAATAGTGGCGTAATATTTATTGTTTTGGTCAAGTGGAATATATTTGATTTTTTCATACCAATTTCTAGTAGAATCTTTCAAATAAGTTACATCATCGTCATATCGTAACTTTTGGAATGTCATTTTTTGTTGCGCATTTGCGGTATAAAAGAATCCCAAAAGCAACAATAATCGGAATAGCATTTTCATAACTTAGTTTTTTTGATAACCTCCAAAATAATTTACAGGACTCCATTCCGGAATAGCTTTCGGAATTGGATTTGAATAAGTTCTAAAGTCATTGTCGGCATAAACTACTTTGCCGTTTACAACAGTAAGTTTTGATTCTATGTTTAGAATTTTTTCTTCAGAAGTATTGAAATAATCATCAGAAAGAATAACGAAATCAGCTAAGTTATTTGCTTTCAGCATGCCGCGGTCTTTTTCTAAATTAATCAATTGTGCACTTCCGTAAGTGAATAATTTTAAAGCTGCAGTTCTGTCCTGAATATTTTCGTCCAGCATGTATTTTGTGCCGCCCAACGTTTTTCCGGTAGTCAGCCAATACAAACCAACCCATGGATTGTAGCTGGCAACACGGGTTCCGTCGGTCCCCATTCCGACTTTGATACCCATTTCAAGTATCTTTTTAAGCGGAACCGTGTTTGCAGCAGCCGTTTTTCCATATCTTTTTATAAAGCTTTCACCTTGATACGCCATTCTATGCTGAATTGCCAAACCTCCGTTTAAAGCTTTGATTCTTTTTAGATTTTCAACTGAAACGGTTTCTCCGTGATCGAAAAACCATAATAATCCGTTTAATGGTGTTTCTTTATCAATTTCTTCAATGACATTTAAAAATCGAGTAATGCTTTCGTTGTAAGTCGCGTGAATTCGAAACGGCCATCTGTTTTTAATCAATAATGATAAAACCGATTTTAATTGCCCTTCCATCGCCGGACTTAATTCGGGTCTTGGTTTGTCGAAATTTTCAAAATCTCCGGCGCTCATGACCAGATTTTCTCCAGCACCTTGTGCATGGTATTCTACTTTATCGTCGTCGTGATCGTCACAGCCTTCGCCAATTTCGACGGTGCTGACCCATTTGGTATAATCGTTTAATTCGTTTCCTGCTTTTTGGGCAAATAAATAATAAGGCATTCGCACTGTCAAATCGCTTTCTTTGCATAAACCATTTGTTACACCATAATCGTCAGGAAAGTTTTGAAATCCGCCACCTGCATCGATAATTGCGGTTACTCCAAGACGATTCATTTCAGACATAAATTGTTTGGTCGAATTTATTTTTTCCTCAGAAGTTAATTCCGGAAGTTTTGAAAGGGTAGAGTATAGGATAAATGCATTTGGCTCTGCCACTAATAATCCCGTTGGATTTCCTGAGGCATCTTTTTCAACTAATCCACCGTTTGGATTTGGTGTATTGGCATCGATTTTTAAAGCTTCCAATCCTGCTTTGTTCAAATAAGCGTGACCGTATAAATGAAGGACAAAAGTGGGAACATCACCAGTTGCTTCGTTTATTTCTTCTAAAGTGGGTAATCTTTTTTCTTCAAACTGATAAGCATTCCAGCCACCAACAACGCGAACCCATTGTCCTTTTGGTGTTCTCTGTGCCTGTTCTTTTAGCATGGCCAAAGCTCTTTTTAAGGAACGAACGCCGTCCCAGCGTAATTCGGTATTAAAAAATCTTCCTCCGCGGATAATGTGCATGTGAGAATCAAATATTCCCGGAATAATTACTTTTCCTTTCGCATCAATTATCGTGGTGTTTTTGTTTTTTAATTTTAAGATTTCATTGTTTTTTCCGGTTTTCAGGATTTTTCCATCGGCAACCGCCATGGCTTCCACGATAGTGTTTTTATCATCCAAAGTATGAATAACCGCATGATGAACGATAAGTGTGGCACTTTTGCCCTGAGCGAAGGTTGGTAAATAAAGAATTAAAAGTAAAACTGATATTATAAGTTTAGGTTTCATAATAGTGGTTTGTTTAGGTTTTGGTAGATTTAATTAAAAATTGAGAATTAAAAATTAAAAGTGTTTAAAAACATATTTTAATATTTCTCGCAGATTTAGGAGAATTTTTTAATTTATAATTCCCAATTTTTAATTTATAAATAATTTAATGTTTTAGCATTTCGTGAGCATATTGAACACCCACACCATAAGCACCACCATATTTTTTAACCAAATCTGTAACGGCAACATAAGTCTCCTGACGTGCCCAGTCACGTTGTAATTCTAATAAATATTGTAAGGAAGTGATTGGGTGAGCACCAGCCTGAACCATACGTGTAATAGCCATTTCGTGTGCTTCTTTAGAAACGTCTGCACTTGCATCTGTGATTACGTAAACGTCATAACCTTCACTTATAGCTGATAATGTTGGCCCAACGATACAAACGCTTGTCCATAAACCACCAAAAACAAGTTTCTTTTTACCTTTTTCGGTAATAGCTTTGTGAGCAGGAACATCTTCCCAGGTATTCATTGAAGTACGATCAATGTAGTTTGAAGTTTTTTGTGGATAAAATTCTTCGACTTCACGGAAAACAGGTCCGCTAAATGATTTTTCGGCAACAGTGGTTACTATTGTTGGAACTTTAAATATTTTTGAGGCACCGGCAACCAATGCGGTATTGTTGCGAAGCTGATCTATAGGTGTACTACCAACTGCAAATGCCATTTGGCTTTCATAATCTATAAGAACTAAAGTATGATTGGTTGGATTTAATAATGCAGCACTTGGTTTTTGTGCGAATCCAATAAATGTTACGAATAATAAAACTGCTGTTGAGATTAATTTTTTCATGATAATTTAATTTTGTGTGTTAATAAAAAGGTTTTTAAAATTTATATTCAATTTGATTTTCAGTTTATTGCGTTCAAAAGCAGTGCCTCGTTTGCAAGGCGTTGATTTATAACGATTTTTTGAAAAAAGGCAATAGTGATTTTAACGATATATCGTCAATGGTTAGGCGATCTTCGTAAATGTTTTAATAAAATGGCATTGGTGAGAAAAATTCTGGTACCTAAATTTTTCCTTTAAGATGTAATCTGTGTTGTATTTCTGATTTTAATAAACCGCTTCCTCCGCCAAAATGCTCAATTACTTCGACATTGGGTTGCTGTTTTAAGCAAAAAGAAGTAAACTCTTTTTCGACATGATCTTCGATTCCGGAACTCAAAAGAACAATATCGATTTTGTTGTTTAGAAAATATTCCTGAGCTGTTTTTTCGTCATTAAAACCTACTGCATTCCAGTTTTCATAAGCATTTACCAGCCTAAGAAGAATCTCCAAAATGGGTTCGTTTTTTCCGAGTATTAAGAATTCAAATATTTTCATTTTTTCCTGTTTTAAAGGTTCTGAGGTACTAAGTTTTTCTTTTCAGTTCTAATTTACTTTACAAATGTATTTCATAATTTCTAAGTTGAACTTAATCTAGAATAAGAACGAAATCTTAGCATCTTAGTCCCTTAGTAGCTTAGCTACTTTATAGAAACAAATGTATTTCTTAAATTATTATTTTAACTTAATCTAGGATAAGAAACAAATCTTAGCATCTTAGCGACTCAGTATCTTAGCAACTTTAAGAAACAAATGTATTTCTTAATTCATAGTTTCAACTTAATCTAGAATAAGAAAGATTCGGAGTTTCTAAAATCTCAAGTTTCTACGTCTTTTCTTTTTTCAGCTTATAACAGAACTTATAATCTACTATGCAAATGTATTTCATGATTCACAATTCTAACTTAATCTAGGATAAGAAATAAATCTTAGTCCCGAAGCCTCGGGATAGCGACTTAGTATCTTAGCAACTTAAAAAAAAACTTTGAAGTATTTTACTTGCAAAGTTTTTAAGAAATATTTTTTTTTATTTTTTAGAAAAAAGTTTAACTGGAAGAAAGACAACATATTGAAAAAATACAAAATGTTAAAAGTGAAAAAAACGCATAAAAATGAGGAAAACCGTAAGTTTTTCTTAAAAGTTGCTTGTAGTTTTGCGGCGTAGAAGATCAAAAAGTTATGCTGTTTTGCCTTTTTTAACAGCATAATGTTCTTCTTAAAACTGTTTTTGGAGAAACATTTTTTTAATGAAAATTTGACGAATTCATTTGATCGTGGATGCATTGTGTAAGTTTGCAAGACATACAAGAGAGTCTAATTTTTATGGGGTTTTTAGATTTGGTTACACGTTAACTAAATTTAAAAACCCTTTTTTATTTCACAAATTCTGAAACCTAAAGCTTAACCGCAAGGAACGCTAAGATTTACGCAATGATTGCAATGTTATTAAACTCTTTGAGACTTGATTTGTGTTCAAACGATTGAAACTGTTCGCTATGGTTCAATCAAATCGGATATTTTTGACGGTAATTCAATATAGCCCGAAGTTTCAACCTTGGGAGACAGATCCTGATGATGAATTGTGATCATACATTGCGTCCCAACGGTTGAAACCGTTAACTATTTTAAAAAGATGAGCAAATATCAAAATCCATGGCTCTTAATCCATTCTTCACAATCCCTGGTCCAGAATTTACTGGTATCTTTTACACCAAGACCAAAACCATGTCCGCCGCTTTCATATAAATGTAACTCAGATGTAATTCCATTTTTTTTGAGTGCCAAATAATAATTGATACTGTTTTCCGGTAAAACCGCTGTATCATCAGTAGCATGTACAATAAAAGTAGTTGGGGTTTGGGCTGTTACTTTTTTCTCATTCGAAAAGGAATCGATTAAGTCTTTTGATGGATTATTTCCCAGTAAACTCGTTTGCGAACCTTTATGGGTTATGTCGTTTTCCATAGATACAACAGGGTAAATCAGAAGAGAAAAATCAGGACGAGCGCTTATTTTTGATGAAGTTTCATAGACTCTTTCATCATAATGAGTTGATAGCGTTGATGCTAAATGTCCGCCTGCCGAAAATCCCATAATACCAATTTTATTCGGATCAATATTCCATTTTGGTGCATTTAGGCGTACAATACGCATGGCTTCCTGCGCGTCCTGCAAAGGGCCAACAGTTTTGTTTGTCATGATTAAATCGTTTGGTAATCTGTATTTTAAAACAAATGCTACAATTCCTAAGCTATTAAGCCATTCCGCAACTTTTGTTCCTTCTTTATCAATTGCTAAATGCGAATAACCACCACCAGGCAGAATAATTACGGCGGTTTGATTTTGTTTGATTTCTTTTGTGAAAAAGATACTTAAAGTAGGTATTGAAACCTGGCTAGTACTTTGTACTTTTCCGTCTTTTATAATTTCTTTTTCCTGATAGTCAGTAGCCTTGATTTCTTGTGGAATCGTTTTCCAAAGTGGGACTACCTGATTTTGAGCCTGTAATTGATTTGTAAGTCCAAAAAGTAGTATCAGGTTAAATATTGATTTTGAAGTTATTAAATGTATTAGTTTTTTCACTTTATAAAGTTTAATTTAAGTTGAGTTGTTATGGAAAGACTCAAATTTAGAATTTTTTATTGATTTTTCAATTATATAACATATTAGATAATTGTAATATTCAATAGGAATAGTCTTTATAAATCAATTTGCAAATAGTGATTTTAGTACAATTTTGACATACGAAACGGACAAATTTCACATGTCGATATTTAACATATATATTGTTTAATGTGTAATTTTGGGTTCATTTTTTTATGTGAAATGTTAATTTAACGTATTAAAATAATTTTTTAAACAATTTATTTGTATTATTAAGATTTAAAAGTATATTTGTGCAATCGATTACATTAATTTGTTTTTATTGCATTAACCTGTTGATTTTGAAGATCTGAGTCAGAAATAAATTGATTAACCCGAGGACCAAAAATTATAAATTTAGAATAAAACCGTTACCATGAATCAAACAAATGAAATTTCTAGTAAAACTACTAAATCAACAGGAAGATATCGTTGGAGTATATGTGCATTGTTGTTTTTTGCAACTACTATCAACTACTTAGACAGACAGGTTCTTTCCTTGACATGGAACGATTTTATAGCTCCTGAATTTCATTGGACAAATAATGATTACGGAAATATCACCGCATTATTCTCCATTTTTTACGCGGTATCATTACTTTTTGCCGGAAGATTCGTGGATTGGTTAGATACCAAAAAAGGTTTTTTATGGGCTATTGGAATTTGGTCCATTGGAGCATGTTTACATGCTTTTTGTGGAATTGCAACATCTGGAATTATCACAGGAAATTGGTTTGTAGGTTTTGAAGGTGCAAAAGAGGTTATTAGAACGGTTAACGATACCGGAATGGTAATTAATGTAAGCGTAAGCTTGTTTATTTTTGCCCGTTTTGTTTTAGCGATAGGTGAGGCAGGGAACTTTCCTGCAGCGATCAAAACTACTGCAGAATATTTTCCTAAAAAAGACAGAGCATTTTCTACCAGTATTTTTAATGCAGGCGCAACAGTTGGGGCACTGGCTGCTCCAATTTCGATTCCGTTTATTGCGAAATCTTTTGGATGGGAAATGTCGTTTATCATTATTGGTGCTTTAGGTTTTGTGTGGATGGGATTTTGGGTTTTTATGTATGATAAACCAGAAAGACACCCAAAAGTTAGCGCTGCCGAATTAGAATATATTCAACAAGATGACATTGCTGATAGTAAATTAGTTGGATATGTTCTTGATACCAGAACAAAAGTTTCATTTATAGATTGTTTTAAATACAAACAAACTTGGGCTTTTGCTTTCGGAAAATTTATGACTGATGGTGTTTGGTGGTTCTTTTTATTCTGGACACCAGCCTATTTGAGTTCAGTTTACGGAATGGATTCTACAGAAGCAGCTTTACCATTATTTGTACTTTATATGATTACTTTACTTTCTATCATTGGAGGTTGGTTGCCAACTTATTTTGTCGAAAAGAAAGGAATGAATCCGTACGAAGGAAGAATGAGAGCGATGTTGATTTTTGCATTTTTTCCATTATTGGCACTGATAGCACAACCTCTAGGTTATATTAGTTATTGGTTGCCAGTTATCATCATTGGTATTGCAGGTGCTGCACACCAATCATGGTCAGCAAATATTTTTACGACAGTTGGAGATATGTTTCCTAAAAAAGCAATTGCGACGATTACGGGTATTGGTGGCTTGGCAGGAGGTATTGGTTCGACTTTAATTAACAAAGGATCAGGAATGTTATTCGATTATACAAAAGAAACTAATATGGCTTTTATGGGCTTTAAAGGAATTGAAGCTGGCTATTTTATCATCTTTTCAATTTGTGCTGTTTGTTATTTGACAGGTTGGATTGTGATGAAATCTTTGGTTCCTAAATACAGCCCAATTACGGATTTGTAATAAAATCCAAACCAATTAACTAACCAACCAAACCAACTCAAAATTATGAATCAAACCAACGAAGCAATCGGAAAGTACCGATGGACAATATGCGGTTTAGTATTTTTTGCTACTACAGTAAATTATTTAGATCGAAATGTAATAAGTTACCTCCGACCTTTTATGGCAGAGGCCTTTCATTGGACACCAGAGCAGGAAGTTATTGATTATTCTAATATTGAATTGGCTTTTAAAATTGCCTATGCACTAGGAATGCTGGTTGCAGGAGGTATTATTGATAAATTGGGAACTAAAATTGGTTATGCTATTGCAACCGGTTTATGGAGTTTGGCAGCAATTGGTCACGCATTGGCAACAGGAACACCTGGCTTTTTAATAGCTCGTGTATTTTTAGGAATTACAGAAGCTGGAAATTTTCCGGCCGCGATTAAAGCTACAGCAGAATGGTTTCCACAAAAAGAAAGAGCTTTAGCAACAGGTATTTTTAATTCAGGAAGTAATATCGGGGCTATAATTGTTCCGCTTTCCGTGCCATTTATTGCTGAAAATTATGGCTGGCAATGGGCTTTCATCTTAACCGGAATTGTTGGTTTTATATGGCTGGTATTATGGTTTATTTTCTATGAAGTACCTGAAAAACAAAAACGTTTATCTCAGGCTGAATTAGAATATATCAATTCAGATAAAGTAGTTACAACTGAAGTTGAAGATACTGAAAAAGTTTCGTGGTTTAAATTATTAAGTTTTCGTCAAACCTGGGCTTTTGCCATTGGGAAATTACTGACAGATCCGGTTTGGTGGTTCTATCTATTCTGGTTACCTGATTTCTTAATGAAGGAATATAAACTTTCGGCTACAGAAATTATCTGGCCTTGTGCTTTGGTTTATGTTATTGGAAGTGTTGGAAGTATTGGAGGCGGATGGTTACCATTAAAATTAATAGAAAAAAACTGGCCGGCTTATAAAGCACGTAAAACAAGTATGTTGATTTATGCTTTTGCTGTTTTACCGGTATTATTTTCTCAATATTTAGGATCAATAAACATGTGGTGGGCCATTTTGGTAATTGGTTTCGCAGTTTCTGCACATCAGGCATGGAGCGCTAATATCTTTACAACAGTATCGGATATGTTTCCAAAAAAGGCAACTGCTTCTGTAACAGGAATTGGTGGAATGTTCGGAGCACTTGGAGGAATTTTACTAACTTTAGTGGTTCAAAAAAATATGTTTGTTTACTATACTAAATTAGGAAAAATAGAAACAGGCTATTTTATTATGTTTTGTATCTGCGGAGCCTCATATTTACTGGCTTGGCTGATTATGCATATTTTAGTTCCCCGAATGAAAAAAGTAGAAGTGTAAAATTTACACAAATAAATTTTCATTTGTATTATGATATTTGAAGATAAAAATATAATTTTGTGCAATCGATTACATTAAAATAAAAATTATGACAAAATATAGTTCAAGATACGCGTCAAGCCCTGAAGCAGTAAAACAATACGACACTCAACAGTTGAGAAATGAATTCTTAATTGATGACTTAATGCAGGAGAACGAAATTGTATTGACGTATTCTCATTATGATCGATATATTGCTGGTTCTGCTGTTCCTGTAAAAGATCTGACACTCGAATCTATTGATCCTCTTAAAGCGGGTTATTTTTTAGAAAGAAGAGAAATGGGAATCATCAATGTTGGAGGAAGTGGTTCTGTTGTTGTTGAAGGAACATCTTATGAATTAGATTTTAAAGATGCTTTATATATCGGAAGCGGAAATAAAGAGGTAATTTTTAAAAGTGCTGACAGTAAAAATCCAGCTAAATTTTACATAAACTCTGCACCGGCTCATACGCATTATCCAACTGTAAAAGTAAGTTTAGAACAAGCTAATAAATTACAGTTAGGTACAATGGAAACGGCGAATCACCGTACAGTAAATCAAATGATTATTGGTGGTGTGGTTACGACTTGCCAATTGCAAATGGGAATGACGGAGTTACGACCAGGAAGTGTTTGGAATACAATGCCAGCTCACGTACATGATCGTAGAATGGAAGTTTATTTCTATTTAGATATTCCGGAAAATCAGGCTGTTTGCCACTTTATGGGACAACCACAAGAAACAAGACATATCTGGATGAACAATCATCAGGCAGTTATTTCTCCACCATGGTCTATACATTCTGGTTCTGGAACTAGTAATTATACTTTTATCTGGGGAATGGCCGGTGAGAATTTAGATTATGGTGATATGGATGTTTGTAAAATAACTGACTTAAGATAAGAATCATGACAAACTTATTTGATATAAAAGGAAAAGTTGCTTTGATTACAGGAAGTACACACGGACTGGGAATGGCAATGGCAAAAGGATTGGGTGAGGCTGGAGCTACAATTGTGGTAAATGGAAACTCATCTCAGGAAAAAATTGATGCTGCTGTAGCAGAACTTAAAAGTGAAGGTATCAATGCAGTTGGTTATAGATTTAATGTAACCGATGAGCAGGAAGTTAAAACTGCTGTTGCAAAAATTGAAAGTGAAGTGGGACCAATCGCTATTTTGATTAATAATGCGGGAATCATTAAAAGAATCCCATTAATTGAAATGGAAGTTGCTGATTTTAAAGAGGTAATTGATATTGATTTGGTTTCGCCGTTTATTGTTTCTAAGCATGTTGCCAAAGGAATGATCGAAAGAAGACAAGGGAAAATTATCAACATTTGTTCAATGATGAGCGAATTAGGTCGTAATACAGTTGGTG
>RCUK01001453.1_pt1 | contig 15054 bp, 14 predicted proteins | sample 2166381 | NCBI WGS metagenome assembly RCUK01 (sample SAMN09932809, study PRJNA488358) | compost metagenome | isolation source: compost soil in an enriched community | place: Germany: Experimental Botanical Garden | reverse complement strand
TTTCCTGATACACATAGTAATTGAGCCAATTGGAAAATAATAAGTTAGCATGCGCCCGCCAGGTTGAAGGCGGCGTACGTGTTGGATCATCCTTCGGGAAGTAGTTGACCGGAAGCGCGACATCGAGTCCCTTGCTCACATCGCGGTCATACTCCCATTTCAATGATAACGGATCATATTCCGAATGACCGGTAACGAAGATCTGCTTCCCGTCTTTGGTTGCCACGAGATAGATCCCGGAGTCCTCCGATTCTGCCAGAATCTCGAGATCTTCCTGTGTTTCAATATCCGCTCTGCGCACGGAGGTATGACGGGAATGCGGCACATAGAACACTTCATCAAATCCGCGCAGAAGCTTAACATTAGGAATATTAATGGTGTGTGGGAACACCCCGAAGCATTTCTCCGGCAGAGCAATCTTCGGCACACCAAAGTGGTGGTACAATCCTGCCTGCGAGGCCCAACATATATGAAGAGTTGAAGTGACGTGAGTCTTCGTCCAATCAAAGATCTCCTTCAGCTCTTCCCAGTAATTGACCTCTTCGAAGTCCAGCTGCTCGACTGGAGCCCCGGTAATAATCATTCCATCGAAGCGGTGCTTCTTGATTTCGTCGAAAGTCTTGTAGAACATCTCCAAGTGCTGGGCCGAAGTATTCTTGGAGGTATGGGAACGGGGATGAAGCAGGACTATCTCCACCTGTAGAGGAGTATTCCCCAGCAGCCGCAAAATTTGCGATTCTGTGGTCTCCTTAGTAGGCATCAAATTGAGAATCGCGATTCGCAGCGGACGGATATCCTGTTCATAAGCACGGCTTTCATCCATCACGAAGATGTTCTCGTTCACCAGCACTTCCTTGGCGGGCAGGCTGTCAGGTATTTTGATTGGCATTTGTGTTCACTCCTTCTTGGTATGAGTGCGATTTCCTATTGTCAGAAGCGGGAGCATACAAAAATGACCCTTCTCACACATAGAGAAAGGTCATATTGGATATATATATGCGCCTCTCTCATCTCTCAGAGACCCAGGCCGCTCTAACGTTGCCTGTAGTTCTGCAAGAATTAGCACCGTGCGATCACTCGCCGGTTGCCGGGTTTCATCGGGCTGGTCCCTCCACCTACTCTTGATAAGAATTCGCGTATGAAGTTAATATTTCATAGGAGAAATTATAATTTCCCTGCAACTACTGTATAGCATAACCGGGCTGCTCGTCAAGAATGCAGGCGATATTTTCATACGATTATATCGCACCTCCCCGCCCCTTATACCATATGTTATCCCATGACTCGTCAAGGGACATTTTCCTTGAAAATTTTCATGCCGCGGCGTTATACTAGACGAGTGTTACAAGCCCAGATACAAAGAGGTGAAGTTAGAAATGGAAGGCGACCCGAGTAGTCCGCAGAGTTATGCCCCTGCAGAACAACTGCATAGAAGACAAATCAGCAGGACACTTGCGGGAGGAAGGGGCTCTTTCGTTTCCCGGTGCCATTACTGCCTTAACTTTCGGTAATGATCCGGCTGCTGATTTTTTTCTGTGCTCTTATGTAGAGCATATCCCTTCATACCGAAGGGTAAAGGAGTGAAATCAGATGAAAATTCGCCATGTTAACGCCGGTGTATTTACAGCGGTGGAAGATTTGGAGCTTACCCTTACGCCACCGGCGGAAGGATTCTACTGGATTGATGCTGACGCTGAGGACCTTGCGCTGCTGCAGCCGGCTTTTGCCCTGCATGATCTCGCAGTAGAGGACTGTCTGACTGAAGAGGAACAACGTCCAAAGATTGAAATTTATGATAATCATTATTTCATTGTAGTGAACAGTATCCGTTTTGATGATGAAGAGATATTCCTGCGTGCACTAAGCGTATTCCTGGGACGGCATTATATTATAACTGTAACCAAGCAGAAGATCAGCGAGCTCCGCGCCATCAAACCTATACTTTGGGAACAGGAAGTGAACGAGCCGGACCGGTTCCTTTACCTGCTGATTGACCTTGTGGTCGATAACTATTTCCTTGTCGGAGACCGGATTGAGGATAAGATCGAGAAGCTGGAGGAGGACATTCTGGTTCATACCAAGCGTTCTCATCTGAATGAGATTATCGGTCTGCGAAGCGAGATTCTCTGGCTGAAGAAGATGCTGGGTCCGCAGAAAGAAGTCATCAATATTCTTAATAAAAAAGATCTACGGCTCATTGACGATCAATTACAAAAGTATTTTAGCGACATTTACGAAAATGCTGTGAAAATTTCCGAGAACTTCGACACTTTCCGAGAACTGATGGGCAACTTACGAGAAGCCTATCAGTCCAGTATCGCCAACCGCGCCAACGAAATCATGCGTGTATTTACAGCGATTACTACCATCTTCATTCCGCTGACCCTGATCACAGGAATTTACGGGATGAACTTCGATAATATGCCGGAACTTCACGGCAGATACAGTTATTTCATTGTGATCGGGATTATGATCACTTTAGGTTTTGGCATGTTCTATATTTTCCGCAAAAAAGACTGGATTTGAGCTCACCGCTCCATCCCAGATCAAGTAAAGGACGAAACGATCCCCTGCCTACCCGGCAGCTGGAGAGCTTCGTCCTTTCTCATTTCTAACCGGCGCTCCGCACGCCAGAGCCCTGACGCCGGAAGCGGATGCGGATCAGCCGCAGCTGCTCGTACATCTTCTCCACATTGCTTTCGGCAGGAAGCTCCGCACCATATACCCGCTGAAGTACGGGCTTAAGGAAAGTGTCACCCAGTTCCTCATAAGCTTGCCAGATTGCCATCTGCTCCGCCTCCGGGACTTCTTTAAGCTCCGTAACCAGCAGTGACTCAAGTTCATATCCATCCTTCTCCAGGTCTTCAATCAGCTCTACGGTCTCACGCCGATCAAGTCCTGTCCGCCTGCACATCTCCTCCACATCACTGCCTTCTGCAATCGCTTCAAGCATTACCCTGCGAAGACCGAACTTCTCCATCTCCACCCGGTACTTGACTTCCTTCTGCTTATAGAGCCAGGAACGAAATTCTTCTTCATCCAGTGTCCCTTCCACCCAGTTCAGCGGGAAGATGAATGGCCGCTCCCCCTGCTGTGTCAGTTCGAGCAGTTCTTCGCCGTACTCGGCAGACTTGGATTCGCCTACACCCGGCAGCTGCAGCAGCTCATCGCGTGTCCTTGGCTGGAACACACTGATCAGTCTAAGCAGACGGTTACTGGCAATTAAGTACGGTGCCTTGCGTTCAGCAGCGGCGCGTCTGCGCCGCCATGCGCTCAGCTCCGTGAATAACGTCTCATTCGGATTGAGTTCACTGTAGAATACGAGCTTTTGGGCTAGAACGGCCTTCCCCTTGCCTTCTTCTCTCTCATGGAAAATACCGTCTATGACCGGTCTGAACCCCTCCCCTAGCTTCACAGCTAACCGATGACGATACACATGAAGCATCTCAGACCAGGATTCCCCTTCATACCACAGGGTCTCGACTTCGTCATCAGCGGACAGCTCATTCCAGCCCATTCTCCATATACCCTCATCTTCGCCTATCCATACCTGTGCTCCACTTGGCATTTGTTCACCCGACTTCTTCTCCATACTGTTGAGAAATATAATCCGCATTAGGCAGCACCTCCTATAAATCAGCACACAAAAAAGCACCTCCCCGGCTTATCGCCAAAGAGGTGCTTCCCCATTCGTATACTGTTACCCTTATCATACCTTATTCTGGAAGAAAGTCAAATATAAGTGTATTGGGCCTGACATCTCTTTTCCTGATATAATAGGAATAACTTAAGACAGTTTAGGAGGCAGTACCTATATGACGTTTTCTGAGAAGGACCTGGATTTCCTGTCCGATTCCACCGAGCAGACATCTACCCGATTTATCACATTCATCGGTCATTCCATGAAGCGATTCGATTTGGCGATTACGACGACGAACCGCTTCTACGGGAAGAAGCTGGTTACCGATTTGCAGGCAGGCAAGACGGCAATCTTAGGCTCTGACGATCTGGATGAAGAAGGTTATCTCGAACGTGTCTACAGTCTGGATGAAGAAGAAGGCGAGGAGCTCCGCGGATTCCTGTATCAGGTGCTCGGTGAGCCGCATTTCACGGATTAATTCAGGTCCAACGAAGCGGGGTTATCCCCGCTTTTTTTATTAAATGCCTTAATATATCAAATAAACGATCATTTCCATATCTTCGGCTCATTAAACCTCGTATCAACTGATCAAGCCCATGATCACCCACTAATTCTGAAGAACCACGACCAGTCCTCTACCCCTTACTCCTATGAAATTTAGCAAAGTTTTGTGCCATGGGTACCCTTTACAGGTAAATTCAGGTCTGCTAGAATGTCTACATTAATTGTCAACCAATATTATCATAAAAGGTTAACAATATACATAGTGAGGAGACTTGAGAAATGAAGACATTGATAGCTAATCATTTAAAGTGGATGTCGCTTGCCGAGAAGGCATTGAATGGAGAGCAGATTACACTAGAGGAAGGCCTGTCCGTACTCGAAGCAGATCATGATGAGGTGCTGCCGCTTATGCATGCGGTGTTCCAAGTGAGACGCTATTACTATGGTAAGAAGGTCAAACTTAATATGATCATTAATGCTAAAAGCGGACTCTGTCCGGAGGACTGCGGCTACTGTTCGCAATCGATCGTCTCCACTGCACCTGTCCAGAAGTATACCCTTCTGGACAAGGAGACTCTGCTTGCTGGAGCGAGAGAAGCACTGCAACGCAAAGCAGGAACCTACTGTATCGTGGCTGCCGGGAGGGGACCGACCGAGAAGGAACTGGATCAAGTGGTGGACGCGGTCAAGGAGATCCGCGATACGATGCCGCTCAAAATCTGTGCCTGCCTTGGCATCTTGAAAGACGATCAAGCGAGGCGCCTCGCCGATGCAGGCGTGCACAGATACAACCATAATCTGAATACGAGTGAGGCCAATTATTCATCCATCACCACCACCCATACTTATGAGCAGCGGGTCCAGACGGTAGATAAGGTTAAATCCTACGGAATGTCCCCCTGCTCGGGGGTCATCATTGGCATGGGTGAAACCGATCAGGAAATTGTTGAAATGGCTTATGCGCTTCGCGAACTGGACGCAGATTCCATACCCATTAACTTTCTGAACGCCATTCCCGGGACACCGCTTGAGCATGCAGGCCGCACGCCTGCGATGAAGGCTCTAAAAGTACTCGCCTTATTTCGATTGATCTGTCCTACCAAGGAAATCCGAGTAGCGGGAGGCCGTGAGGTTAACCTTCGTTGTCTCCAGCCCCTGGCTCTATACGCAGCTAATTCCCTCTTCGTGGGTGATTATTTGACGACAGAAGGCCAGGACATTACAGCCGATCACCAGATCATTGAGGATTTGGGGTTTGAAATAGAATTAAATGCACTCTAGAAGGCTCCTTCTCTCACTCCCGCTCTGCAGCAGTCCTGGTAAACAGCAGCAGCACAAAGGACATGAGCACCATAAGTCCGGCCCACAGCCAGGCCAAGTTCAGATCATTGGAGTCCACAGCGATATAAATAGCTGTAGGCAGTGTCTGTGTCCTGCCCGGAATATTTCCGGCGAGCATCAGGGTCGCTCCGAATTCTCCCAGGCTTCTGGTGAATGCCAGGATGAAGGCCGTCATCAGCGAGCGGCGTGCCAGAGGCAAGGAGACGAAGCGAAGGAGCTGAAACTCCGACGCTCCCATAGAGCGCCCCACTGCAAGAAGATCCCGGTCAATCGAGGTGAAACCTGTCTTTATGGTCTGATAAGCCAGGGGAAAGGCAACCACGGCTGCGGCAATGACGGCGGCCCCCCAAGTGAAGACGATAGGCATATTGAAGAGCATCTCGAACACTTGGCCCACCCAGCTTCGACGTCCAAAAATCACGAGCAGCAAGAACCCGACAACCGTAGGAGGAAGCACTAGTGGAAGCATAAAGAGAGTCTCTACCACGGTGAGACCCGGGAATTTCCGAATGGTCATTCTCCATGCTGCCCATATTGCACAGACAAAAGCTGCAATTCCCGCCAGCAAGGATACTCTCAAAGAGAGGATGACCGGCGACCAAAAATCCATTGTATTCATCATGATTTATTCAACCGCATAATACATCACTTGATCCGGAGAGGTCTCTTCACAGGCTCGTCCCTGTCTGACGAGCTCAATCAGATGGGCCAATGTTTCAGACATGGCAAAGCGCATCTGGTGAATGCCCAGCTTGCTTCCAAATAGCGAAGTACAGACTTCAAAACATGAACGGGGCCGTTCCTTCAGCAATCCTTCGATGACTCCCAGACGCTCCTCGTGATGAAGAAGAAGCGCCTCCAGCCGTTCCCTGAAGTAATCGAACGGATGCCGGTGTCCCGGATAGGCAAAGTCAACAGCATAACCAGCCAGCTTAAGCATGGCATCGGTATAAGATTGCAGCGGCTGTGGATCACTTCCCGGCAGGAAGCTGATGTTCGGGGATATTTGCGGAAGAACCGCATCCCCGCACAGTATCGTTCTGCTCTGTGCTTGATAGAATGACATGTGACCGGGGGCATGTCCTCCAGTCTCGATAGGCAGCCATAAGCGGTCTCCCATTTCCAGCGGTGTTCCCTCATCTATATAGGATACACGCGGTTCCGGAGTCACCTGAGGCAGGAACCCAGCCAAGTGTCCCGGAAGCTGCCGGGTCCACTCAAGCGGCATACCATGAACCTGATATAATGCTGGCAGCTCATCATTCACCAAACTTCCGATGCCCCACATAAATTTGGTCTCCGCGTGTGCGCGGCGGGACATCCAAACGCTGGCCCCCGTGTAGGACTGGATGTATCCGGCCAGACCGTAGTGATCCGGATGATGGTGAGTCACCACCACCGAGGTAATATCCTCCCTCTTCAGGCCGAGGCCCTTCCATATCTCCTTCCATTCCCCAATGCTTGTCTCGGTCTTGGGTCCTGGATCAACAATTGTAATTCCATTACTACCGCGAAGAATATAGCTGTTCACCCACCGCAGCGGCGGGGCCATCGAGATCTTAACCTGGATGATGCCATCTTCCCATTGTTTAATTTCGGACATGCCTCTTCAACCTCAGCTTCCTAACAGAATCATACGAGGTGAATGTTCAGGCTCGTATTGATTTGCTCAATTACCTACATAACGCTCCTTATTTTACCTTCTTTCTCTTCTGAACTCAAAGCAAAACAAATGACCTTATGTACTCCATATATAAACAGCCGGGTTCATATGAACCCGGCTGATCCCTGTTGCTTTAATTATCGTTAATTATTTAGTTGTTCCGGCAGCAGCTGCTCCCGATGATTTCGTATTCAGGTTATTCACAATCTTCGCCTTGGCTTTAGTCTCCTGAAGCCAGGTTGGCTGCAGCTGCGCTACCTGCTGGGACTCCAGACCATCACGAATCTGATCCTTGCGTTCTTCAAATGTTGCTGTGTGGGCTTCTTTGCGATCCGTCAATTTCAAGATTTGGAAGCCTGCTTGTGACTTCACTACACCGCTAAGCTCGTCTTTCTTCAGCTTGAACGCAGCCTCTTCCACTGCAGCTTCCTGCTGGCCTTTACCGAAGAATCCTAAGTCTCCGCCGTTAGCTTTGGTCGCCGTGTCCGTGGATTTCTCCTTAGCAAGTGCTGCGAAATCACTTCCGCCTTTGAGCTGCTTAAGAATATCATCCGCTTCAGCTTGTGTGGCTACCGTAATGCTCGATACCCGTACTTGTTCAGGCGTATTGAAAGATTCTTTATTTTGGTCAAAATACGACTTAACATCTTCGTCCGTCACTTTAATTTTGGAGCCAAGGAGCTTTTTCAGTTCAAGCTGCTTAACCACCATTTTCTTCAAATCATCCTGGGTCATGCTGTTTTGTTGAAGCGCTTGATCCAAAGCTGCCTTGGAACCATACTGTTCTTCCAGATAACCGATTTCCTTACTAATATCAGCATCGGTAATTTTAATGCCTGCCTTGGTAACTTCCTGCTTCATCAGCTCGTCATCAATCATTCCGTCCAAAGTCTGCGCTCCGCCTGCTTTTACCAGCTCGTCATACAGCTTGTCCTTGGAGATCTCCACCCCGTTGACCGTTGCAACCGGACCGTTATCCGCCGTGCTCTTCCCAGTTAATGGCTTCACCAGAAGAATAACCAGTGCAACAGCCAGAATTAAGGAGATCACCATCCATATCAGACTTTGTCTCTTGGCAGCCGTAACCACCGGGTTACCGCCTGCACTTTGCTCAGTTACATACGCCTTTTTGTCAGGAGATGCATAAGCTGCGGGTTCCTGAGCAAATGTCTGCGGCGCAGCAGCCGAAGTTTCTTCTTGTGCCCCCGTGCTTTCTTCCTTTGCGCCCGGGCCTACCCCTTGCCCTAAATCTTTCTGATCTTTGTCTTCCATTCGAATAATTGACTCCCCTCTAATGCTTGTTTAATTTCACTTTACCAGAAATGGCACTTGTTAACCTTAACAAATCATAAAAAAAACAGGTTGATTTTTAAGGAACCCTTAATAAAGCCATTTCCCCTTGGGCTGAATCCATTTTTGTTTGTGCAGCAAAAAGAGTAAAATAGGACCATACCGTATTTTAGGAGGATTCGCCGAATGACTACAGATTACAAAGCTTACTTCGAGAGCCTGCGAGAGCAGCACCTGGATCAACTGAAAGAGCTGCTTACCATACCAAGTATCTCCGCACTTTCCGAACACAAACCGGATGTGGCCAAAGCCGCCTCCTGGATAGCCGATGCGCTTAGAACAGCCGGACTTGAACATGTAGAGATCCACGAAACCAAAGGACATCCGATTATTTATGCCGATCATCTTCATGCACCCGGCAAGCCAACCGTCCTGATCTATGGACACTATGATGTTCAGCCTGTTGACCCCCTTCATCTGTGGGAGACCCCGCCATTTGAACCCACAATCCGGGACGGCAAGCTGTATGCCCGGGGAGCCACCGATGACAAAGGTCAGATCTTCCTGCATATCAAGGCGGTTGAAGCCCTGTTAAGCCAGGAGTCCGCACTGCCAGTGAATGTGAAGTTCTGTATTGAAGGGGAAGAAGAAGTCTCAAGCCCCAACCTTCCTCTGTTCCTTGATGACAACAAAGAGAAGCTCGCGGCAGATGTGGTACTCATCTCGGACACCTCCCTAATTGAGAAAGGGAAACCGGCCATCAGTACGGGACTCCGCGGATTGTGCTCACTGGAAGTATCCGTACATACCGCAAATACCGATCTGCATTCCGGCACCTTTGGGGGCGGTGTACCTAATGCTCTTCATGCCATGGTCTCGCTGCTTGCTTCGCTCCACGATGAGCAGGGCCGCATCGCAGTAGATGGCTTCTATAAAGGTGTACCTGAGCTTTCCAGTGAGATGAGAGAAGAATTTGCAAAACAGAATTTTAATGAAGAAGGGCTGCGAACAGATCTGGGGCTTGATACGTTATACGGGGAAGAAGGCTATTCCTTCGTTGAACGAACAGGTGCGCGTCCAACCCTTGAACTGAACGGGGTATACGGCGGATTCCAGGGCGAAGGCTCCAAGACTGTAATTCCGAAGGAAGCCCATGCCAAGATTACCTGCCGGCTTGTCGGGGATCAGGATCCGCAGGATATGCTGGACAAGATCGAGCGTCATCTTCATTCCCACATCCAGCCGGGTGCAAAGGTTGTTGTGAAGCAGATGGAGAGGGCGTTCGCGTTTAATATCGACCCTTCCCATCCGATGCTGCAGAAAGCAGCCGACGCCTATGAGCGGGTGTATGGAACACGCGCGCTCTTCACGAAGGACGGCGGCTCGATTCCTATCGTAGCCACTTTGTCCCGTGTCCTCTCCGCACCCGCGGTGATGATGGGCTTTGGTCTGCCGGACGAGAATCTCCATGCACCGAATGAGCATTTCAATCTGGAGAATTTTGATAAAGGGTTGCTCACCCTTGTTGAGTATTTGAAGCTGATATAAGGCTGCATTTCAGAGCTTTAGATGTCTATGCAAAAAGCCATCCAGGTCAGTCTCCCTTAAGGAGATCACTGGATGGCTTCTTTGCTTGCACCTTAGAGATCAAGCAGCAGCAGGTTCTATTCCAACACTTCTGTCTTGAATACATTGTCGACCTTTGCACCAAGTCTCTTCTTCAAAGGAACCTTGATGTCTCTTCCCAGCTCATTGAAGAAGGTACTGACTTCACATTTTACATTCTCGGCAATTAATGTAATACACCCATCTTCAGCTATGTTTCGGTTATCTTCCACCGGAACCGAGACCTGGATGTCATACTTTTTCATGAGTGTACGGATGTATCTCGCAAATATTTCAAGTAACTCCTCATTGTTGAAATTCTCGATTGCGATTTTTCCCTTGTTCGTGAAATTCAAATTCACTTTCACTTGTCTTCCCCCTTTTCTGTTAAACCACTTATGGTATTCGTACCAACCAGTTGAATGTAGGGTCACAAAGAAAAGGCTGCCGTCCTGACTTTTGAAACTCACTTTTAATGGCTCTGTTATATATCATACCTCTTTTTCAGGGTAAATTCATGCTTTCCCAAATATTTCTTCAGTTATCCCACATTTCGGGCTGCTTTATGTACAACAAAAAGCCTTCTCGATTCCCCTGCGGTATCCATCGAGAAGGCTCATGCTTCAAGCCGGGTGAAGCACCCTCAAATCTTTAGTTCCCCAAGCTTAATCAGCTCGACTACTGCCTGTGCACGACCTTTGACGTTGAGTTTCTGCATGACATTTGAGATGTGGTTACGTACCGTCTTCTCACTGATAAACAGCTGCCCGGCAATATCACGCGTCGTTTTATCCTGCACGAGCAGTTCGAAAACTTCCCGCTCACGATGTGTTAATAAGAATTTACTGTTGCGATCGCTGCCCTTCAAAATGTGTCACCCCTCCTTGCTCGGGTTTTGTGGTTTAACAAGCAAGGGATACAGTCAAGACATATTATGAATGGTATAAGAAGAAGGTGCGGTGCATAGGGAAAAATGGGCATATCCGGCGCAGGCAAGCCGCAATACCAGAAACGCCGGCCCATCTGCATAGGTCCGGCGTTTCGGTGTCTAATTGTATTTTATTGCTGAACAGAGCTCTCTGCCGCGGCATTCGGTTTCTTTTTGCCGGCATCTGACAGCTTGACGTTTCTCATAACCAGAGCAACGACTCCCCCTGCGAGCACAAAGATTAAGCCGTACAGGAAGACACTGTGCAAGGATTCAACAAGTGCGTTCTTAAGAATCGGATTCACCGTCTCCATCAGCTGCGGTGGAATGGCCTTCTGCATCTCTGGTGTTTGCACGGCAGAGTAGATCTGCTGCGGATTATGTTCAATCATATCGTTGAACTTATCCACCAGCGGCTTGGCTTGCTCTGGAAGCTTACCCAGCAGCGGCGTCAGGTCACTCGACAGAATGCTGCCTGATTTATTATTCATGATAGCACCCAGCAAAGTCATACCGAACGTTCCCCCGATGGAACGGAAGAACTGGGACGATGAAGTGACTACGCCAAGCTGTGATTTCGGGAAGCTCTCCTGGAGAGCGAGTGTCAGAATAGGCATGACCAGACCCATCCCAAGACCAATCACAACCATATATGATGTAGCTACGAGCTGGGTGGTATCCATGGACAGCGTGGTCAGCAGGTAGAAGCCTGCAGCCATTACAAGCATGCCCAGAATGATCTGAAGCTTGACTCCAAGGGTGTACACCAAGCGTCCACCGAACACACTGGTCAGAATCATGGCAATCATCATCGGTGTCATAATCGTTCCCGACTGGGTTGCACTTACTCCAACGACCCACTGCATGAAGAGAGGCACGAACATGATGGCTCCGAACATGCCGATCGCCATGAAGAAACCAATTCCGTTCAGCATGGAGAACGTACGGTTCTTGAACAGAGAGACCGGCAGGATCGGATCTTCCGTTCTGTTCTCAATGAAGACAAATGCGATAAGCGATATTAGAGCTACAATAAACATTGTAATAATCTGCCATGAGCCCCACTCGTACTTCTCTCCCCCGAAGCTCAGCGCCAGCAGAAGGGCTACCACGCCGATGACCATCGTAACCGTACCCGCCATATCCAGTTTGACAGGCCCTTTATTGATATGTTTCGGCAGGCCTTTCGCGATAAAGATAACAGCAAGCACACCAACCGGAAGGTTAATATAGAACACCCAAGTCCAGTTCCAGGCATCTACGATCCAACCGCCGATTTGCGGACCAAGGACGGAAGATAGCCCATACAGAGCTCCGAAGATCCCCTGCCATTTAGCGCGTTCCTTACCTGAAAATAAATCCCCGATAATGATCATGGCCATCGGCATCATGACCCCGCCACCCAGACCCTGGATAGCCCGGAAGATAATCAGTTCCGTCATATTCTGGGACATCCCGCATAATACGGAGCCCGCCATAAAAATAACCAGACCCGTAATATAGACAACCCGGCGTCCAAACAAATCCGCAAGCTTACCTGCCAGCGGTACAACCGTAGTTGAAGTCAGCAGATAGGCGGTGGTTAACCAGGTAATCAAGGAGAGTCCTCCCAGATCCTTGACTATCGTTGGCATCGCTGTACCTACGATAGTGCCATCTAACGCCGCAAAGAGCATGGCGATAATAAGCCCGATGACGAGCAGCTTTCTCTTGGAGGCATCTAGTGCAGGTGCCTCAGTAATGTGTTCTGACAATGTAGCCTTTCCTCCTTAAATTGCTTGCTTAAGAGTTCATTCTTCCTTGCTTGGCTTCTCTATGGCTGCGAACTTCTCAAATATACCCGCAAGCGTATTCAGCTCGTTCGCATCCAGATGAGAGAAATAATACCTGATGATCTCCCGCGACTTCTTCTTGGCTTCCTTAAGAACCTCTTCCCCGTGTTCAGTTACTGACACAAGCACGGCCCTGCGGTCCTGCTCGTCATGGCGCCGTTCCACATAGTCATTCTGTACCAGACGGTCGATCATGACCGTGATAGCGCTCGGCTTCACTTCCAGCTTCTCAGCCAAATAAGAAATGTTGCAGGATTTCTCCTTGGAGATCAGCGCCAGCATATGAAACTGTGGGCCGGTAAGCCCAAGCTCACGGTGTACCATGATCTCTGATTCCATCTTACGGATCGTATTCTTCCAGGCCGCCTCAATTCTGTCGATGTAGCCATCGTAATCCAAGAGCCAATCACCTCAATTCAATATGTCTTCCATATTTAATATTTAAACACTTTATTATTTAACTTATGAAAATATAATACCTGCTAATAAAATTGTCAATACTTAGTCTGGAGTCCTTGAAAAACAACATGAAATGTATTATTATCAAGTCGAAATAATTTTCATTATATTAATAAAAATTATAAAAATAATTTTCAAAGGTGGCGCTATCTTGTCTCCTATCCTTCATGCTCTGGAACAACAACTGGAATCTCTGCCACCCCAGGAACGGCGTCTGGGTGAGAAGATTCTGGAGTCCCCCTCTTCTGTAGTTCATCTCGGCATCACCGAGCTTGCAGAGGTATGCGGGATCAGCCCTTCAACCATTACCCGGTTCTGCAAGACATTTCATTTCAAGGGATTCCCTGATTTCAAAATGAAACTGGCCGGTGAACTCGCTCAGAAGCCTGCCGAGAATGCCTACCAGGACGTCATTGCAGGCAATTCTCTTCATAAGATTGCTGAAGCGATCGAAGCCAATCACTTGGCCTCCATTACCGACACGACTAGGCTGCTTGATATGAGTCAGATTGAGCAGGCCATTACGGCGCTGTGCCGGGCTGGCCGTATTGATCTCTATGGTGCAGCCACCTCTGCGATCGTTGCCCAGGACTTTTATCAAAAGCTCATACGTATCGGCAAGAACAGCACCGCCTTCGCGGATTCCCATATGCAGATCACGTCCGCTTCCAGCCTCGGACCCGGAGATGTAGCTCTTGCCTTGTCCTATTCCGGGGAGACCTCTGAGACGATCAGCGCCATGCGCTGTGCGAAGGACAGCGGCGCCTTTACTATCTCCCTCACTCAGTACGGCAGCAGCACTCTGGCCTCCCTGGCGGATATATCTCTGTTCTCTTCTTCACTTGAAAAAGGGATGCGCCGCGGAGATATGGCTTCCCGAATCGCGCAGCTGCACGTTATTGATATTCTTTTTACGGGAATGGTAAGCAGGGAATTTGAGGACTATATTCCGCGGCTGGAAAGTTCTTATCAAAATGTACGCAAATACCGCACAAATTCTTAAAAAGGGAAGTGACTCCGATGCTGAACATCGTTAAGGTATCCAGTGACGAACAATTCAATGAGGTGGGGGCAGGCATGATTGCCGGGCTTCTGCAGTCCAATCCTCGCGCAATTCTAGGCCTTGCAACAGGCAGCACACCGGTAGGCGTATACAGCCATCTGATTGAACTATACCAACAGGGGCTGGTTAGCTTCGCGCAGGCCCAAAGCTTTAACCTCGATGAATATATCGGCCTGGCAGCGGATCATCCGGAAAGTTACCGGCGCTTCATGAATGACAAGCTCTTCAACCATGTGGATATTGATCTTATGAATACGCATGTTCCTGATGGAACTGCAGCCGATCCAAAGAAGGCCGCGCTGGAATACACCCGGATGCTGGAGGATGCCGGACAGGTTGATCTGCAGATTCTCGGGATTGGACATAATGGTCATATCGGGTTTAACGAGCCTGCTGACGAGCTTCAAGCGAATACGCACGTGGTTGAACTGAAGAAGGTTACCCGCGAGGCGAATGCACGCTTCTTCAATTCTATTGATGAAGTCCCTACTCACGCTATGACGATGGGCATTGCCTCGATTCTGAAATCCCGGCAAATCCTGCTTATGGCTAGAGGGGCAAGTAAGGCCGATATCCTGGCGCGTGCGCTTACAGGACCGTTAACGACGCAATGTCCGGCTTCCCTGCTCCAGACTCATCCAAATGTTGTTGTCTTGGTCGATCAGGCTGCAGGAGGACGGTTATCATGAGTAATCAGAACAGCCGAACCTTCCAGATTATCCACGGTCA
>RCUK01001440.1_pt1 | contig 15190 bp, 14 predicted proteins | sample 2166381 | NCBI WGS metagenome assembly RCUK01 (sample SAMN09932809, study PRJNA488358) | compost metagenome | isolation source: compost soil in an enriched community | place: Germany: Experimental Botanical Garden | reverse complement strand
CAAGCCTTAGACGATAGTGTCCGAAGGTTGAAGAACCGTTTCCGACTGTTTCGCCTTGTGATCCACAGGCGCGCGTCGCCGCTCGGCCATTGCGCGCAGCGCCTTGCGGGCCGGGCGTTCGATCAGGTGATAGGCAGCGGCGGCGGCGACGATCAGGCCCAGAATGATCCCCAACCACACGAGAACGTGAAGTCGCTTGTCGTCTGCGCCGGTCGCCCGGGCGGCCAGATTGACCGCCAGAATCTGCCACGGGGCGCAGACCATATAGACCGAGTAGCTGATCTCGCCGAGGTAGACGGCGGGCTTCGATCCCAGCCATCCGGCTTTGCCGTCGGGGATGGAGGCCAGGGCCAGGATCAGCAGACCGGCGGCCAGAACCGTGATCGCGTCCCAGGCCAGGATCGAGGCCGAGGCGACCATGACGACGGCGGCGCTCAGGGCCAGAAGACCGGCGCGGGGCAGGGGCGCGCGGCGATAGACGAGGTAGAGAGCGCAGCCGTAGGCGAAGCAGGGCACGATCCTCAGCGCCCCCCAGCGGAAGGTGGCCTCGGTCAGGGGAAAGCCCGCCAGACGCTCGAACGCCGCATACAGCCCCATCAGGAAGACCGCCGCGCCCGCCGTCGCGACCCAGGGCCGCTTCCTCAGCGGCCAGGCGGCCATCGCGAACAGGGGAAAGGCCAAGTATGCGAACCATTCGGCCGAGATCGACCAGGACGGGTGGTTCCAGCCCGCCTCATTGGCGAAGCCCCAGGCGTGCAGCATCAGCAGATGGGCGGGCAGGGTCTTCCAGCTGAGGACGCTGGCGTCGATGCTCATGCCCACGGCCACGGCCGCCAGACCGAGCGCCATGACCCCCAGCAGGGTGAAGACATGCAGCGGATAAACCCGCGCGATCCGCGCCCACAGGAAGCCGCGATAGGAGAACCGCTTCTCGGCGAAGGCGTGCAGATAGACGTGGCTGAGGATGAAGCCCGACAGGACGAAGAAGAGCTCGACGCCCAGATAGCCCTTGGCTGCCAGGTTCGGCAGGAAGCCGACGTCCAGATTGGGCCAGAAGGTGTAGAGCACGACCCACAGGGCCGCCATGAACCGCAGGGCGGTCAACGGACGAAGATCGACGGGCGTCTGGGTCATGCGGCCACCATGGGATAGCGCCGCTTTGGGAAGCGTTAAGCGGTCTGAGACCTCAGCAGCAAATCCGGCTCCAGAGCGCCTACTCCACCCGACCCGATTCGCCCGCCTTCTCGATCGCCGCGACGGCGGCGGCGCAGCCGGTCAGGGTCTCGGTTCCGATCTCGACCCGGGCGGTCAGGGGATAGGTGCGGTCGCTCATGCCGTCGGAGCAGTCGGTGGCCGTCAGGGTGACGACCAGCGGGGTCTTGGCCGCGGTCTCGGTGGTCCAGGTCGCCACCGTGCCTTGCAGCGCCGGGCCGGGGTTGGCGGCCTTCTGCTCGGGGCGGTCGACGCCGGAATAGGTCAGGCCGGCGGGCGTGATCTCGACGGCCCAGAAGGGCTCGGTCCCCAGCACGCGCAGCGGCTGGTCCAGATCGATCCCGGCCAGGGTGCGGGCCTCGACCGGCGCGACGGGCGCATTCTCCGCCGTCGGTTGCGAACAGGCCGCCAAGGTTGTCAGCGCGGCGGCAGCGGTTGCGAAGAGGATGGCGAGGCGCATGGCGGGCTCCGTTTCGGGTCGATTGTCAGGAACCGCAGGCGCGATCCCCGGTCAAGGGCAGGCGCCAAACGCGTTTCGCTGCGCTATGGTGCCGGACATGACGAATCGCGTCGCCGCCCCTTCCGTTCCCCTGACCGCCTGCGAGTTCTTCGCGGGGGGCGGTCTGGCGGGCCTGGGCCTGTCCAGAGGCCTCGCCGGGTTCGACACCATCTTCGCCAACGACATCGACCCGATGAAGGCTCGCGCCTTTCGCGCCAACCACGCGGGGACGCGATTGGCCGAGGGCGACGTCTGGGATCTGACCCCCGCCGACATCCCCGGAACGCCGGACCTGTGCTGGGCCTCCTCGCCCTGTCAGGACGTCAGTCTGGCGGGGGCGCGCGGCGGCTTGAAGGCCGTGCGCTCGGGCGCCTTCTGGGGCTTCTGGAAACTGATGCAGGGGCTGGATGCTGAGGGCCGCGCGCCGCGCATCATCGTCATCGAGAATGTCGCCGGTCTGCTGACCTCGGGCGAGGGGCGGGACTTCGAGGCTGTCTGCGCCGCCATGGTCGAGGCCGGCTACCGCGTCGGCGCGCTGGAGATGGACGCCGCCCTGTGGCTGCCCCAGTCGCGGCCGCGCCTCTTCGTCGTCGCCATGCGCGGGGTCGAGGGACCGACCGTCGCCGCGCCCGGCGGCCCGTTCCACACGCCGCGCCTGATCGCCGCCCACGCCCGCCTGTCCGAGGCCGTGCAGGCGAACTGGGCCTGGTGGGCCCTGACCCCGCCGCCGCGCCGTAATCTGGACCTGTCCACGGTGCTGGAGGCCAGGGTTCCGGTCTTCACCAAGGCCCAGACCAAGACCCTGCTGGCCATGCTGTCGCCGCTGCACCGGGCGCGGCTGGACGCGGTTCTGGCCTCGGGCGAGCGCCGCGTCGGCGCCGCCTTCCGCCGGGTGCGGACCCTGAACGGGGTCAAGCATCAGCGGCTGGAGCTGCGCTTCGACGGTCTGGCGGGCTGTCTGCGCACGCCCTCGGGCGGCTCGTCGCGCCAGTACGTGCTGATCTGCGACAAGGGGCGGGCGAGCATGCGCCGTCTGACCGGGCGCGAGGCGGCGCGGCTGATGGGCGTGTCGGACGACTACGCCCTGCCGGCCAGCGAAAGCGCGGCGCTGAAGCTGATGGGGGATGCGGTCGCCGTGCCGGTGGTCGAGGCCCTGTCGCGGCAGTTGTTCGAACCGGCCCTGGGCGTCGTCGGTGAGGGCGGCGCGGTCGCCGCCTAGTAGCGAAGGTCGTCGTCCTCGGTCTCGTCCCGACCGGGATCCAGATGGTTGTCCACCCGGTCGTCCCAGCCTTCGCGATCCGAACGGAAGGCCAGGCTCATCAGCAGCCAGGCCAGGCCGACGGTGCAGAGGACGCCCAGCCCCATGGCGATCCAGCCGTGAACGGACATCGGACCGCCGCCGATCAGTCGCCAGTATCCGGCCAAGCCGAGCACGGCGACGGCGGCGATGACGACCGCCAGGCCGAGGGCCAGCAGGAAGCGTCCCGCCCGACCTTCGACCTGGGGCGTTTTCATCGCATCAGATCAGCGCTGGACCCACTGGCCCGCGGCGTTCTTGTACCACTGGCCCGAGCTGATGCGCGGCAGCAGCTGGGTCTCGAACATCCGGGCGCCGGCCACTTCGGCCGTGGTGCCGGCGTCGGCGGCGCTGCGGGCATAGGCCTGACGACGACCGGCGTTGGTGGCGGCGACAGCGGCCTGGGTGTCCGGTTGGACCGAGGTGCGGACGCCGAGGTAGCCGTCGGCCTGCTCGCCGACGGCGCCGGCGGCCTTGGCCTGGTCGACCAGGGCCTTCTGCGAGGCGGTCTGGGCCACGGCGGCGCCGGCGGCGACGCCCAGAGCGGCGACAGCGGCGACGGCGACGAAGAGTTTACGATGGTTCATGTTCAGCCCCTTTCTTGAACGGTCAGAACAGGTTGGGATTTTCGCGCAGGAGGTTCTGCAGTTCCTGATCGAGCTTGATGCGGATGTCGGCGTCCAGCTTGGCGTAAATCTGCAGCGGCTCGCTGAATTTGATGTTCACCGTCGGCGTGCACGCGGCGACGCTGACGGCGGCGAGGCCGAGCATGGCGATCTGACGCTTGCTGATCATGGGGCCGGTCTCCGAAGGCGGCGGTTGAGGTCGAGACGATTTAACGCCGTCGCGGGTGAATGGGTTCTGAACAAAGCGGCGCCGTATCTCAAGGCGTTTTCGGCTCCGGGGCGGATCCATTGGCGGAACGGCCCCATTCCAGCAGGTCGTTGACGATCTGGTTGGCGTTCCAGGTGGTGTCCAGCGTCAGGTCGATCGGCGTGTCGGACGGCAGGGGCAGCTTCTTGTTCAGGAAGTCGCGACGGATCACATCCATCCAGCCCAGACGCAGTTGCTGGCGTTCCGGCGGGTCGTGGCGTCCGTGAATGTGGAAGCGAACGCCGAGGCGCCCGTTGTCCAGGCTGTCGACCTCGGCGCTCAGGTCGCTGATCGCCAGGTCCTGCATGGCCTGATAGGCCAGATCCTGCATGGTGTTGGGCGGCAGGGCGGCGCCGTCGGCCGCGCCGCCTCCGGCCGCCAGGTCGTCGAAGACCTCGGGCTGGATCGACAGACGGCCGGGCCGCACCGCGTTCAGCACGCCGCCGGTGATCCGCCAGCCCGTGTCGGGGGCGTAGGTGAAGGGCAGGCGGCCCGACACCACGGCGTCCAGTTCGGCCTTCTCCTGAAGATTGGCGCTCTTCATCAGCTCGTTCAGCTGGACCTGTTCGACCAGGATCACCCCGCCCCAGGCCTCGCCCGGCGTCAGGGGGACGTTGAAGGGCTCGATGCTGATGCGGCCGCCCGCCGCCTCGATCTTGCCGCCGGCCAGGTTGAGGAATTTTTCGTCCAGGGCGAAGCGCAGCTCCAGATCGGTCAGGGGCGTGACCGTCTCCAGCCGGTTGATCGTCAGCACCTGGTCGGGGGCGGTGATCAGCGGCGTCAGGCTGGTGAACTCGATCCGGCCCTTCAGGCCCTGCACCTTGCCCGCCGGGCTGGTGAAGTCGAGTTCGGGGATGGTGACGACGCCGGAACTGGTCGAGGTCGTCGGCGACCAGTCGATGCGGCCCTCGAACCCGGCCGAGCCCTCGACCGGCGACTTCAGATAGTCGGCGGCCAGGGGGCTGAGGTCGTCGGGCTGTAATCCATATTGGCTGAAGGCTAGGTTCGGGGCGCTGATGGTCACCCCGCCGGTCTCGGCCTTGCCGTCGTGGCGCAGATCGATGCGGCCGATGGCGTATTCCAGACGGGTCAGGTCGAACCCGCCGCTCCAGACGTCGTTGGCCAGCCGCGCCTCGCCCGCCGCCGTCAGCGGCAGGAAGCGTAGGGGATCGGTGGTGTCGGAGACCTGCGCGCGGCTGACCGCCGCGACCATCGACAGGCCCGCGGGCTTGCCGTCCACGACCAGTCGGCCTTGCGCGTCGGAGAAGCGCATGGCCAGGAAGGGGGCCGTGGCGCCGACATCGGCCAGCGTCCCCTGCGCCCTCCAGCTGCCATTGGCGACGGTGATCAACGGGGCGTCGGCGGGGCAGAAGCGGCCGGCGACGTCGGTCACGTCGTTCTCGCCCAGCTCCAGCTTTTCGACGCTGAGCGGGATGCAGTCGCTCGTCGTATAGGTCAGCCGCCCGCCGTTGGAGGCCAGCTCGCCCTTGGTCGCCAGGAGGATGTTGCGCGCGGGGCCGAAGTCCAGCGCCGCCTGGCCGTCCAGCGTGGCGCGGAAGCCGCCGGGCGTCAGGCTCCACGACGGCACGGCGATCCGGGCCTCGGGCAGGCCGCCGCCGCGCTGCGAGGCGATGTTCAGGGCGCCGCCGCCGGCCTGGCCGGCCTCGGCCGCGAACAGGGGCGTGGCCGCAGACGACAGGGTCAGGACGCCGCCGTTGGCCGGACGCGCTGTGATCGGGCGCGTCAGGGTCAGTTCGGTCCCGGCGCTGCCGGCGGCCAGCTTCACCCCGGGAGCGTCGAGCGAGAAGGCCCCGAGCGCCCGCTTCAGCTCGGCCATCTCGGGCAGGTCGTCTCTGGTCGGGGCGCCGAGGCCGGGCCAGGCGGCGCGGGCGGCGGACAGGGCGCCGGTCGCCGTCATGCGGGTCACGCCGTCGCGCACCAGATCCAGATCCAGTCGTCCGCGCGCGTCGTTCAGGCTGAGGTCGCCCGTGGTCAGTTGCCCGGCGGTCAGGGCCAGCGGCCCCTGCACCTCGAACGCCGCATCGCGTCCGCCTGCGGTCAGGCCCTCAGACGTCAGGACGGCCCGGGTCAGTCGGGTTCCCGTCGCCGTTCCGCTGTCCAGCCGGATCGCGGCGGGCGAGGCGACGCGCCATTCCAGTCCGCGCTGGCCTCGCTTGACCATGACGTCGGCGCGGCTGAGGGCGAGGTCGGCGCCGCGCCCCTCCAGGCCCGGACCGGACAGGTGCTGGGCCCTGAGCCGGGTCTGGCCCTTGCCGACGACCTGGAAGGTCTCGATCCAGCCCTCGGTCCGGCCGTCGAAGTCCAGCGCGGCTTCGGTCTTGCGGCCCTCGAGCCCGCCCGCGGCCAGGGCGTCGGCGGTCAGGTGGGCGGCGATGACAGCCCGGCCGTCGCCGCGACGCGTCTTCAGATCGGGGTAGGGCAGGTCTCCGGTCAGGCTCAGCCTGGCGGCGGTCCCGCCGGCGTCCGCCACGGCGAAGCTGTCGGCGGCGGCCTCGACCTTCAGCGCCACGCGGTCGCCGACGGTGGTCAGGTCGACGACGGCGCTCAGGCCGCGGGCCTCGACGTCGCCGCTCTTCAGCGAGGCGGCGGGCAGGCGGGCGTTCAGCCGCATCAGCTTGCTGTCGTCGATGCGGGCGTCGGCCAGGACCTGAACCGGGCCGTATTCGGTGTCGATGCGGGCGCGGCCGCCTTCGACGATGACCAGGGGCGCGCGCTGGTCGGGGCGCGGCGGCTTGGCCATGAACTCTTCGACCAGAGGGTCCAGCGAGCCCAGGGACAGCTTGCCCGCCTTCCAGCTGGCGCGGGCCAGCGGCCGGACCAGGCGGATGCGGCTGGGGGTCACGCCCAGCCCGCTCTTGGACCAGGGCATGCCCAGGGCGTAGTCGACCTCGACCCGTTCGACCTTGAATTGAGGATCGCGCGGATCGCCGATGCTGATCTTGCCGACGAAGCCGTCGATTTCGAGTTGCTCGACCTCGACGTCGGCGTCGATGCCCTTGCGGTCCAGCCAGCCGACCAGAAGCTCGCGGGCGGCGGCGCGCCGGTTCAGGTAAAGGGCTGCGGCCAGGACGATCAGAAGCAGCAGGCCGATCAGCAGCGCGATCAGCGCTGTGCGCGCGACAGACCGCTTGGCGCGGCGGGGCTTGGAAGCGGGAGTCTCGTCGGTCAAGGCGCTTGGCGGTCCGTCGGCGAAAGGAGGCGTAACAACGCCACAGATCGTGCTGCAAAGACAGGCGTGGCTGCTTGAACACTGGGGCGTGGCGCGGCAGTCACTGTTCAGTCAAGCAAGGCCAGAAAAGGGCGGTTGTCCGCCGATGATTCATGAAAAACAGTGGAATACTTGATCATCATCCGGCCAAGTTAACCAATTGTAACCTCCGCGCTTCCCAAGATGAGACGGACGGGCTATATCGCTCGCTTCGCGTTTTCGGGGCTACCGGGGCGCGATCCATGATTCGAATGGTTTGGCGCCCGTAGGGCGTCGTCGATTGCCGGGGACCGATGGCTCAGTTCGATCCGCGCCGCCAGCCCATGCGGCTTGCGCCGCATCTCCTGACGACAGCCGCCGCAGTGGCTATCGCCCTTGTGGCGGGTCAAGCCTATGAACCGGTGCGCGCCGAGGAAGTTCCCGCGCTGACGTCGGAACAGATCGCCTACCTTGAGACCCAGGCCTACGCCGCCGCCGGCGCGCCGGCCGGTCTGACGGCCCCCGAGGCCATTCCCGTACAAATTCGTCGCGGCGAAACCTTCGAGCAGGCCGTGCGCCGCACCGGCATCGGCGCGGACGAAGCCAGCGCCGTCGCCGCCACCATCGCCAGCGCCTTCGACCTCAAGGACATGCGCGCCGGTCTGAAATTCGAGACCGCCGTCTCCAAGCCGCGCGGCGGCCGGGGCGACGCCCGCCTGATCGGCCTGACCATGCGCACCGGCCCGGCCAGCCAGCTGACCGTGTCGCGCAGCTTCGACGGCGCCCTGCGCCTGCGCGCCCTCGACGAAAAGGTGACGCACGAAACCGTCGTCGCCAATGACAAGGTCCAGCGTTCGCTGTCGGCCAGCGCCCGTGAACTGGGCGCCACCTCGGCGGTCGTCCGCCGCGCCAGCCAGCTGTTCGCGCACAAGTTCGACATGCAGCGCGACGTGCGCGCCACCGACGAGTTCACCCTGGTCTTCGACCGCTCGGTGACCGAGGCGGGTCGCACCGTCGAAACCGGCGAACTGCTGTACGCCGAGCTCAAGGGTCAGGCCTTCTATCGCTATCAGCGTCCGGGCTCGAAGACGGCCGAATATTTCGACGCCACCGGCAAGAACACGCGCACCGCCATGATGCGCACGCCGCTGCAGAGCTTCCGCCGCGTCAGCTCCAACTTCGGCGTCCGCACCCACCCCATCTCGGGCTATCGCAAGATGCACCAGGGCATGGACTTCGCCGCCACCACCGGCACGCCCGTCGTGGCGCCCGCCGACGGCGTGGTCGTCGAGGCCCGTCGCTGGGGCGGCTACGGCAACTGGCTGCGCATCCGTCACGCCAACGGCCTCGAAAGCGGCTACGGCCACCTGTCGCGCTATGGTTCGGGCATTCGCGCCGGCCAGCGCGTGTCGCAGGGGCAGATCGTCGCCTATGTCGGCTCGACCGGCGCCTCGACCGGTCCGCACCTGCACTACGAAATCTGGCGCAACGGTCAGCGGATCAATCCGTCCGGCATCAAGACCCAGGAAGGCACCGTCCTGGCGGGATCCGACCTGGCCGCCTTCCGCGCCGAGAAGGCCCGCATCGACCGCATCATCGCCGCCGGCGGCCAACGCCGTCCGGTGGTGCAGCAGGCCTCGGCCTCGGGCCTGCGCTCCGTCGAAGGCTGATCGCCAGGACGTCGGATGGGGCTTCGCGCCCTTCCTTAACCCACCAGCACCGGCGTCCGACCCTGGGTCGGACACTGGACGCCGTGCGCCCGCACGTCGGCCTCGCCCAGCTTCAGTCCCAGCAGGTCCAGCAGGGGCTGAATCACCCCGTCCAGCACGGGCCCCAATGGCGTCAGCAGCAGGCCCAGCGCCCCGACCAGATCACCCAGTCCCAGGCCGCCCAGCGGGCCGAAGCCGACCTCTGCCTCCAACCTTTGCAGCAGGCTGACGATCAGGCCGTTGACGAAGCCTCGCGACCGCACGGACTTGACCGTCTGGTTTGAAATGTCCGAGGCGTTGAACGCAGCCTCCTGCCAGTTCAGGTCGGCGATCTCCAGATCGGCGTGGGCTGTCAGCGTCACCAGCTTCAGCACCGACAGGACGGTGGCGGGCGAGCTGGTCAGCGGCGCCTTGAAATCCTTCAGCTTCGACTCGTCGACGGCTCCGATGCGCGCCCGCGCCACGCCCGGCCGCACGGCCACCGTCACGGACGGCGCGCCGACGCAGTTGATGCGGCTCAGCTTCGCCTCGGACGAGGCCGCCTCGATCAGGATCGGCAGCTTGACCTGGGCCAGGCCGGACAGTTTCTGGGCTGTCGTCGCCTCGATGTAGATGCGGGCCTGGGCGGTGCGAATGACGGGCTCGCCCTTGCTGGTGATGGTCAGCCACGGCGACTTGTTCGGTCGTTCGCCGATGGCCAGCAGGATGTCGAGGTCGGCCAGACCGGCGCGCGCGCCCAGATCCAGCGCCACCTGACGGTCGCCGTTGGCGGTCTCCAGCGAGGCCATGATCAGGTCCAGGGCCGAGATGTCGGCGTTCAGCGCCTCGCGCAGGCCCTGCCTGGCGTCGGCCTCGACCCCGATCAGGTCCTTCAGCTTCAGCTTGGCGTCGACCGGGGCGCGGGTCAGCTTGCTCAACGCGGATTTGGCGTCAGCGCCGGCGATGGATCCCAGCACCCTGAGCGCCTGGCCCGCCGTCACCTCCTGCTTGAGCAGGGCGTCGTAGTCCCCCGCCGTCAGGCCGATGTCGGCCGCCAGGGCGTCCGAGAACTGCAGCAGATTGACCTGGGCCCCGGCCAGGGCGCGGTAATCCATGACGGTCAGCGAGACATGGCTGCCCAGCAGCCCCGACAGCAGGGCGTTGGCCACGCCGCCGTCCAGACTGGCCAGCCGTGACCCTATCGAGAACATGGCCTGGGGCTGGCCGCCGGGAATTGCGGCGGTGGCGGTCTTGCGCACGGTGACGCTGTCGCGCTGCAGCACCCATCGTCCAAAGAACAACGGGGCGGGCGCCGTCACCTCGACGCGGGCGGCGTTGGGCTCGGCCGCGCCGGGACTGAAGCGCTGGCTCGGCTTGATGCGGGCGTCGGCGACATAGCCGCCCTTGACCACGCTGACCGCCTGAACATCGCTCAGGTTGGCCGAGGCCGTGGCGCGCGCGGCGGCCTCGGCGCGGGCCAGGTCATGCGCCGCGGCCATGGCCGACAGGTCGGCGGTTCCCTGGATCTGGCGCGCCTTCAGCGAGATGGAGCCGACATCGACCGCCAGGGCCGCCAGCACGCACAGGATCCCTCCAAAGACAGCGGTCATGATGGCGACGCCGCCCCGGTCGTCCCTCAACCAGCGACGGGCGGCCATCTTAGTAGCCCCCCAGCCGGACCACCGCCGTTCGCCGGATGATCCTGGGCGGCGAGGGGATCAGGCCGGACAGGGCCATCAGCGGATGGTCGCTGGCGTCATAGGCGATGTTGACCCGGATGGCCGTCGGGCTGCTTTCGACGGCGACCGCCGCCTTCGCCGCGTCCAGTCCCAGGTCGCCGACCTGGATGTCGACAAAGGCGCGGGCCAGTTGCTCCCGCTCGGCCGGGTCGAGCCCCGCGATGGCCGCGCGCGCCCCTTCGGACGCCATCGACTGGACCGAATGGGCCATCCAGAACCAGCTGCCGTACATGATCATGCCGAACATCATCATGATCAGCAGGGGGGCGACGATGGCGAACTCGATCGCCGCCACGCCGCGCCGATCGCGCATGTACCGTGAAAGAAGTCCGCATCGCCTCATGGTCGAGCCTCACTCTTTTTCGGTGATCAATGTAATTCAATCACCGTTAAACGGTGATGAACGCTCAGGTAGAATCCCGAGGGCGGCGCGGCCCGGCCAAAGTGCAGTCGTCGCCTTGAGCGGCGGGGTTTGACGGGCTAAGAAAAATCCGCTTCCTCGCATCGGCCTTGCAAAGCCTGAGCACCGAGCAATGCGGCCGTAGTTCAGAGGTAGAACGTCAGCTTCCCAAGCTGAATGTCGCGGGTTCGATTCCCGCCGGCCGCTCCAGATCATTCGACATTGGAGGCCTGCGAGGCAGGCCTGCGCTTCGGCGTCGACTCCAGTCGGGCGGAACGCTGGGGGGCGTGCAATTCCGCGGTGAGGCCGTCGCGCGCCGAAGCGCCTTTTTTTGGACGGGACGTGTCTGCGTCCCGACCCGGCCCGCCCGATGGCGTGTCGATCCCGCGGTTGCGGTGGTGGCGATCGGCGCGTCAGGGTTCGGTTGTTCGAACAGCGGAGCCCGGATGTCCCGGCGCCGCGTCACTGATGTGAACTGAAGGTTTCTGTCTACTTGGCAGAGACTGTATAGAGGGTTCGCAAATCGACGGTCATTCACATTTCATCAATAGTCGGGTCATCGCCGTTTCTTGGGCGAGACATGACGCGCGTGGACGACCGCCGGATGGCCGTGGCCTCGGCCGATCTGTCGCGGGATGATGATGCGGCGGGACTGCTCGGCCCCGACGCGCCTCAGGCCGAAGGCGGGGTCAGCGCAGGAGCGGCGCCGGCGGTCGTCGCCGTCGTCGCTGTTGTGGGCGCGGCCACGCCCGCGGGGGCGGCTTCGACCATGAGGGGGCCGAGCGCGAAGGCTGCGACGGCTGCGCCCGCCGACAGGGCCAGGACGGCGACGATGACGTAGGCTGCGGCAGACCCCGAGCGACGGCGGCGGATGCCGCCTGTCTTCACGCCGCGAATGATCACGAACGGGCGTTGGCTGAAGGCTTCGGAGCCGATGATATTATGCTGGGACAAGAACGCGCTCCCCGACTGTCCAGGAATGGATCAGTTCAGAGAGCGGTCCGATAAGGCCAAAGGATGGCGAACGCCGGTCCCCGGCGCCGTTCAACTTCCGAGGGTAACGGCGACCATGCGCCCGCCACGCGTCTGGACGCGCTTCATCAGCACCACGATGTCGTCGCCCGCCTTGACCGGCGAGATCAGGAACCAGCTGCCGTCCGGCAGGCCGGTGAAGCGGAAAGCGCCCTCGGCGCAGGGTTGGGCGCGCTCAAAGGAGCGGTAGTCGGCGCCCTGTTCGCCGGCCGAGCGGGCGCGCACCACGGCGGCGGGCACGGCGGCGCGCTCGGTCGAACCATAGAGGCGCTGCATCCGGGCGCGGGTGTAGCCGGTGTCGGGGATCAGGCCGACGTTGCCGACGCATTGGAAGGTCTTGCCGTCCTGGGCGAAGGCGACCCGGCCCTCGATCGAGGCCTGACCCGCGCGGGTCGACCAGGCGAAGGCGTCGGCGCTGAACTCGGTCGAGCCGCCGCCGCTCGCGCCGCCCATCGGCGTGGTGGCGCAGGCGCCGAGGGCCAGTCCGCCGGCGAGGACGGCGGCGAGGGCGAGGGAAGGACGACGGATCGACATGGAGGGGCTCCCGAAATCTCGTTGCAAGCTCCACGGGAATGACGCCCGAAGGCAAGACGAGTCAAGGTTGCCCGACGTCGCGACGTGGGCCACAAGAGCGCCGGAGACCGGGCGCAGAGACCGGCCGAGAAACGATTTCAGGGACTTCATGACCGTCACCATCGACGACATCCGTGCGGCGCAGGAACGCATCGCCGGCCAGGTCGACCGCACCCCCGTCCGCTATTCGCGCCGCCTGTCGCAGCTGACCGGCGCCGAGATCTGGATCAAGTTCGACAACCTGCACTTCACCGGCAGCTTCAAGGAGCGCGGCGCCCTGAACCGGCTGCTGCAGCTGACGCCTGACGAGCGGAAGCGGGGCGTGGTCGCCGCCTCGGCGGGCAACCACGCCCAGGCCCTGGCCTATCACGGCGGCCGCCTCGGCGTGCCCGTGACCATCGTCATGCCCGAGGGCACGCCCTTCGTGAAGGTGGACGGCACCCGCGCCCACGGCGCCAATGTCGTCATCCACGGCCTCGATTTTTCCGGCTCGACCGAGGAGGCCAAGCGGCTTCAGGTCGAGCACGGCTATGTCTTCGTCTCGGCCTTTGACGACGAGGGCATCGTCGCGGGCCAGGGGGTCTGCGGCCTGGAGTTCATCGAGGACGCGCCCGATCTGGACGCCCTGATCATCCCCATCGGCGGCGGCGGCCTGATCTCGGGCAGCGCCATCGCCGCCAAGGCGATCAAGCCCGACATCAAGATCTTCGGCGTCGAGGCCGCCCGCTATCCGTCCTTCACCGCCCGTCGTCGCGGCGAGCCGGCCAAATGCAGCGGGCAGACCATCGCCGAGGGCATCGCCATCAAGGCCGTGGGCGAAATCCCCTTCGCCCTGGCCGACAGCCTGATCGACGAGATCTTCGTCTGCGAGGAAGCCGACTTCGAGAAAGGCGTGGCCCTGCTGGCGACGCTGGAGAAGACCGTGGCCGAGGGCGCCGGCGCCGGCGGTCTGGCCGCCATCCTGGCCAACCCCGAACGCTTCAAGGGCATGAAGGTCGGCGTCGAACTGACCGGCGGCAATATCGACGCCCGCATGCTGGCCGTGGTGCTGAACCGCGAAATGGTCCGCGAGAAGCGCCTGATCGTCTATCGCATCCTGGGCGACGACCGCCCCGGCATGCTGTCGGCCATGGCCGCCGTGATCGGCGGGCTGGGCGGCAATATCATCGACGTCGTGCACAACCGGCTGGCGCTGGACGTGCCGGCCAAGGGGGCGGAGTTCGACATCATGGTCGAGACCCGCGACGCCAGACATGCCGAGGAAATCGGCGAAGCGCTCAAGGAACGTGGCTATGAACTTCGCATGGGCTAAGCCCGCTCTGGTGGCGGTTTCCGCTGCCGCCCTGCTGGCCGTCGCCGCCTGCAACCGGCAGCCCGCCATGTCCGGCGAGGACCTGGCCAGGAACGCCGAAGCCGCCGCGGCCTTCATGAAGACCAATGCGTCTGCGGAAGGGGTGCAAACCTTGCCGTCGGGCCTGCAATACAAGGTGGTCGCCAGCGGTCCGGCGGGCGGTGGTCATCCCGACCGCAACGACCTGGCGCGCGTCGACTATGAAGGCAGCCTGACCGACGGGACGGTCTTCGACAGTTCGTTCAAGCGCGGCTCGCCCGCCGTCTTCAGCCCCGAGCAGGTCGTGCCGGGCTGGACCGAGGCCCTGCAGCTGATGAAGCCCGGCGACGAATGGCTGCTCTATGTTCCGCCGGAACTGGGCTACGGCGAAGCGGGCGGCCCGCCGCTGATCCCCGGCAACGCCGTGCTGGTGTTCCGGCTGAAGCTGCTGGACGTGGCGCCGGTCCCCGGCGGCGGTCGCGGCGTGGGGCAGGCGGACGTCTGATCTTTCTCCCTCCCCTTCATGGGGAGGGGGGCGCGTAGCGACCGGGTGGGGAGGGCCGGGCGATATGGAACGCTGCGCCTGATGGCCAAGCGCCCCCACCCGACTTCGCCTTTCAGGCTCAGCCACCCTCCCCATGAAGGGGAGGGAGAGGCGTGCGCCACTCCGCTCTGACCGTCTCGTCCGTTTCCCCCGCCAGCCGCGCCTCGCGCAGCTCCGCGAACCGCTCCGGCGACAGCCGCGACAACGCCCAGACCGCCGCGCCGCGCACTACGGGCGCCGGGTCGTCCAGCAGGGCCTCGACCGGCGCGATCAGTTCGGCGTCACCTGAGTTCCCCGCCGCGTAGAGCACATTGCGCATGAACCGGTCGCGCCCGATGCGCTTGACCGGGCTCTTGGTGAACAGGGCGCGAAACGCCGGATCGTCCAGCGCCAGCAGGTCGGCCAGCCTCGGTCCCTTCAGGGCGTCGCGGGCGTGCAGCCGGGCCTCGGACGCCCCTTGGGCGAACTTGTTCCACGGACAGGCGCCCAGACAGTCGTCGCAGCCGTAGATGCGCGGCCCCGCAGCAATCCGGAACTCGACCGGCCAGGGCTCGGCGTATTCGATGGTCAGGTAGGACAGGCAGCGCCGCGCATCGATCTGGAACGGCGCGGGAAAGGCGTTGGTGGGGCAGGCGTCGAGACAGGCGGTGCAGCGGCCGCAATGCTCGACCTCCGGCTCATCCGGTTCGATTTCAGCGGCGCTCAGGATGACGCCGAGAAACAGCCAGTTGCCGTGGGTGCGGCTCAGCAGATTGGTGTGCTTGCCCTGCCAGCCCAGACCGGCGCGCTGGGCCA
>RCUK01001437.1_pt1 | contig 15213 bp, 15 predicted proteins | sample 2166381 | NCBI WGS metagenome assembly RCUK01 (sample SAMN09932809, study PRJNA488358) | compost metagenome | isolation source: compost soil in an enriched community | place: Germany: Experimental Botanical Garden | reverse complement strand
TGAATTGCCCCCAAAAAGTTAGACACTATTTAGGGGCATTTTTATGGAAAGAAAAGTAAAATATAATTATGAGTTTAAACTTCGTTGTGTTCAGGAAGTTCTAAAAAATAATTATTCAATTCGCTCGGTTGCAAAAGAGAATAATTTTACAGAGAGTAATCTCAGAAAGTGGGTTAACCTTTATAAGCATTATGGTAACGAAGGTCTTTTGCCTAAAATAAATCAGTATTACAGCATTGATTTTAAACTTAAAGTATTAAAAAAAATTCAGGGGAAGTCTTTATCTTTGATTGAAGCCTGTTTTGTTTTTAATATACCTAGTGAATCTGTCATTAAGCAATGGCAAACGAATTATCAAAAACATGGTGTTTCAGGCTTAGAAGCTAAACCTAAAGGAAGACCTGCAACAATGACTATTAAGAGAGCCAAAAAGAAATCTGATAAACCTCTGACTAGAGAAGAAGAGCTTTTACTAGAGATAGAATCATTAAAGTGTGAGAATGCTCTTTTAAAAAAGTTCAATGCCTTAGTTCAAGCCGAAGAAATCAAGAATTTAAAGCGCAAGCCATAATAGAATTAAGGCATGAGTATGATCTTGGCACTATGCTGGGTCATATGAATATGGCACGTAGTAGTTACTATTACTACGAAAAAAGATATGACATAGAAGATAAATATAAATACATTAAAACGCTGATCAAGCAGATCTACCATGTTCATAAAGGCAGATTTGGATACAGACGTATCACATTAGAAATTAAAAATAAAGGTATTTTAATTAATCATAAAACTGTTTTGAGGTTAATGAAATATTTAGGTTTAAAAAGCTTAATTAGAGTAAAAAAGTATAAATCTTACCAAGGCCAACAAGGTAAAATAGCACCTAATGTATTGAAACGTAATTTTAAAACTACAATGCCTAATGAAAAATGGGCTACAGATGTTACAGAATTTAATGTCTTAGGAAAGAAGTTATATTTATCTCCCATAATTGATTTGTTTAATGGAGAAATTATTAGTTATGATTTATCTGAAAAACCAAACTTTAACCAAATTACATCAATGCTTAAAAAGTCTTTTGAAAAAATACCCGATCAAACTAATTTAATACTACACTCAGACCAGGGATGGCAGTATCAAATGAAACAATATCAATATTTATTAAGACAAAAAGGAATCAGACAAAGTATGTCAAGAAAAGGAAATTGTCTTGACAACGCTGTAATAGAGAATTTCTTCGGAATAATAAAATCAGAACTTTTTTATCTTAAGAAATACAGTTCGGTTAGTGAATTAAAACAAGAAATAGTTGAATATATAAATTACTATAATAATGATAGAATAAAACTAAATCTAAAAGGAATGAGCCCGATACAATATCGAGCTCATTATTATCAAATTTAATTATAAATTCGTCTAACCTTTTGGGTGCAGTCTAGAGACATTTGCGCAGCGCAAGAAAGAACACTTCGTAGAGTGGGATTAGGGAAATTTACACTTACTTTCATAGAGTATAAACTACAAATTAAAAGCAATTTATGGTATACGTTGAAAAATAAATAGTCAACAAGAGCTTAAAAAACTGCAATTTTACCTGTTTGCATTTCTCCTAAGCCTGTAATTATTTTATAGATATAAATTCCTGAGGCAGTATTTTTTAGATTGATGTTATTGGTTTTAGAAAGTAACGGGGATGCAATTGTATTTTGCCCGCTAATATCATATAAATAGAAAATAGCGTTTTGCTCTTTTTTGGCTTCAATATTTAATTCTTCATTTTTGCTTAATAGAGTGGGGTAAACAAAAAACAGATCATTGCCTAAATAGTTGGTATCAAGAATTAGAGAATTTATTATGTTATTGTTTTTTAAAATTAGGTTTATTTTATATTTATTAATGCCTTTTATAGGGGCAGTGTCCAAAAAAGAGAATGTTTTTGAATTGATATCATTTATTGTACTAATAACACTTTCGGCATTATTAATTATTTTTACTAACTCAATTCTTTTGATGTTGAACAAGCTGAAAAGACTGGCATCAATTTTTACTTTGTTTTCTTCAAATACTTCTGCGACGGTCAGCTCGAAATAACAATTTGAGTTTTGGGCATATTGTAAGGTTGACTCACTTTTTATTCCTTCGCTATTGTCAAATACAGGAATTACAGTGTAGATTTTTCCGTCAGTATAGGTGTAATTTGTGCTTGTTGTTTGTTCTTTAAATTCTAAATGATCTCCTGTTAGTATATATATATTGAATGAAGCAACATCAGCAGGTTTGTCCCAATTAATTTCTGTTGTACCATCACAAACTAAGCTCGTACTGATATTTAAATCATAAGAAATCGTAAAGCTTTCAGAGATATAATCGGTATTATCAATGGTCATTTTTAATTTTGCTTTTGAAAATTTTTGTACTGCAGGGGTATAAGTAAATTGTTCATTATCCAGATTTATATCATTTGAGATAATTTCCCAGGTCTGTCCATTATTGTAACTAATAGACAATTGTCCCGGAATACCAGAAAATGAAGAATCCCATTTGAAAGGCGAAATAGTTTTACCGTCATAAGGGAAATTATCATTATGAGCAGGGTAATTCCATTCAAATCGATTTCCCAATTCATATTCGTAAGCGATGCTGTATTCCTGGGACGTATTGGAGATGTATGAACCGATAATATTGATAGTATAAGGTCCCGATACTGGGTTTTCACTAGTAACTTGCTCTATAGTATTAATTTTATCTTTACCTCTTACAGCTTGTTGTTGTGGAGTATCCGGATTAAGAATCCATGGTAAAAAAGTGGTATTGTCAGCCGAAATTACTTCCATATCTAAATCGTTTACCAAACTTATATTACTATTGATTGCAGCGGGCAAATCATTCCATACTAATGTTATTTTTAAGTTTTTTGCATTTGAAGGAACTGCAATGGTATGTGAATTTGTCTGCCCGGATGTCAAATTACCAGATATAATTCTATTTTCGCTGATGGTTTTTAAACTTTTATTAGCATTGATATTACCATAGCCATAGGTAAAATCAGGGCCTGTGTTGCCTAAATCTTTTGCACTATTAATTAAAATTGCTTTTGTGAGCGCATTCGTCAAAGAGGTATTGTTTATTGTTTTATAATGTTGCTTCATCAACGTAATAATTCCTGTAGCTATTGCTGTAGAATTTGAAGTTCCCTGTGTGCTAAAGGCCACTAACTCTGGTTTCACACGTCCGTCATAGGCTGGACCTTTTGATGAAAACGGCATAATTATTTCATTTTGGTCAATACAACCCAATACAATACTGTTTTTAGATTGTTTGAAATTACCCGTAATAGATTTATAACCCTGAAGTCCACTATTACCCGAGGAAAAGCAATGCGTCAAATCTGCATTTGAGAATAATTGAAAATCATAGGCATTAGCGAGGGAGCCATAAAAATTCTCAATCAATGTACCGTAGGAATGATTTTGAGTAGTGGCACCTTCCAAAGTTGCTACTTCATCGGGATAAATATTCAAAAAGTCAGACGATTGTATTTTAGCCTTTTGAACGACTCCTTTTCCTAATGCAGAACTATTTCCTAATCCGGAAACTATAGTCGCCATAGCCGTTGCATGGCTCGTTACATTAGCCGATTGTGTTTGAGAAGGAATGTGTTTATTTAACAAGTCTATATCAGTTAGATCAAAAAAATCATCTTTGATAGAAACAACCTGATTTTCGCCTGTTAAAAGAGGAAAATTATTATTGGCTTTATTTATAGAATTGATAGTAAAATTTTGATCTATTATTTTAGATTCAGTTTTTGGCTGTAGGGATTCTTGCGAAATAGAATATACACTGTTCAATTCTATAATCTCATCAATAATTTTTTTCGAATCACTGTTTATGATCACAAGATGATTGTCGAGTATTTTAATATCAGAAATACGAATTGCTTTCAGGTCAGTAATTAAACCGTCCATTTTATCGGTTGCAATTATATATTGCTTTTTTTCCTCATGATTTGAAAAATTTGAGGGTAATTTCCATAAACTATTAACGGGAAGATTTTTTTTTAAAGAGTGTTCAGGTTGTAAGCTTTCATTTTCAATTATACAAAAAATACTGTCCAGTTTTTTTATAACCTTGTATTTGTTTTGATGTGCATTTTCTAAAGATGTAAAATAGTATTTCTCAAATTTTCTTTCGTTTTCTTTCTTGATGTATCTTTTCCACTTTTCAGCACTTTGCGAGAAACTGATTGTCGTTATCATAAAAAAGAGGAAGGTAATTTGTTTCTTCATTTACTATATAGGTTAGAAATTATAAACATTCTTATCAATTGCAACAAAGATTAACTTTCAAATATATTTATCGCTTTTTAATTAGATAAGGCAAAGATGAAATTTTGTACTTAATGGTTTCTATTTGAATATTTATCCATGTAGGTAAAATCAAAGTTATTAAAAATTATTTGTAAAAATTTTATGATTTTTTATTTCACTGAAAATCTTCAAAATCTGTGAGAGTAAAATTCTTTAGTAATCGTCTTTTATAATTAAATGCTATTCTGAAAGAGGAAAAATAATTTTTTTAACACTGCTCTAAAAAAAATTCGGAAGTAGTATAATGATGCTTAACTTATTGATTTGTATTTGATTACTGATTTTACTGGGCTTGCCATAATAATCAGATAATTATTATTAAAAAATAGTAATAAAAATTAGTAAGAAAAAGTGTTAAAATTGTTAAATTTTAAATTTATAAGTATTTTAAGATTAAAAATTATATAAATTTGATGACAAATATTACAATATTTTGTAAAGACCCCCTTTTTATCAACTTAATTTAACAACCAAAAAAACTACTTATGAAAAAAATTAAATCAATTTTAGCCGTGTCGCTTATAGTGTTATTAGTGTTATCTTGTAATAAAGAAGACGAGACAGGTCAAACAAATCAGGAATCTCTTAAAGTAACACCAGAAGTGTTAAGTAAAATTAAATCTCTATCACTTAATACTTCAGATGTTCAGGTTATCCAAAATACTACTCTAGATGGTACAACTGAGGATGCCTTCCTTATAGAAGGTGATATTGTGATCACACAAGATCAATTAGATAAAATGGATCTTCACGGAGGTATTACTACAGAACAATACCGTACTACTAACTTAGTTTCTGCTCCAAGAACTATCAGAGTTGTTGGATTAACAGGAACTGGTACATCAGCCTTGAGCACAAATATGCGGAATGGACTGCAAGCGGCTATAAATAGATACAATAATTTAGGTTTGTCTATTAATTTTACGCTAACCTTTAGTTCAAGTACTTCAGGTGCAAATATTGTTGTAAGAAGACAAACAGGATCTGCTGGTGGAGTAGCAGGTTTTCCTTCAGGAGGGAATCCTTATAATTCAGTTACATTATATTCTGGATTAGATTCTTATTCGACAAATGTAAATGCACACGTAGCTGCACACGAAATAGGACACTGTATTGGGTTACGTCATACAGACTGGTTTAGCCGTCAAAGCTGTGGACAGAATTCAAACGAAGGAACAGCTGGCGTTGGAGCAATTCTAATTCCGGGAACACCTTCGGGATATGATGCGACTTCGTATATGAGAGCATGTTTCAATTCAAGTGTAACAGGAGCTTTCAATGCTAACGATGTTACAGCTCTGAATTATTTATATTAAAAGTTGAATTAGAGTTGTCTTTACAAAATATAAGAGGCTGTTTCACCCAATTTGTGAAGCAGCCTCTCTTTTATTGGATGTCTGTCCTGATCGATTGTTACTAATATATAGAATTAATTAAGAGTATTTGGGAAGGTTGCTTTTCTTAATATGAGCAAGAATGCTTTTTAATTTAGAACTCCGCTCTCCGTTAAATTAAATTTTAAAAACGTGTGTTGTTTTAATACTAATACAGGTTTTTTGGTAAATAAATGTAATACTGCAACACATCCTCCAAAATACCCTAAGCCAGGATATTAAGAGTTTGGTATATTTTGAAATTTATTTATTGTCTTCAGCAGGAACCAGTAGAGCATCCATAAACTTTCCAGTTATGATTGTTCCCTGTTCGTCTTCCCATTGGGTAATAATATTTTCAATAAGTTCAGGCTCAAAATCGATTACTTTCATTATCGGGCCTCCGAATTCCTGTTTTACTTCCTGTCCTTTCTTAAATTTAGTATTCATTTTACAGTAAATTATTTAAGTTGTTTGTAATTTGTATTTTCAAATTTCGAACATTCTAAAAACTCCTGCTTATATAATATGATTTATAAATTGCAAAATTTACTTCTTAATTATTGCGGTTTTATTTGTTAGCTTTTTTCATTAACTGGCAGATTTTAAATTGTCACCATCTTTAAAATGCAGCCTTCTAAAAACCAAACCAGACAAAATGGTTAATGAACCTACAACCAAAAATGTATATCGAAATGCATTATGAATTTCGTTGTGAATGAGCTTTACATCTCCCTGAAAAAATTTAAGAACTAATAATCCCAAAGCAATTCCGAAACCAATTGCGAGCTGCTGATTTACAGAAACCAGTGAATTGCCGCTGCTCGTATGATAAACTCTCAAATCGGCAATAGAAATAGAATTCATCGATGTAAACTGTATCGAGTTAAAGAAGCCCAAGACTGCAATAATTGGAATGTACCAATAAATAGAAGTATGAATTGAAGGAATAGCCAAAGCACAAATTAATATCCCAATAATAAAAGTGTTGATCATTAAAGTTTTTCGGTATCCGAAAGTATTTAAAATTTTAATTACAAAGGATTTTCCAAATATTGCCGTAAGCGCCATCGGTGCCACTATCCATCCAGATGTAACTGCCGACTGACCATAAGCAATCTGAATCATCATGGGAAGAAGTAAAGGAATAGAGCTGTAACCCAAACGTGTCGCTAAATTGCCTATTATACCCACGCGAAAAGTTCGAACCTGAAAAAGATTCAATGGAAAAAGAGGATTATTATCTGTTACAGCATGACGATAATACCAATATAACATTAGAAACCCGGACATTAAAATAAGTAAAACGGGCGTTACGCGAACAGTATTTCCAAATAACTCTAAAGAAACAGACAAAAGGAGTGAGGCTGCTGCAAAAAGCAGGAACCCTTTTAAATCAAAATCAATTATGGGAGATTTGTAATCAGGCATGTATTTCAAACTTAAAATAACACCAATGATGCCAAAAGGAATATTGATAAGAAAAATCCAGTGCCAGGAGAGATAATCGACCATATAGCCACCAACCAGAGGTCCTAAAACAGGACCGATTAAAGCGGGGATAATAGCAAAATTCATTGCCTTTAATAATTCGTTTTTAGGGAATGTTCTAATCAGGGCAAGTTTGCCCACCGGAGTCATTAAACTTCCTCCAATACCCTGAATCACACGGGAAAAAATCAAATGATTTAAACTTTGTGAGAGCGCACAAAACAAAGATCCGATGCTAAATAGCAATAGTGCAAAAATAAATACTTTTCTTGTGCCAAACTTGTCCGATAAAAAACCGCTTACAGGCATGAAAAGTGCCAATGTTAATACATAACTTATAATGGCGTTTTGCATTTCCAGAGGCGACTCATTTAAATCTTTGGCAATCGCTGTTATAGACGTATTTAAAATAGTAGAATCCAGCATCTGCATAAAAATGGAAGTAGCCAGAATAATGGGTAATACTTTTTTAATTGTTTCAGTAGTTTGTATCGCACTATTTATAATCATAGTTTATAGCAATAAATATTCTGTTACTCTTTTTGAAATGCTCTTTTCAAATAATAAGACTATGCAAATTAAGCAAATTTGCTAAGTTATAATAATAAAAACCGTCTAATTCAGTATTAGAATTTCTTAGTTGTAGATAGGAGATATGCTAATGGTTACCACTTTTTCAAACCGGCCATGATGACTTACGGAAACATCCTGAATAGTATTTTGTAAAGGATTGGATAAATGCGGAAGGCCATTTTGGTCTTTTGAGATAACTTCTTTTTCAATTTCTATCACTTTATTCAAATCGTCAAAATGACTAACCGCGATAGTATGAATGCGATCCTGGGAAAGAATGGTGTTGGTGTGGAAAGTTTTGCCGGAACAAATGACGCTTCCTGTAATACTATCGTGGTTTTGTGATGTTATAGAGCAAGCCAGCTTTTTGGGAATATATTCCCTTATTTTTGTTTGTCTATTGTACACTTTATATGCAGCTTCTTTCATGCTCCAAAGTATCCAAACCATGATTTCAGGATCTGCAGCGTTTGCAATAAGCAATTGCTCGTCAAGGGTAAATATTTTTTCTATAAAACCCTTGCGCCTCCAATTGCTTTCTTTGCGGGATTGCAGAATGTCAATCACGTCATTTCCAATCATTTTTGGGCTAGTTTGGTTTCAATAATTTCGACAGCCGTTTTAACGTCAAGCATGCGTTCCATATCAGTATTATCAATTACAACATCAAAAGCTTCTTCAATATCAAGAACAATGTCTACCAGGTTAGCCGAATTAATACTTAGATCATTAATAAAATCAGTGTCCTCGGTAAGGTTGTCATATGCTTCTGTATTAGTAGTGTAAGGCTTTATGATCAATTTTAATTTGGCGATAAGTTCTTCTTTGTTCATACTATTATTTTTGGAATTTTTTAAAAATTATACAGGCATTTACATCACCAAAACCAAAACTTGCTTTGGCAATAATATTGGGGTTACTATCAATTGTTTTTAAAAGTACTTTAGAAGGATCTATAAGAGCGCTAATTTCAGGATGAAGATCTTCACAATTTGTATTTCCAAATATAAAACCTTCATGAAGCTGCAATACCGCTGCTACGCTTTCGATACTTCCGGCAGCGCTTAAGCAATGTCCGGTCATGTTTTTTAAAGAATTAATATACGGAAAATCATTTCCTTTTCGATTCAGTGCTTTTGTCCAGTTTTCAATTTCAAGACTGTCTTTTGTAGTGGCCGTAAGATGTCCGTTTATAGCATCTATTGCATCACCTGAAATACCGGAATTAGCAATCGCATTGGTAATACAGCGTTGTACAGCCGTGCTGTTGGGTGCCGTCATACTGCCATTGCCGCGTTGTCCGCCCGAGTTTACATTTCCACCTAAAATTTCAGCATAAATCGTTGCACTGCGTTCTAAAGCGCTTTCTAAATCTTCTATTACCAAAGCTCCGGCACCGCTTCCCGGAACAAATCCTGCAGCTGATGCACTCATAGGTCTTGAACCTTGCTCAGGATTATCGTTGTATTTTGAACTGCAGACACGAAGCGCATCAAATCCTGCCCAAATATAAGGGCCGCTGTCACCTGTACTTCCTGCTAATATTCGTTTTGCCTGTCCCGCCTGTATGCGATCGTAAGCCATCATAATAGCTTCGGTTCCTGTTGTGCAGGCAGACGAATTGGTCGTAACCTGATTACCGAGGCCTAATTTTCCTCCCAGATAAGCGCTGACACCACTATTCATGGTTTGTGCCACAACAGTACTGCCTAATCTTCGTGTTTGTAATTCGTCAATTTTATAAATGCTTTCACGGAATTTATCTATCCCCGATGTTCCGGATCCAAAAATAGTTCCGCTGTCCCAATCTGGTTCGTCGTTAATTTCAATTGGTAACCCGGCATTTTTCCACGCTTCTATTCCTACAATAACACCATACAAAATACCAGTGCTATTAAAACCGCGTAGTTCCAGTTCGGTAAAATACTCGGCTTTAAGTTCTTCAGAAATTTGAGGTTTACCCGCTATCTGACAAGAAAATTGTAATTCCTGTAGTTGCTCATCATGCCGAATTCCTGATATTCCGTTTTTTATGGCGTCGCTAAATGCTGCAATACCAACTCCGTTAGGAGCTGCGACGCCTAATCCTGTTATTACAACTCGCTTACTCATAATTTATTGGTCATCATGCCAGCCAAAATACCTTTGCAAACTTCTTGTCCGGCTTCGTTTTTCATAATTACATCACATTTCAATTTTCCAAACCTGAAAAATGTTTTTTGAGAAATAACCGTTATTTTTTCGTTAGGATAAACGGGTTTTAAAAACTGCATATCAGCAGAGGTAAACGCGATTACGGTATCTTTAGTAAAAGTATCGCCCAGCAGATAGATGCCAAGGCATACCAAACCAATCTGAGCCATAGTTTCTGTCAGGATTACGCCCGGAGTTACCGGATTATCTTTAAAATGGCCTTTATAAAAATCCAGATCTTCGCTATACGTATAAGTACCGCTAATACTATTTTCGTCAACGTGAAGTAATTCATCTACAAACAAAAAAGGTTTGCTGTAAGGCAGTTTTGCTAAAATATCAGTCAGTTCCATATTTTTTTTCTAAATAATTACCATTGCAATAAAACCCTCTGTGCCGAAAATCCCGGGCCAAAACTCAGCATCAAACCTTTTTCTCCCGCTTTTGGATTTCTATCCATAATCTGCTCTAAAACATACAATACAGTGGCACTCGACATATTGCCGTATTGTTTGAGCACTTCTTTGGTATCATCAATATTTTTTCCTAATCCTGAAAAAAGCGCTTCAACGGTAGTAATGATCTTTTTTCCGCCAGGATGAAAAATCATGTAGTCAATGTCTTTTATTTCTAAATTATTCTTTTGCAGAAACGGATGAATAATATCGCCAAAATGAGAGGCGATCGTGTCCGGAACTTCTATGTCCAACACCATTTGCAGTCCGTTGTTGGTGAGTTTAAAGCCCATCATGTGTTCTGCCTCATAAAAATGATACATTTCTTCATTTACTATTTCCGGGCCCTGATCTTCTTCATGGGAAGATAACAAACAACAGGCGGCTCCATCTCCAAAAATAGCGGCACTTACAATATTGGGCATCGAAAAGTCATCAAGCTGAAATGTTGCCGTTGGAGACTCTACAGCGATAACGGCTGCACGTTTTCCTGGATTTGCTTTCAGAAAGTTCTTGGCATATATAATACCGGATATCCCGGCCGCACAGCCCATTTCGGTTACCGGAAGACGTACAATATCCTGTCTTAATTTCATTTTATTGATGAGGTAAGCGTCCAGGGAAGGAATCATAATCCCGGTACAGCTTACCGTAATGATATAATCCAAAGTCTGCGGATCCCAATCTGCTTTTTCGAGTGCTTTCTGCAGCACCTGTTCACCTAAAATAATGACTTCACGTGTATAAATGTCGTTTTTCTCTTCAAATGATGTTGCGGTAAAAACTTCTTCCGGATCCATTATCGAATACCGTTTATCTACTGCAGCACCTTCAAAAATCTTTTTGACTTTTTTTATAAAACGATCATCTTGTTCATGCAGCCATCCATCCAGCATTGGAAGTATATCAGCCGTTGCACGCGAATATTGTGGAAGTTGCTTGGCAACTGTTACTATTTTTACACTCATTTTTTTGTAATTATCCACTGGTAGCGAAAAGCCCATTTCCAGTTTATGGTATAGTTTTTAAAATTTAGCTTTTTAGAGAATTCCACGAGTTCTTTTTTTCTAAATCCTCTCAGGATAGAGATCAGCCCATCTTCACGTGACATGCTGTTCAGATTAAAAACAACGCAGATCAGTTCAAAAAGCCTGTAGGCAGTTTTACTTCGATGTAAATCGTTAATAATAATGCCAGTTTCAGCATTATTATTAAAGATACTAATTATTTTTAATATTTGTTCGTTGGTGAAATGGTGAAGCGTAAGGGTACATAAAATAATATCGTACTTCATGGTTTTAAAATCTTCGCCAAAAATATCCACACATTTGTATTCAATATTGGCGTATTCTTGTGATAATTTTTTGGCGTAATTGATTGTATACTCATTGGCATCTATGCCGGTAAGCTGAAAATTAAGTTTGTTTTTCTGGCCAAATTTGGCCAGCATACGAAGCATATCTCCGTTACCGCAGCCTATATCGACAATAGAAATAGTTTTAGCAGGATGAGCGTGTTTTAGTAATTCTTTTATTCCCTGCAGAATAACTTTGTTACCTCCAAGCAATTGATTGATACGGGCAATTTGGTCGAGTGCCTCTCTGAGTTCTTCTCCCTGCAGAGAAAAATCGTCCATTATTTCGGCTTCCTGTGTTCTGTATTTGGTGTTTACGGCCATTTAATTGATTGGTATAGGTTTACCGTGAGTTTGTTTAATTATCTCAGGTAGTATTTTAGGAAATGATGCCACTAATGAAACGAACATATTGGTTATTGTTTTGTTGGTTAAGATTCGAGCCAGAATTCTGCCCATAAATATTCTTTTTCCAAAATGTTTATGCCATTCTTTTTTATAATTTCTTTCTAATTGATTTCTGGAAATACTCTTATCAGCATAAAACGCTAAGATTAATTCTGATGCTATTTTCGCACTATGAATAGCCATTGCCATTCCGTTGCCACAAAGCGGGTGGATAAGACCGGCCGTATCGCCAATCATTATCATATGATTTTCTACAGGTTGTTTTTTTTCAAACGAAATCTGACTAATCGTTAAAGGTTTATCAAAAAGAAGGGTGCTGTTTTCAAAAACAGATTTAAGATGTCTGTTTTTATAAAGCACATTTTGCTGATAATCCTCAATATTTTTATATTGCTTAAATGTTGCGTAATCGGCCAGATAACAAATGTTTATAATGTTATTTTCAACCTTGGAAACGCCGCAATAACCTCCTTTAAAATTGTGCAGTGCCACAAGATCATTATCTAAATCACCAGAATAATGGGCTTTAACTGCCAACCAGGGCGATTTTTTATGGAAGAAATTACGATCTAAAAGCTGATCAACATTGGAGCGTTTGCCAAAAGCACCCAATACTATTCTTGCCGTTAAGATTTGATTGGGAGTCGTAACACTGAAAATATCATTACCGAAAGATACATCCGTAACATTTTCTTTAACTATGGTACAGTTGACCGATGATATTGCTTTTTGATATAAAAAATCATCGAGCACATATCTGCTGATACCAAATCCGCCGAGCGGAAGTTCGGCCTTTGCCGTTTTTCCGCTATTGGTGCTAAATTCAAACTTAGAAATTTTTGTGGGATTGAGTTCAGAAACATCAACGCCAAGTGATCTGAGATAAGGTAAAATCTCATTCGAAATATATTCGCCACAAACTTTATGTCGGGGATAAGCAGATTTTTCGATTAGGGTTACTTTCAAATTCTTTTGTGATAGATGAATAGCCGCTGTCAAACCAGCAAGTCCGCCACCAATAATCAATACATCTGAATTTGTTTTCATATCACCAATTTAGAGATAAAATTCCAGCATTCCAATAATTACAATTTAATGTGCCATAATTTGTCATAAAAATGAAATGTTATTTAAATAGTCTATTTTACTCATAACTATTAGGTAACCTTTACTTGTGCTCTGTTCTGGATCCCAATGATTCTTTGCAGACTGATTGGCTCTGTTTAAAGCATAATTTACAACACTGAGTCTGTAGTGTTTAAGAGGTTTTCCTTTTCTGAATCCTGGAAACTTTCGATTTGCGATTTTATAAGGTCTTTGTATTTCGCAAGACCTATTCCCACGATAGGTATAGCTAATTTTCCAATTAGAGACGCAGCCTGAGTATTGCCTTTTTTATTAAGATAAGAAGATAATAGCAGAGTGCCGATTGCTCCAATAAGTATTGCTTCTCCTGGAATATCAGCAATTTTACTTTCAATTAATTCTCTGATGTCCTCCAAATTTTCCTGATTGATAAAGTTTTCCATAATTACATTATTTTAATTTATTAATTAAAATAAAATTACTCCTTAAACCGTGGCATACTTTATAAAATTGAAAGCCTGAATTATATAATTATAAGTTTTTATAATCCTATAGAAGAGGAATTTTTTAATAAAGGCATTTCGTTAAAATTTGATTGTTAAGGTTTTGAATAGAATTCCCACTATAATTCGTATTTTCGTTTAGAAGAAAATAATCGAATTCATAAATGGACTAACAAAAAAACAAACTCAAGGAAAAATGGAAATAATTTACAAATTTGACGTGAAACCAACAGCAGATCAAATAATTGAACTTTATGACAAAGCAGAGCTTCCGAGACCAACAAATGACAAAGAAAGAATTAGGAAAATATATGAAAATTCAAATCTTATTTTTACTGCCTGGGACAATGAAAAATTAGTTGGCGTTAGTCGTTCTATTACTGATTGGGCCTGGAGTTGTTATCTTGCTGACCTTGCTGTAAATCCAGAATATAAAAAATCAGGAATTGGCAAAAAACTCATTGAACTTACAAAAGAAAAGGTTGGAGAACAGACAATGGTTTTATTACTTAGTGTTCCGACTGCAATGGAATATTATCCGAAAGTAGGCTTTTCAAAAGAAGACAGAAGTTTTATTATTCACAGAACAAAGTAAAATGAGAATAATAAAGGGAAGCAGCTCAAGCATTACAAGGTTTTGTAACAGTAACATTTAAACCTTTATTAGTGTTTTTTTACCAACCGCAGCACAACAAAAATTTTCTGATATTTGAGTATGAATGAGAACGATACAAAAAGACTTTCACGACTGACTTCAATATTGATACAACTGCAAACAAAGCGACTAATTACAGCCACTACTCTTGCAGACAAATTTAATGTTAGTGTAAGAACAATTTACCGCGATATTAGAGCATTAGAACAATCGGGTGTTCCAATCATCACAGAAGAAGGAAAAGGTTATTCTTTGATGGAGGGCTACAAAATTCCACCTGTAACATTTACAGAAAACGAAGCAAACGCGTTAATTACAGCAGAGCAATTCGTTTTAAAGAACAAAGACGCTTCATTTATTAAAGATTATTCAGATGCTATAAGTAAAGTTAAATCCGTATTGCGACAAACTACAAAAGACAATGCTAATTTGCTTTCTGACCGGATTGCAATTAGCCAAAATAATTCAAATAGTATAACAAGTAATTATTTATCAAGTTTACAATTAGCCCTCACAAATTTTAATTTAACAGCAATAGAATATCAAAAACTTGATACAGAAGAAATAACTAAAAGAACAATTGAACCTTTTGCATTATTAAGTACACAAGAGAATTGGCTTTTAGTGGCCTGGTGTCGTTCACGAAAAGCGTTTAGAATTTTCAGGGTTGACAGAATCAAAAATTTACAAATCCAAAACGAAAAATTTGAACCACATAAACTGACCCTGAAAGAATATTTTGCACTTTCTGA